>Ga0123354_10016369_pt1 | contig 11619 bp, 10 predicted proteins | sample TergutLab28metaG_2_FD_97872 | JGI IMG/M metagenome (GOLD analysis project Ga0123354, IMG submission 97872) | Labiotermes labralis P4 segment gut microbial communities from Petit-Saut dam, French Guiana - Lab288 P4 | ecosystem: Host-associated > Arthropoda: Insects > Digestive system > Gut ... | reverse complement strand
TTTTCTTGGTTTCCCTGTGCCTAAAAGCAAACGCTGAGATGGTTCCCAAGATTCCAAGTTGCCACTACATGCTTCTCATGTAGCCCTCCCTACTTAAATCTAGTAGTAACGAATTACATGTTTTGTTTACATGTAAAATAACCACTGCCACCGGGTGACAACCCAATTGCAGTTAATAAATATTATTATTATTATTATTAAGTAGGCAAGGTGTATTTCGCGCCAAAGATCCGTTAGAGGGGCCAAACCCTCATGCATTTTCCTCCCTATTGCCTAACGAGTCACCTTCTTTGCCTGCAGAACTTATCTTGGAAACCGTATTGGGTGAATCACTTCTTCAACATTACAACCAAACGCATATTATATACTTGCTACATATACTTCTTACCAATTGAAACAAGAAGATGTTCTATCGCCATTGCTTTTCAACTTTGCTTTAGGGTACGCCATTAGGAGGGTTCAGGTAAACCAGTTTGGTTTAAAATTGAATGGAACACTTCAGCTTCTGGTTTATGCTGATGATGCTAATACACTGGGAGGAAGCGTACATATTACGAAAGGAAAAAGCAGAAACCTTGATAGTGGCTAGTAAGGAGATTGGACTAGAAGTAAATTCTGATAAAACTAAGTACATGATCATGCCTCGAGAACGGAATACAGGACGAAGTCACAGTATGAAGTCTGATAATAGTTCCTTTGAAAGGGTGGAAAAGTTCAAATATTTGGAAACAATATTAACTAATCAAAATTCTATTCAGGAAAAGTTAAGAGGAGATTGAAGTAAGGGAATGCTTGCTATTATTAGGTGCAGAATCTTTTGTCTCCCAGTTGGCTATCGAAAAATTTAAAGATTAAGATTTACAGAAATATAATACTGCCTATTGTATTGTATGGGTGAGAAGCTTGGTCGCTCACACTGAGGGAGGAACGCAGGCCGAGTGTGTTTGAGAATAGGATGCTGAGGAGAATATTCGGGCCTAGGAGGGACGAGGTAACAGGGGAGTGGAGGAAGCTGCATAACGAGGAGCTGAATAATCTGTATTCCTCATCCAATATTGTTCGGGTGATTAATCGATAAGAGTAAGATGGGCGGGCATGTAGCGAGTATGGGTGACAGGAGAGGCGTATACAGGGTTTTGGTGGGGACACCTGAGAGAAAGAGACCACTTGGGAGACTCAGGCGTAGATGGGAGGATAATATTAAGATGGATCTTCAGGAAGTAGGGTGTGAGGTATGGACAGGATCGAGCTGGCTCAGGATAGGGACAGGTGGCGGACACTTGTGAATGCGGTAATGAAACTCCGGTTTCTATAAAATGCGGGGAATTTCTTGACCAGATGAAAACCGGTTAGCTTCTCAAGAAGGACTCTGTTCCATGGAGTAATTAAGTAAGTAAGTACTTCTTACCAAATCTCTCTTACCTCTGTCGATGTGTTATACACCAGTCTCAGGGAAAACTTCTTATACTTGCTCAAAACTGTCAGTTTTTTACAAGGTTCTTACGTAAGATGCATCATAAAACACAAAATATACCTTTTTCGGGGAAACCCCATCTTTTTACAATGAATAAAAAATAGCTCATTATTCTCTACCTTAAAGACTTTAAAAACATTTAAAATCCCCATTATAAGTTAGCTGTGAACAGATCCTGTTTGTCTATACATATGGTGCTGTGACAATAACCGTTCACTCTTTTTCCAGCTATACTTGGTTCCGTAGGGTGTTGAGATCTTGAGAATACTTGGTGTCCGGTTTTTGTAACGTTTCTCTGTCTGGTATGTTGAGTAAGATACAAAATATTGTTTTTAATCGCGTAAAAAACATTGTTCATCTACAAAAATGTCATATTTTGTCCTTTATAACCCGTCTTACGTAACAACCTTGTAAAAAGCCGATAGTTTTGAGCAAGTATACGTAGTTTTCCATGAGGATCGTGTATAACACACCGAACCGTGTAGGACAGATTTGATAAATATATATATATATATATATATATATATATATAGTGTGTATTGGTTGTAGTATTAAAGAAGTGATTAAAGTGCTGGGTAAGTTTATCCTGTAATATTATTTCAGTGTCATATTATATGTATGTGTGGGCCCGGTAGCTCAGTCGTTATAGCGACTGAATACGGGCTGGGCGGTCCGGAATCGAATGCCGGTGGGGACGAGATTTTCCGCCCGTCCAGACCGGCCCTGGGGCCCACCCGACCTCCTGTAAAATGGGTACCGGGTCTTTTCCAGGGGTAAAGTGCAGCCGGGGTGTGCTGCTGACCACTCACCCCCTTCTAGTGCCGCTGTCATGGAAGAGTATACCTATACCTCTACCCACCCTCTGGGCCGCACTGGGCCTGTAACGGGAACACTTTACCTTCTTTTATTATATGTATGTGACCTCGGGGCTGATATGTTGGTTTTAGGGATTATCTCCCTTGGATAAAGAACTTAAGACGGGGCACTTTCCTTGAAGTATTTCACGTCACACTATTTGACGTCGCTGAATCTTCCTTCAATCGTTCGAGCACTGTGAGAGCGGTACCGCAGACAAGGCTTATTGTTAAGAAAATACCGTACCTTGAGAGATGTGTTTATTGATATATGGGAGTTTAAACAGCCAATCAGGTGCAATGATGGAACCCCAAAACGAACGTTGTCTGGTGCTGGCTTCCATGTTTGATTGTCGGGAATGTCGGTTGCAATCTTTCCTAGAGAGCCTTTATTTTCTTCGCTGTCGCTTTTGAAAAGACTAAGTATCCGCTGTACTTGTGCTGCGCCAAGATTAGTGAAGATTTTCAGACCGGCGAACAGCATGTTTCTCTGAGTTGTTCATAGTTCAGACCCGACGTGATTACCTCGATTTACAAGTCAATGAGTGCGACCTGGTAATCTTGAACCCTGTTTCCACTTCTGCGGTAAAATTGTAAGACTTTTTCTGTTTTCTCATTCTCATTTTCTTTGCCTTTCTGTTTACAACCATGTCTTTCTCTCTTCCGTCTCTTTATTCCTGTGAATCTTCCCTTCAGGTAAATTAAGTTTCCACGTCATGGTAATTTTCTCTCATTTTCATACATTAAATCTGAAATTAACTTCCGACTAAGTAACAAAAGCAAGAGCTGGCAGGAGGTGTGTCAATTTGCGGCTTTGCAACTCAACTGTATTTTATGCCAGTACAGTAGCTTATCTGTTAGCCGGCTTTCTGGTGTGATCGCCTTGATTCTAAAGGGAGGGGGGGGAGATAATACATTGAATTTATATCAGAATCAGATATTTAAAAATTATTATTTTGTGACGCATCTTTGATAATTCCTTTAAAGACGAAGGACAGAATTCTTTATTTAAAGACCCAGTCCGTACCGCGCAGTAAACACTTTTCATATCGGTTATAAAAACCAATCAGTTTATGCTGTAAGTGGCACAATTCGCTGATTGCTCTCAGATCAATACAAAACACATAAATACAGTGCAAGCAGAGCCTGCGATTCTTGAATGTTAAACTTATTGGTGCATCACGTAGACTTTAATGGGTTAAAGTTATGTTCAGAACGTACCTGTAAATACATGTGCCAGTATAATATGAATTTCATATATGGTACTAGCACATGAGAGGTAAGTCCACCATTACGAAAGTAACCACAATTAAATAACATTTGAGCCCACCCTGGTTTACCAGTTCCAACACATGACACATTGTGATCGATCAAAGTATTTTAAACATTTCACATTATATCTTGTCACGCCTTGGAGCAAATATATAGGCCAAATTTTTCCTCCCATTTACATATCAGCTTTGAGTACCTCCTACCAGTATCTAACGTGAGGCTGGCATGTAGACCCAAACATATCGCAGGAAAATCGAATATATTTGTGACTCACAGCATCTTTGTTCTTTGTTGGTTATTGTTCGTTATATTACAATGCATATTCATTTGTATACCGTCATAAAGACATCAGAAAAATTCAAACATTTGCCTGAAAAACGTAGGCAAAGCGAAAGTAAACAGATTGGCAAACTGAGGAAGAGATGATGTAAAAAATTAAATGACGTCGGCACAAGCAGAAGTAATGTCTATTTCGTGTAGGCAGTAAGGCATCAAGCAAGATATGGGTAATGAATCGCGGCCAATATCAGAAGCAAACACAGCAGACGAGGAAAGAGCCGCATAAACGTCCCGGTATGTTGACACGCGGCTCTCCATGTGAAGTTCGTACAGAAGAGTATATCTCGAAGAATATATGAGAGTAACGGGAAGTTCCTCTCCATGATGAAACCTCGCTTTCTAAGGATCACATGCTGGTTGCAAGGGAAGGGAGAATTATTCGGATTTATGCTTCACCAAGAACATGGTCTGAATTTGAATTGAAAAATCTAGCTAGCACACGTCCGTTTATATTTCTTCTTTTTCTGCTACTACTATAATCCTGGCTTATAAAATGAAGTGTAGGGTAAGTCAGACGGTGAGACGCACGGATGAACAAGCCAAAAAAACACGAGGCATTACAAGTGCATATCCTGTCCCCATAGAGTTCAAAGCGTTCTTTACCCTACTCTATGTCATCCTGTTGTATAGTTGATACACATTAATTTTTTTTGCTTGTGGTTTTCTTTCTTTTCTCTCTAGAATTATCGTATGTACTCCATGTAAGTCATAAGCTTAATTTTATCATGCTTAGTTCTCGTCTTTCTGTAACTCATACCATATGTTTACACTTCCATTTCTTAGTAAACAGACCAGATATGGGAGGAATATAATTTCCTCCTATTTCTTTTTGTTTATAAGTGGTCGCGCTAAGTGTTAATCGCGTGAGCAATGTGCGGGTTGACGCATGTAACTGTAGCTGCCTTGTTCTGCAGTAGCAGTCTGCCGTGTATCTCGAACGGTGACTGAGCAACAGAGAATGAAGCTGGACGATCAGTGAGAGTTAGCGGTAATGAAGAGCCCGCTGGCGAGATTTGTTACCAATACAGTTCAGTTGTAACTGCAGTTATTCCCTAATTACACACAATAAAACTCCAATGCACTCTACTTGGTGATTACTGAGAGTGTGTGCGGCCTGCCCGACTCCTCGTCTTAAACTGAGTTCCGAGATCCGTCCCTCTGGGGACAACATCCAAGATACGTTCCACACCGGGTCCACGCAGGATACAACAATCCAGAGGACCAAAAAAATGATACAGTATAGAATTTCATAGTTGTAACTCTTGACCTGGGGACCGCGGTAGCACAGTGGTTAAGGTGCTGTGCCACAAATCGGAAGGTCGCTGGTTCAATCCCAGCTGGTGTCATTGGAATTTTTCACTGACATAAAGTCTTTCCGTTCGCACTCAGCCTCTTACAGAAATGAGTACCATTCGCATTTCCTGGGGGTTAAGGTGGCCGATGCTGACAACCTTACCACTTTCCTGCGCCTTTGTCATAAAATTTGGGAACCTTAACTTCCTGGAACCCTCTGGGCCACTCCAGGCCTGTAACAGGACTGTTTTACCTTTAATTCTTGACCTATACTGGCGATACGAGTAGATAGAAATTGACTCGGACGGCATAGGTATCTCCGATGGGGAAGAGAAGTAATAAAAAACAAAGCACTTTCTTTGGACAACCCTAAGAGAGAAGGTCATTTTCTAAATGTGGCGTGATCGATTCCTTGTCCCAATATTTTAGTGCAAAATGCCCTCCTCCTGAAGTACATTTGATAGCTGTACACAACTGTTCAGAAATGAGATATTTGTTTCAGGAGACTACTTGTCCTTGTAAATAATTACGTCACTCTGAGAAAATTCGTGTTACACAACCCTAGCGTTAAAGGTTAATAATTATAAGTGTAAAGTCACAGCAGAAATATTTGACAAATTCGAGCTCCCATATTTCTCCACTGCTTCTTGCTCAATATTTGCGCAATTAAGTGTGCTGAATTATGTAAGTGCAGACTGCAGAACACACTTACAAATCTACTTCCTTCACCCACCCCTGCCATTTAAGTGGATTTGTGCTATTTGTGACGTTTTTATGGCCAGAATACAAATTTTCAACCCTTCCAAAATAGTCCAGTTCCGGTTGCGTAAATGGAACATATAAGTCGGAAACCTCTTTAAAAGGAATGAGGAGTGAAATTAAATTTTTTCTGTGTCTACGTGTGAGTCGGTCAGAAAAGAAGACACAGTTGTGTAATAACGTACTCACTCACCCACTCACTCACTCACTCACTCACTCACTCACTTACTTACTTACTTACTTGCTTACTTACTTGCTTACTTACTTACTTACTTACTTACTTACTTACTTACTTACTTACTTACTTACTTACTTCGTGGAGCGGAGTCCTTCTCGAGAAGCTAACTGGTTTTCAGCTAGTCAAGAAATTCCCCACATTTTATGGAACCCGAAGGTTCATTACCGCATTCACAAGTACCCGCCACCTGTCCCTATCATGAGCCAGCTCGATCCAGTCCATAACCCCAAATCCCACTTCCTGAAAATCCATCTTAATATTATCCTCCCATCTGCGCCTGGGTCTCCCCAGTGGTCTCTTTTCCTCAGGTTTCCCCACCAAAACCCTGTACACGCCTCTCCCATCCCCCATACGTGCCACATTCCCCTCCCATCTCATTGTTCTAGATTTTATCACTCGCACAGTATTGGGTGAGCAGTACAGATCGTTAAGTTCCTCAGTTGTGTAATATCATGGATTTAAAAATAAAAAAAGCTGTACATTTAACCTCTCCGTTTGAAATTATCCCACTTCAGCCTAAAAATGTACACAGAGAAATTTCAGGTTCGTGGACATCAAAATAATATAATAGGCCACGACCCAAGAGATTTAAGGGTTTGAAAGGAAATGGTAATAAAAGTTATTTCCAGAATTTTAGCCATCGACTGCAACTTGTTAGAAGTGAAAAATAAACAAATGGAAATAATCGATCGTATAGTGCCTTATTATTAAAACAATCGAAAACAAACTGTAATTAGCATGCGCTGTGCAGACACAGCGAGGAAAACCACAAATAATTTTATCTTTGATAAGCGATATGTACAGAAATTCGTTTCAGTTATCCCCTTCGCTGTCACTCATACTTCACAGCTCTATTCTTCGTGCCAAAAGTTCACTCAGAAAACGCGAAAGAAAATTGTTTTATCTGCTTCCGGCTCCTTATAACATATTTCATTCCGCATAAACCGCTTTCCTGCTGTAATGCAGTACGGAAGTTCCATATCATTTCTCAACAGTACCGAGGGTAAGAACGGTAAAACAACCCCACGCCATGGAGTTATCATTATTGTTATTAGCATGGCAATTATCCAGAACTACATGGAAGTCTCCTAATTTCCGCTTCTGTGAACTTTGCAGCATCAGTCTCATCATATCCACAGTGAAGTACAGTCGGTGACTATAACCCTGGCCACCGCAGTGTGGATTGTAAGGTACCACAAAGGTAAAAGCGAAAGGTCAGTGTAAGGTACAACATATAAAACAGAATGTTTGAACATATAAATTAAAATTGGGGAAAAAGTTACGTAAAATAAGAGAGGAAATTTCTTTGGAGTATTTCCCCACTTACACCTTCGGTAATATTACGATAGAAATTAAAACGGGAAGGTTATGATGGGCTGGACTTGCAGATTTGGCAGTATCAAATATCTACAGATTTTGATAGGAAATTATCGTGAATGGCGGCTAATCCTAACAGAACCCAAGATAGGATTAAACAAAGTTTGAACACAACTAACATAAAAGCACGTTGTCTCGTTTCACTCTATTATCATACCATCCTTTCCAGTATTATCGATATCATGTTACGTTAGTATTTCACTAGAACAATTTTCTGCAGGATGTCAAGTTATCGAACAGCACTTGGTGAAGTGTTTAAATTTAGCACGTTTCGGGCGCCGAATAACCATCATTTCGAGACGCCGTTTCTCATTAACAGTGTCGTCCGACAACGTGTCTCCACTCCTTCATATCCGATAGCAGTCACTAACAAGTCGCACGGCTCGACAGAAGAGCAACGCAAGTGACAAGCTCATTTCATGCTTCTCAGATTCAATTTGCATTACCGCTACAGTTCACGAGAAGTTTGGATCTCCTTCGCCATCAAAGAAGGTTGCTTTGAGCAGCAAGTCACGAATTTCCTTCTGTTAAGGAACTCGAAATTTCATCATCGTCAACACAAAATCTCCTTCTTTGAATACATCCTGAGCTATTCCATTCTACTTTGCCTCACCATAATCTCACTAAGGTATACGAGCATCGAATATAATAACCTCTCTGCTGTTCAAATTAACTCTTCAACGAAGATTTCCAAACAAAATTACGTAGGCATTTTCTGTTGCTGGATGTACTGCACTTAAGTCTCCTAGGAAGATAGGCTCGACTACAGAAAACATTATTAATGAGTTTCAATGTTCAGTTCATCACATAATTAAGAATTTGTAGTGAAAATAAACAGAATACCAGTTTCTGTTTGGGCTTAAGCATTAAGCAAGGCTGATTCTGTTGCGCTGGAAGTGATTTTGGCTGAAAAACAGGAAACATGAAACATGTGGTATTACTAGAAGGGAAAATGGCCTTTGCTATACAGAAAGGGCGACAAACTGTGAACTAACAGAAGCAAGAAAGATAGATTCCACGAAGCAATATATTGAACTGATACTGCTAATCGCTGTTAAGCCAAGAAGAGAAAGTTTTCAAGAAGTCAAGAAATGTCACATAATATCCTACATTTCCGATGCCAGCAAAAGCCCTTCGGTAGACCAGAAATTACGGTTGGCTCTCCAATTTATACAGTGTGTTAGACTTAGGTTTGGCCCTGGGGCCCACCCAGCCTCCTGTAAAATGGGTACCAGGTCTTTCCCGGAGGTAAAATGCGGCCGGGGTGTACTGCTGACCACTCATCTCCTTCTAGTGTCGCAGTCATGGAAGAGTAGAGCTATAACTCTACCCACTCCCTGGGCCACACCGGGCCTGTAACGGCATCACTTTACCTTTTTTTGCAAATAAACTAATAATATGTAATTGGGAAACAGAGTACAGCCTTCCGTAAGAAGTCCAGATAACCGCAAGAGAAACATTGCTCCAGCACTACTGCCACGGCATCATCACGTACATTTTAACATTGTCCAAACTGCGATGCATTTCTTTTAAGTTATGCTAGATAAATAGATAGAACTAGCCCAAATGCATTACATGAGTGAGAAAGATTAGGCTACACGGGACGCTTTGCAATGTAACTCAGGTTGTATCACACTCCTGCGAAAACTATTCTTCAACTAAAGTTATAATCCCGTTAACCAACATGCAACCATCAAGTACACCGTATTTTAATGTTTGGCGGCTTATTGATTGATTAAATTAATAAAATGATGTTAACTTCACTGTCACAATATAAATTAACTTTTAGTGGTATTTCATAAATTATATATATCATGTCGAAAAAAACAGCTTTCGACGTGGAAGTACATATCGACGCTGTGAGAGTTTCTCTCCAGAGAGCTAAGCCCAGTCACTTTATATGTCCCTGCTACACGAATATTTAAGTTAATTCAATTATTTCGTATGAAACATCACTGTGAGTGGTGACTGCGCACAACCTGCGCCCCATGCATCTCTTTACCGTGCACTACATTATAATTCTCTAACTGACATATTATAAAACTCGGATTTTTTTTTGCTTTCTTCTAGTCCATTCCTACAACTTAGTTATTTCCTTATTCTAGGAACCCGTCCGTAATTTCTGGCTTCCGCCGCAATACAAATTAGATCCTAGCTCTTTTGGGATGTTAGGCAGCGAAGATTGGTAGTTAGTTGCTGACATTTCGATGCACAACTTCCGTGGAAGTTCACAGTAAGTGCAAGTAATTATAACACAATTCCAATAAACTACCTGATTTACTAAACAACAATGTTGAAAACAATACAATCATGAAACATCTTACTTACAAAATAAGTCCCAATATATATTATATCTATATATGATTACGAAGTTTCTGTTTTCACGAATAACCTGGCGCGGCCAAAGGGTTCCGTGCTGGCTCTGTGTTTTGTACTTGTGTTGCTGGCAGTCCATTCATGTATTGTTTATGGACAGATATATATATAAACAATACATGAATGGACTGCCAGCAACACAACTGCAGTTGATCCTATGATTGTGGATATCAGGATAATTCTTAACGTAAAAGTATTGATTTCAATCAGGTATGATATTAACATCAATGGGGCGGTTTTTTGCACTGTTATTAATAGTGCACAATTTTCTCATCTCATTCCTTCCATTACTACATATGTATGTGTGTGTGTATATATATATATATAGTGTCCGGGCTTTAGCCTGCAGCCCGGACACTACTCCTGCCCAACCACACCTAACCTCCAACATATAGCAAGCCAAGAACGAAACGACCAACGTGGTAATCAACATCATAGTCATGAGCTCCTGATGATGGGCATAGCAGTGCCCGAAACATGTTGAGCCTATAACAGTACAATAAAATAATAAGTGGCATCTAGTTGGTTTTTTATTCTTCAGTTCTCGGTAACCTAAATTTGTAATTGTCATATTTCTGTCACCTTGGCTGTGACGTTGCATATAGTTTTACAGATTTACCAGCATTACCAGTGAACCTCCTGCCACCGTTAACAAGGTCGAAAACCCTCTTAACTCTTTAACACACTAAAACACAGTTTCACAAAAAAGAAGACAGGAATCTCCTTATTTACCAACATAAACACATGACATCCGGCTGAGAATAATCAGTTTATCTTCAGGGCATTTCTCGTACGGTCTGATCCAGTTGTGACCCGTACGCGGGTGTCTACATCACGTGACGAGCCCGGGATCATGTCGCGTATGAATATTTGAAGTTTCGCTTTAATGGCTGTTTTACTGCTGCGCCTATCCCAGTTACGACACCGCCGACAACTTCAGAGCCATTGGATCCGTTCGCGCACCTAGCGTCGTCATGAGGTCTCGACCATATAAATTTCTCCGAATGATACCCACGTAGCAGGCCTGTCGGTTTAAAACGTCCAAATCGCGCGTTCTAATGCTACCAACTGTCCACGTAGAAGGTTAGTTCTTTCGAATTGCCGGACGGACGGTCTACTGCGAATTCTGCACAGTTAGGCTTGTCACTTGCAGCACTCTCAGACCGCCGAACACGAAATATTTGCTGCACCTCTGTTCCTTACCTGACGGCTGTTTTATAAATATTCAGAGTTGTCGGAATTTCTTAATCGCTTTATAGGTACATACGGACGGCACATAGAATGCATATGCACACATTCATAAGTACGTGCATACGTACGTACACACACACACACACACACACACACACACATATATATATATATATATATATATACAGCGGCTTTGTTACAGCTGGCGCCGTTTTCCGCATCCTGCCCGCCATGCTTTCCTATTCTCCCAGTCCCCGGGTCGTAGGTTCCTCCATTCCATTTCGAGGTGTATGTTCTCTCCCCAGTCTCGTCTGGGTCTTCCACTTTTTCTTCTCCTGTTTGGTACCCAATCCAACATCCTTTTGGGCCACCGTTCTTCGGGCATTCTTTGGACGTGTCCATACCATATGAGTCTTTTCATGTTGATTGTGTCCATAATGTCTTTG
>Ga0123354_10016368_pt1 | contig 11619 bp, 5 predicted proteins | sample TergutLab28metaG_2_FD_97872 | JGI IMG/M metagenome (GOLD analysis project Ga0123354, IMG submission 97872) | Labiotermes labralis P4 segment gut microbial communities from Petit-Saut dam, French Guiana - Lab288 P4 | ecosystem: Host-associated > Arthropoda: Insects > Digestive system > Gut ... | reverse complement strand
TGCGCTGACCACGTGACACCCCTCTATCCGCAAAAGTTGGCACTAACTTCGCCGACCGGCGGCGGCCGCTCTGTCGGTATAGTTCGCGTGCGGACTAAGGCCACGGAGTTTGTTTGTTTTGTTGTTTTTCTGGAGACTAAACACGTAGCTATTGCCACTTGAACTTTTATGTATTATTATTTCAAGAGATCTTCAAAATTATAATTTGGAAACAATATTTTTTTCCCCCTGTGGCGCTGCAGCCCAACGCGTACCATGGCCTCCTCATGCTTGAGGTTTCTGGATCACACACAACGATGCACCACAGTTGGTAGGACTTCTCTGGATGAGCGATCGGCTCGTCGCAGAAACCTCTACCTGACAACACACAACACTCACACTAGACAAATATCCATGCTGTCGGCGGAATTCGAAACCAGAGTCTCAGCAATAGAGCGGCCGCAGACCCACGCCTTAGCCCGCGCGGCCACTGAGACCGGTAATTAAAAGGAATATGCAATACAAAATCATTTTTGTCGACTTGGAATATTGGGGTACCAATAAATATGTTTTGGCAGGATTTTGCCTGCTATAAGATGGTAATTTTTTATGTAAAATTTACGTAATATCTCCTTTATATTTTACACATTCCCGTTGGTGATGTCTCAGCCTAGTCATATTAAACCTACATTTTTTCTCCATACCTCTGTAGAATATTTTGAGTAGTGCTTGTTTTTATTATAGAATTACTGAAATTTGTTCTCGCTTACCGCAAAAGTCATGTAATTTCTTAGCCTGTGTAACGAAGACTATCTTATCACATGTGACTGTGGCCCATGAAATTTGGTCCTGCTAGCAAAGGGGTACATGTACATTGAATATAACAACGAGCAAGCAATTTTATGAACATACAATTGACATTCCATGTGCATTAGGTACAACAAATTTTCAAAGTTTTAATTACAGTACACTAATAGTAATAATATCGTGAAATTAAAATAATCTCCAGTGCAATGAAAATAATAAAGGTAAAGCAGTCCCATTACAGGCCTGGACAGGCCCAGAGGGTTCCAGGAAGTTAACGTTCCCAGATTTCGTAACAACGGCACAGAATGGTGGTAGGTTGTCAGCCTTACGCACCGACCGCCTTTACCCCCAGGAAATACTCCTGGTACTCATTTCTGTTAGAGGCTGGGTCGACCCCAGGGCCATAGTGCGATCGGAAGGATTTTATGTCAATGAAAAATCCACTGACACTAGCTGGGATCGAACCATCGACCTTCCGATTTGTAGCACAGCACCTTAACTACTGTGCTACCACGGTCCCCAATGAAAATAGTAACACAACAGATATAATATTAGCAAAGATAATAACATTAGGAAAGTTTCGAAAGGCACATCACCAGAGATTTATCTCTGTAAGTTTAGCGCCATGCCTAAGCATATGACTGGCTCAGGTTTTGAGAATAAAATGTTAACGGACTTTTTGGGCGTAGTCGTTAAAGCCGATATGAATATACGTGTAGTGTTTTGGGAATATTAATAGTGCGGAAAGCGAAAGAAAGGAAATGTACATAAAAATATCGTATTGCAATCGAGTGGAATCAGACAAGAACGCTAAAATATCAGTAGGCTTCTTTATCATCCACACTGGGCAAAAAAAAATATTGCCCAATGATTTTCATCAACAATAAAACTTACAAATCCAAAAACAATAATTAAAAACAAAGGAAATATTTACAATGGCTTATTATTCCAGCTTCAACTGCTGACGAATTTCGACAGGACCGGTGTTTGACCTACCGATGCAACAAAAGGTATTCCCAGTTTTAAAAATCGGATTATCAGGGCTGCCAATAAAGGAGGATAAAAACTCTGAATAGAGAGTTTTAATTTGCGACACTTTTATGCTTTCTGTGCACGTGTTTATGCTGTCCAGGGAATCGGGGTTTTAAGCCATGTCGATTTGTCGGTGATTCTTGCAGCTTTGCGCCAGGAAGTTATATGACACTGTGTTGCATGGAACCAAGGTAATTTTTTTTTCCTTGCTCACCGCCGAGCTGTCAGGGGATGTGCTGGGATGGGGATGTGTGGACTGTGATTACATTTGGTGAGGGTAGTAGGGCCACGGGTCACCCGACACCACTCCGCCAATTACTGGCGTGTACCTTGCAAATTGCTGCCTGTTCGTCAGAGTTATTGGTTACGGCCAATGTACGGAAAGCATTTCCATACTTCTCGATGGAGATTCATCCCACCTCAGCAATTGATTAAATTTCTTTAAAAAATGTATGTTCGAAGCTTTTCTTGATTTATGAAAACTCGCGTTATAATCCTTAATTTCTAAATGGAAAATTCACATTTTATATTGAGAGTGAAATCTGGAGAGAAATGTCTCTGGAAAATGGTAGAATAAAATGGTTATTTCGTGAGATTAGGGGCGCAGTGGAGAGGCACACTACAGATGCCTGCGTGTAATTTCCGTTTACCGAGAAAATGGCATGAAAGGTTAATTTTACAACCATAATTTGCTGCCTGAAGCCAGAGCTATACAACCGGTAATGCCAAATCTTGCTACTGGTAACGATCCACACTTAGTTTTATCCTTCTCTGTTTTCACAAATTACTTACCCAGTAACCAACTGAATATTATCCTCTGATGTTTTCCTGTGACGTGGCCTTACTGTGCGTAAGTTTTAACATAAAACGACAGAGAGTGTAGGTATAAAAGTAACATTGAAACGCCCTCGCGTAAACATTGTTGCCGTGGGAAAGCAATAACTATTACATATTCTGAGTGTGTGTCTATAACCTTAGTTATCCAACACGCAAAGCGCATGGGCCGTTTTATATTTTTATCTGTGGCTTTTCTGGCTGTACGTTATTTTTCCACATTATCTCATAAACGGCACGATTTTCGGAAGAAGTTGTTGAACTTGTAATATTTGTTTCGATTTTCTCCAATTCTTGTGTCTGAAATATCTCATTCTAAGAAGAATGAAGCGAGATATTATCATACATGTTAATAGGTCTTTATGCAAAATGCCCTTCTTTCTTGTCAGACGTCAATCAAACTTAAGCTTCTAGACAGATTTTTTAAAAAAATACTGGGGTATCAACTTTCATGTTACCTTCGGGTGGGAGCCGAGCTGTTCCATGCCGACGGACGGGCGGAAGGACAGACAGACAGACAGACAGGCATAACGAAGTTAATTTTCGCAATTTTGCGAATTACCTAAAACCTATACCAACCATACTAAAAGTGTTACACAAGCTTAGTGTTCATGAAAAATTACTAATTATATTAAAAATTGTATGAACAGTGAAATTAATAACTAATGCAGAGTGTGTGTTCTCGTCTAACACAAATATATTTATTGGTACTGTAGAATATGAAGTATTTTCTACATAAGGTACAGCTACATGTTTCGGCGCTTGATAATGGCCATTATCAAGCGCCGAAACATGTAGTTGTACCTTATGTAGACAATATATTATACCAATAAATATAGTTGTGCTAGACGAGAACACACACTCTATATTAGTTTTTTCATAGAACACAACGGGGAAGACGAACCTCATGATCGTGAAATTAATGACTTGGAAAGAAAATTCCTAAAAATGTTAGTTGTTGCTTAAGTACCATGCGACAAAGGCGGATATAAAGTCTGGAGGTAATCTAAAGTAAATGACGCTGGTAAATACAGAGGCACTTTTAAAAGCTGGACGCCTCAAGACGAAGAGAAACGGCTCCACGCACGTAATGTTAGGTGAATGGGGGAACCAGGGGACGTCTGCGGGCGGTGAAGGGGAGGAGAAAATACCTGCTACCTTCGAAAATGGAAATTTGTTCATCTCCTTCACTTTATTAAATTTTCCTAACGTTTTATACACCTTGGCATTTTCTGAGGAAAGTACTGAAACAGTTTAGGCTGCATGTGAGTCATAAGTGTAACATAAACCTGACGAATCAACAAACAAAAGCACTTACATAAAATTTCACATTAAAACACTTAAAATCGCTCCGACATGTTTCGATCCTAAGATCATCCTCAGGGAGCTACGTTGTCCCTTGCTAAAGTCATTTTAAAAACATTCACAAAATAATTCCGTTATATTAACAGGGTGTTGTGGCAGCATATCGTGTTGTGTGAGAGTACGTTGTTGGGAATGCGCCTGGCTATGGTGTGCACACTACTACTACTACTACTACTACTACTACTACTACTACTACTACTACTACTACCCTCACCACCACCAACAACAACAACAACAGCAACAACAACAACAACAAAAGGACCGTCCATACAGGGGTGCAGGACCAGGGGCGAAGCAATCTTTACTGGGTCCCCATTTTATGATAAGAAAAAAATTAAAATCCCCTACCCTGCACATTCGGAGATCGAATCCCGGTGGGGGGCGAGATTTTCCGCACCCGTCCCGACCGACACTGGGGCCCACACAGCCTCCTATAAAATGGGTGCCGGGTCTCTTTGCCGGGGGTATTGTGGCCGTGGAGTGGCGTTAACCACTCACCCACATCTGACTCCGAAGTTAAGGAAAGGGTAGAGCTGTACCTCTACTCCCCCTCTGGGCCTTTACGGCCTGTTGTAATGAGGACATTTACCTTTTTTCCCAGTACGTTTAGTATTAACGATGAAAAAATGTTGTGTAAGCGTTGAAGAATACAGATTTTCCCCTTTTCTCTCAAATCACAGCGAATTTATCCTAGTTAAATATATTTTTATTACTACTCACCAATCACTGTCGCGCTGCCTACACAAAATGCAACTTCCTCGATTTCCTAGCTGCAAATTCTGCAATGGCCGATCGCAGTGGCCGCACGGTCTAAGGCATGTGTGCGGTCACTCGATAGCTGGGTCTATGGGTTCGAATCCTGCCGGTGCTATGGATGTCTGTCTGTTGTGAGTGTTGTGTGTTGTCAGGTAGAGGTCTCTGCGACGAGCTGTTCACTCATCCAGAGGAGTCTTGCCGAATGTGGTGTGTCTGGGTGTGATCGTGGAACCTAATAGAGGAAATCTAGGCCCCCTGGGGCAGTCGAACCACGAAAACTGAATTCTGTGATTACTTCACTCTACTGAATTTTTGATGCTGCTTGTTTCTTAATGGACGGGATAACGAGTGACCCCAGGCGTTCTTGAGCTCCATTTTTGGAAAATAATTCTTAACTAAATCTAATTTTGAAAAGAAAACTCTGCTTAACTGCCGCCACGGTAACTGGCACTGCTATTATTACCCTATAAGATATTTCTGTGTTCGGGAAGGGGTCATCTAATGGAAGGAGAAACTGGAGGGCTTGGAGTGCTGCTTCAGTATCTTCAGAGATGTTTCCCGTAAAATTCGAAGTTCACAGAACTGTCCACACTGTTGATGTCGTGAGAACCTTCATCTGACAGTAGAGTGTGCTGTATTATGCACTGCGTTTTCAAGTATTCTCTTTTCATTTCTTTGAATTTCTTGAGGTAGTAGAGAAAAGTGAAATTCTGAGCATATCGATCCGTTTCTTCCAAATGTATAGCAAGTGCCACGAGATTTAGTTCCACGGTGAACAGACAATACTTTGTTCCAAAAACTTTGCCGGGTGAATTCTTTATTCCATTCTCCTTTTTCTTCCGTTTTACGAAGCTATCACAGAATGCTGGTTCAATGTCCATGCAAGGCTGAAATCTTGGGAGGATGTAAATCCCATTTCTGTGCATTTTCGCGTAAAATTAACTAGTATTTAATCTGCGTGAGGACATCAAATTGCATTTCACCCGACTGAAGTGTCTTACTTACAGTGTTAAAGACAAGTTAATTATTGTACCGCACAATTGGTAAACGATATATGAAACTTCGAATTTTGAAATTCACTAGGAAAACAGGTTCGCTTTTCACTTTCGAGTCATCGCAATTTTTGGCGACTGCAATCAAGGCATTCCCGATGTCACGTGACTGCTAATGGATTCCTGTTGTAATTTCTGCGCGGCGTTGCCACCTGGTGCCAGACAGAGGTTTGGATTTATCCAGGGTTCGTTTGTATATTTTACACCTGTTCGGCGAAGTCGCGGATGTCTTGTAAATTCTCTGGATTTCTTCGAAAATTGGAACTGCCTTTCAGTGACACAGAGTGAAAGGTCTATGGATTTACTGTGAAGGGTTCGCTTTTGTACACCCTTTACCAAACCCCTTATATTTTCCCCATTGTCATATATCTTTGACCCCTGTAATTTCTAATGTTAAGACCAAGTTTGCCTGTTACAGCGAGGAGAGACTCTGGCAGCCCTGTTCAGTTTGGGCCCTAACTGCAAAAAGGCGAAGAAAATTCTCTCAATCACCGTCACTTCCTCACTGTCACCGCGCAAGTGACATTTGTCACTGGTGACTCAGATCGGATATACATTCAACAAAAATTGAAATATATATATATATTTGGCAATTTTTATTTTTTCTGTAAATTTCTTTTTCTCGTGGGAAGTCATCATTGAGGTAAATCATTTTGGATAGGGGTGCCAAGATAATGGTCGTGGATTTCTTCGGATGTGATGCGTCTTATATACGCTCTTGTATCCTGGCACAAAATTTGGCAACCATTAAAAATAAACCCAGAAAATTACCATTGCATTGCCCTACAACCCTGCATGTGTCCTGCGAAATGATAGAGCAGGAATTCTTAGTCTATTTTGTGCCATGGACGCCATTGAAAGTCTGATGAAACCTACGGATCCCTTCTCAGATGGACGTATTTAATACAGAACATAAAATACATTGCTATAGAATATATATATATATATATATTTATTTATTAAAAAGAAAACCAACTCTATTTAAATAGAGGTTTAAAAATATCACAAACTAACAAATATGCTGTGTGGTAATTAATGTATGTGCTTCTTTATTAATACATTAAATCGACCAGAATACAAAAAATAAATTAAAAAAATAGGGAACTTGAACTTAGATTTATTGTATTTATCAGTGACAGGTTTTCGGAGAAAAAGTTACGTCACACAAACAAAAGCATTCTGTTTCTATGACCATTACCGGAGGCTATTGTTACAGTTTTGTGTACTGCAGATGATGGGTGTGGTTGACACCCGAAACATGTTGAGTGAACTTGCAGAATAATAAATAGGCTGCTTTGTGTTGCATCTCGTTGGACAATTATTAATATATATCCACTTATTCACATGCATGTTTACACATTCTCCAACCTATTTACCCTCACAGGCATCAATCCTCTGTCTACTACTATTAAAGCCATCTCACTTCCGTATTCACTTCCTTCCCCATTGACTCAACTGTTGGCTCCATCAGCTGGCACTCCATCACTCTCGCATGGACGCACATCACTTAGCATTGACGCAAGACGGACAACTCGCAGCCCTATGATTTATAGACGCAGCCATCGGTCATGTTCGATGCCTACCAGCAGGTGGCATTGCGTATTGCATGCTGAACAGCGCGAGGACAAAAAAATTACGCTAAGAGTTAAACTGTTTATAACTTAAAGATATTGTTCAATTCCAGCGTTCAGTGATTTGTAGGAATTGTGTGTGTTGCATTCTGTAACAGCAAATGGTGGTATAACTATAGATGATACACTGTAGAGGGTACGAAGTGAGATGATCTGCGTGTTTAGCCTTATGTAAAGTGAAAGTAAAGCCACCCCGTTCAGGCCCGGACTGGCCTTGACGGTTCCAGGAGGTTGAGGCTCCCGGGTTTCATGACAGTCGGCACATGAAGGTGGTAAAGTTATTAGCACTACGCAGCGGCCTCCTTTACCCGCTAGAAAGTATTCCTGGTACTCATTTCTATTAGAGGCTGAGTCATAGTGTGGCCGGAAGGATTATATCAATGACACCCACTGACACTATTAGGAATAGAACCCGCGACCTTCCGTCTTGTAACGCAGTGCCTCAACCAACTGCGCCACCGCCCACCCCCGTTTAGCATCAGGATTGATTGGAATTAATATGTAACTGACTGTTCATCTATATCTGAATCGGATTTGGGAATTTAAGTGTTATGAGATTTGGCGTAAACATAAGTTTAAGAATCCTGATATATTAGTGTAGTGTATTTTAAAAATGAGACATTCAGTGTGTAAGATGTTTTATATATATATATATATATATGCGTTATAACAAGCTGATAAGCGTATTACCCTGTCTAAATCCGCAGAACCTGGGGTTATGCCAGGCAAGTCCGTATAGGATAGTCGCACACGAAGTACTGGGTGAGGTTTCGCTTGGAGCATTTCGGTGTTCACCTACCAGTATCATTCCACCAGTGTTCCATAATCACATTTCTTCCACCGACACCAGACGTTGTAGAAACGTAGCGGTTGACAGCGTCGTTAAAAAAAAAACTCTCGCCCTCTCTACCCTATCGTAAGGGATGTTGCGTGCCGATGGCGGTATATACTACGGAATAGGAAGAGTGACATACAGGGGAAGAGTCGCGTTACGGATGGGGAACAGCGAAGATGTGAAGTAGCAAAAAAGAAAAGATTTTGTAGGTTGATGTAATGATTAATAAACTGTCATCTAGTGTATTTATATTTCGAACTATTATTTTACCGTGTAAAGTAGGCGGCCCTTCACTCCGAGTCATGCTGCCTCCTCTCACATCTTTTTTTTTAAATTAGGAAATATTGCTCAGCTCAGAGTGGCAGAATTTTTAATTCAAAGAATTGTAAATTTTTTCTTCATCAGGCATGAAGTCTCAAAAATGACTGTTTTCCCTGAATGGTTACGTACATCCTGAACCAGAAAACAGATTTGAAGGGCAGTGAAGTTTTGAATTCAGCAATTAAAAAATTTGTTTTTAAAAGTGCGGGCCCTCTTTTTACTGCTTAAAAAGACCTTTGCTGTCCTAAATTTTAAAATTATTTGTCGGATCCATGAAAAATTTGAGTTTGAAACCAATTATTTTAAGAAATTTACCCTCATTTCAATATTATTATTATTATTATTAGTTGTGGTGGTTGTAGTAGTAGTATTTGTGGGGGTAGTAATAGTAGGATTAGTGGAATACACAACATTATCAATGTATTTATCTCAGTATTTAACCAACTTGATGCACAACATTTGTTTCACAATAAGTTTTATTTCATGCCACTACATGTTTCGAGCACATGTGCTCATCATCAGGAGGTCAAAATTGCATTAAACAGCCGCTGGTATCATCACACCTATATGTGTGATGATACCAGAGGCTGTTTAATGCAATTTTGACCTCCTGATGATGAGCACATGTGCTCGAAACATGTAGAGGCATGAAATAAAACTTATTGTGAAACAAATGTTGTGCATCAAGTTGGTTAATTACTGAGATAAATATACTGAGATGCACGGTCAGCAAAACATCAGAATTACCAATGTAATTCGCTGTCTGTTCTCACGTCTGACATAATAACAATAAACAATATCACACTTGAATTACGGTTTAATCGACGCCTTAAATTAATAAATTATTTACTTGTGTAAACTTTTCCGTTATGTTAAAATGTTTGCGCGTGCGTATTTCTGACATCTGAATTACACCCTTGTTTTTTGTTCGTATTTATTTATGTTCAAAATATAAGTCTGTAACCAGAAGAATTATATTGGGAAAAATCAGTCGTTGATCGAAAATCATTGCTAACAATACTGTATTCGATCTTCCAGGCGTGTTGCAACAACTAACATTTACCTTTGCCCCAGATCATTTTTTCTGGACGGAATTCTGGAAAAATAAGTATTTTGTGGATGAGACTCTTCAAAAGTTTGTTTTGGGTACAGGAACATTAAGAAAGATGTGCTTTAGAAAAGTCTGAGATAAACCTTTTCTATTAAATCCAGTTTTGAACCACGGCAACTAATATTGCAGACACAGAACCACGATTTTCGATTGTTACATCTCCTAAGCCCGTTTATTGTCTGATTTATTAAATTCCGTTTCTACACGCTCACCCTTAGTAACTTTGTTGTCCCGACGCGCTCAATCTGGTAGGAGATCCTCTTTCGGGAAACGGGTGTGGTTCACCGAATCACATATAGTTTTAATTATTTCTTTGTTACGTATTTTATTTACTCAGTTTATTGTTGATATAAATTAATGGAGCGCTATATCCAGTAAAACAACTAGATTATTTCTAGGAAACTGACACAGTCACTTGTCTGTACTCCTACTTACACCACACTCGACGCGACTGACTTCCCTACTGGACTGCTAGCGTCCGTTATCAGCTCCTAACGTTTTCTCATTTAAATTTATCCCCTCCTTCCTATCGCCAACGGTCCCGAATATACGCTGACAGATTAACTTACAATGCGTGTCATGAACCGTCCGTAACTGACGCCAGCAATCCTAAGAAACAACTATACTAAAAATGATCGGCTGCAACTTTATTTAAAACACATTGAGAGCTGTCACTTATGTAGGATTTTGTTCTCATCCACATGTGGACAACAAACATGAATATAAACGCGCCCATCTGAGAAGCGAAGTTGTTAGCCGACTCAAAAACTTCGCTAGATTGAGTGGTAGAATTAATGTTGATTGGCAACTGTTTCCTTTTTGCCTGACTGCTTAATGAGCCTGTCTGCAGCATTACAATTGGCTGCAGAATGCTCTAGATCGTGCTGCGGGCCATGCAGATTAGCTACGTCTGACATCACGTGACAAGTACAGAAACGAAGTCGCCACAACTTCTCGGTTCGCAGAACACTTTATACATTTTTCTGCAAGAATGTGCCAAGTAACATGTCCAAGCACCCTGGAATAATGACCATTCTTGTGCGAAACGAGGAGTAGAAGGCTGATGTAATGTATTGTGATATATTACGTGGTTTGGAAAACAGTCACTACGATAACAGTAGTCGTGTTAGTGGATGGGAACAAAAACTTTCTGAACCACTGTCATGAAAGCTAAAATTACAGTTCGAAATCACATCACAAAAATGGTGTTGTTCCAAGAAGTTACATAAAAGGCCCTCAGTTTTGCATTCCTCTCCTCTTACCGGGACTTATTTTAGACCAAGAAATTCCAAAATTGTTAATAATCGAAACGGATTGGGCTAGTTGGCTCAAACGTAACTCTTCTGATTTTTATAATTCGACACGTTTCAGACTCGAATCTCGGTTTGGACACCGACCGTCCTGCCTGAAGAATTTCTGTGACTTTCCAGAATTCTTCCAAGCAGTTACCGGGGTAGGAACTTGTATTAAATGACGAAAGTTTACTTCCGTCTCCTTTTTGCCGTTCATTATTCACTACCATGGATTGTATGAGCTCCATATACTTCGAGGTCATGACAGTGTCTTTAAATATACAACAAGCAAAGGAAGCGATAGAAGTCCCCAGGATGCTATATCGACAGCCTCAAGACTTTTTCTATTCATACCAAAATACACAACAAGGTGTACGTGTATTCGTACTTCCTACTTTAAATGATTAATATGTTGACAAGTGCACAGATTTTTTCAATTAAAAAGCACCTATCGGTGCTCTTTATTATAGCAATCTAATATTACACTAATAAGCCATTTGTTTCTATCTTAATTTGCTACTGTGAAATTTACAAAGTACTTATTCTATAACAATCACTTTGTTTCTATTAATCTTAGTCACTGTTTTAATGCGCACGATTGTTT
>Ga0123354_10016367_pt1 | contig 11619 bp, 10 predicted proteins | sample TergutLab28metaG_2_FD_97872 | JGI IMG/M metagenome (GOLD analysis project Ga0123354, IMG submission 97872) | Labiotermes labralis P4 segment gut microbial communities from Petit-Saut dam, French Guiana - Lab288 P4 | ecosystem: Host-associated > Arthropoda: Insects > Digestive system > Gut ... | reverse complement strand
TTTCACAAAGAACACAAATATTTGGTTATTAGATTTTTACTATTAGTGGACTTTGTGAGTTCTTAGTGTTCTTAGTGGTTAAGAAGACTTTTGAGACAGCCTTACTTTATGTGTGCCGCGCATGAATAATTACCCTGTAGGTTAAGCTCGCTAAGAAACTCATTATATGATGAATTTACAGTATTGGGAAAATAATTTCATACTAATATCACATTATGATACGTTATGTAATATAAATATTTTATAAACAAGATATATCAAAGAATATAGTTGCAAATTTTTATAATTGTGATTTTAATTTTTTATTTATCAATAAATGACATTTATTTTTCGTGTTTTATTTATTTGAAATGAGTACTTTTGTTGAATCAAGAAATGAATTATGATTCATGAAAAATAATCTAATTGAAAACAATGTGAATCCCGCAACGCTGTTTTTGCGCAAAATGGCCATCATCTTCATCACCATGATGTTGATAGTGTATATCGTTTTTGCACTTTTATATGCTAAACATGATGCCCCAATACTCAAATCTTTGATGTATTTGTACACGATACAGCATATTATATGGCTGTTTGGGATTTTATACTATAAAGATCTGTCGATTGAATCATTAATAATAATGTACCTTTCTTATGCACTTGTGACTATAATATATCCGGCCGGCTGCATATTTTGGAACTCAGGAAATCCTGTCGTGTTTTCTTGGTTCATGCTTATTTTATTCGGAGCAATGGCTTTCCATGTTCGTAATATAGAAGTGTGGGTATTTTTGACTTTAGCCATAGTAGTTTCCATATTTTTTTTCAGTTCCATGTTCCCAAAAGATAATATTACGCCATCGTTGCTAAATGATATAAATATCACAACTGTTATTATAACAATTATTCTTGCTGTATTTTTCGCAATGATATATGTTAGAAAGAAAAATATTGACAAATCCATGCCAGTTGAAACGCTAAAAGCAACAGGAGTAGATTTAGAAAAAAATAAAGCCTTATACAATAACATTATTGAGCATTTAGAGAAGAATAAACCTTTCAAAAATCCTGATTTCAACGTTCAGGAGCTTGCAAAGGCGCTAAACTCCGAAATAAGCTATATTTCAAAAGCCATATCTGCAGGCGGAGACGGCGATTTCCATACACTACTCAACCGGTTCAGAATAAGTTATGCAAAATCTATGCTTGACAGCGAAGCAATGAAAATTTACACTATCGATTATATCTACACTGAAGCCGGTTACAAATACCGTTCGACTTTCAACAATGCGTTCAAAAGCATTACAGGCATGACTCCATCGGATTATATGTCCAAGCAGACAAACAACAATGCATAATTTTTAAAAGAAAATTTGCGCGTTTTTTTTATTCATCGTAACTTTGCCCAGGCTTTATTTGTTATATTCGTATTCAATATATTGATAACTGCTTTACTCCATTCGCAATGACGAAACAAGGTATTAACGTTTTTATCGTCAATACCCAAACTAAAATAAATTAAAATTAAAAAACTATCAAAAAAATAACAGATGAGAAATTTTCTTTTTTTAGCGGGCATATTCGCCCTGATAAGTACATTAACTCTTAGAGCCCAAGTAACGATTGGCGCAAACCAAGCTCCCGATCCTTCGGCTGTCTTGGACTTACAATCGAATGGCAACCTCGGATTGCTGTTGCCGCGCGTCTTCCTTACCGATACGCTCGCTGCAACTCCACTCGCAACGCGTGTAAAAGGAATGCTTGTTTACAACACGAATACAAGCGCTGACGGAAAAGTGGCAGAAGGCGTTTACTACAACGACGGCCGCAGATGGTGGCCGGCCGGCGCAGGTGGCGCATCTCCGTGGCAAATTTCCGCAACAACCGGCAAGGCTACTTCAAATACGGATAATATCTACCAAATGGGACAGGTAGCAATCGGAACCGCGGAGGCTGCCGACCCAACCGCTGCATTAAATGTAGTATCTACCAACAAAGGCGTTTTGTTTCCCAGAATAACCTTGACAAGTTCTACCGACGTGACAACGATACCTAATCCTACCAAGGGATTATTGGTATATAACACCGGAGCGAATGCTGATTTTTCAACAGTAGGTTATATGTATTGGGACGGTGCGCGATGGGCGCTATTTTCAGCGGGTACCGCAGACGCCGCGCATGCTACATTGTCCTGCGCAGGAGCGACTTTGAGTCCCTCAATAACGGTTACAGGCAGTGAGGAAGTTCCAGCAGGCACCTTGTTACAAATACCTTATTCGGTTAGCAACGGCGGTATGTACAATGGCGCTACACTTGTTTCCACCGGTAATCCCAATGTAACGGCTACTATTGGAAGTAACGTATTGATGCAGGGTAGCGGCGTGCTGAGTTTCTTGGTTCAAGGTAAGCCTACGCTTGATCAGGAAGCTCCTACCGGAATTGTTTTCGACCTAAAACCTTTCCTTGACGCCAACCCCGGCATCACAGGCTGCACCAACGTAAGGGTAGGGAATATTTTGACCGCATCGATAACATCTACCGCAGTGATGGGTTATTTGAAACTTGGCATCGATGAAGATGGAAACCAAACTTATTTTATAAGTTGTAATTCACCCGACGGCAAGTATTCGATTAGGGTTGCGACAGTACCTTACAGTCCTCTTCCCTCTACTATTATTCGGGGAAACCAAACACTTAATGTACAATTAAGAAATAACCAAAGCTCCAGTGCATGGATAATATGGAATATGAACACCGATTATAGCGCAGCCTTAAGCGGCGCCGGAGTTTTAAATGTTCCGTCTCAGAAATGGGGCGGCCAAAATGCTGATACTGGTGGAACATGGAGTAATTTTGGTTACTGGGGAAATATAGGTATTTATGATGCTACTGGTAACGGACCCGAATACAGACGTTATACTTGGATTCCACAAGGAGCAGATAATAAAGTATCTTACGAGGCTAAAATTATGGCGGCATTAGATACCTCAACTCCAACAACGCCAGTTTCTCCAACACTGCTAAAAGTTTATTTTACGTTTCAACAGGTAACTGCGCAGTAATATCGGCTCATTTAACCTACCGGTAAAGAGGCTGTCTCAAAAGCCTTTCATCCCGCGCTTGACGCGGAATCCCTTGAAAAAATATTACTTATTATCAGGGGATTGCGGGTCAAGCCCGCAATGACATAATTGGCAAAAAGACTTTTTAGACAGCCTCTTTTTTATTGAGTAAATTGTATATCCATGTATGACTTTGCCGTCGATAAATCAGTAGTATGCTTTGCCATTAGGACAAAAAATTAATTTATTAAAGTAGAATACTAATAAATTTACAATACTGACAAAATTATTTTACATTAATATCATATTATATAATATTATGTAAAATAAATATAATACAAACAATATCTAACAAATAATAGATTTAAATATTTTTATTAATTGTGATTTAAAGTTTTTATTTGTCAATAAATGGTATCCATTTGTCGTGTTTTATTTATTTGAAATGAATACTTTTGCTAAACTAATAAATAAAAGTATGATTGACTAAATGCTTGAGCTTCATTGTAGAAAGCAAAAATACGTCAAGGCCGCTTTTGATAAACAAATTTTAATTTGTTAAAATAGAATTTAGTAACACCGCAAAATACAATTTATTCATGAAAAATAATCTGCCTGAAAATGACATCGATAATGCTATAAATTTGTTTATGCGTAAAATGGCCATCATCTTCCTTATTTTTGCTTCGATAATATTTATTGGTTTTTCAGTTTTATATTCTGTCAATGATATTGAACCCATCAAATATTTTCTGTATTTATACACTTTGCAACATATTCTATGGCTGTTCGGGGTTATACGCTTTAAAGATATATCCATTGAGGCGTTAATAATGGTGTACCTTTCTTACATCTTAGTGGCTATGTTTCCGCTCACCTGTATCTATTGGAGTGCAGGAGACCCTGTTGTGTTTTCTTGGTACCTGCTTATCGTAATCGGAGCAATCGTTTTCAACATGCGTCATATAGGCGTATGGATTTTTATAACTGCAATTATCGTAATTTCCGTATTCTTTTTCAGTTCTTCCCTATTTCCTCATAAAGATTTAGAGCCGTTGATGATACATTATGCAAATATTGTGACTGTCATTTCAACTGTTCTTTTAACTTCATTTTTCGCGATCGTATATGCTAAAAAAAACAAAATTGAAGAATCTATACGTGACAAAAAATTACAAAAAAACGCAGAAAAAGCAGAAAATTTAGAAAGGGATAAAATCTTATATAACAATATTATTGAATATTTAGGCAAAAATAAACCTTTCCGTAATCCTGATTTCAACGCACAGTTGCTTGCAAAGGCGTTAAACTCCAATATAAGCTATATTTCAAGAGCCATAAGTGCAACCGGCGACGGTGATTTTCATACGCTACTCAACAGTTTTAGAATAAATTATGCAAAATCCATGCTTGACGGTGGAGCAATGGAAAAATACAAGATCGATCATATTTACACTGAAGCCGGCTACAAATACCGTTCTACTTTCAACGCTGCATTTAAACTCATTACAGGTATGACTCCGTCGGATTATGTGTCTTCCCTGCAAAATACAAACAATGATTCATAATCATTTTCCCATACGAACGGGGTCGAATTACTTTTTTATCAACACCGCAATTTTCATCGATAAATCGAAGAAAACCATGCGGGGATTTACGTTTGATTCGATGTGTTTTTCGGCAAGCGCTAATTCTTCCATTAATTCTTCTACGTTTTTTTCGTTGACGTAAGGCGAAAAGTTAATGGAAAAGCCGGCTTCTTCCGGATTTAAATAATTGATTTCCGGCAAATTCAAGCAATAGAGGAAATTTTCGCGTATCAGGTTTTGAGCGTAAGCCAAAAAATACTTCTGGCGTTCCCGTCCTAAACCGGCAAAAGTTTCGGTTTCTGCTTTCATGTTTTTTACATTCCGTTGCCAACTGTTTCGCATAATCGTCTTAAAAAGTTCAAGATATTGTTTGGTCTCTGCGCCGGTTTCAACGATTTCAAGGGCTTTGAGGTAATTGCCGTTCGCAAGATGAACCAAGTTGGCGCGTTCGGCGTCGTTGTTAACTTTCAAAGATAATGCCGCATCCATATCCTCGGGAAGAATGGGGGGAACAGGCAAGCGTTGCGTTCGTGATTGAATTGTTCCGATTATTTCGTCGGGATTTTCCGATATCAAGAGAAAAACCGTATTAAAAGGAGGCTCTTCAATCATTTTCAATAATTTATTGGAACAAGCGGGGTGCATTTTTTCCGGTAGCCACACAATCATGATTTTGTATGCCGATTCGTAGGCTTTCAAATTCAGCTTGCGGATTATTTCATTGCTTTCCTGCTCGTAAATTAAGCCTTGAGCATTTTCGGCATCAATAAAATTGAGCCATGATGTGAGATTGAAATACGGATTTTGTAGAACGAAAGTCCTCCATTTGCTTAGGAAGTCATCACAAATTTCTTTTTTCTTTTTAGTATCTTTATAAATTGGAAAAACAAAATGCAAATCGGGATGCGACAGTTTATTGTACTTAATGCACGACGGACAGACGCCGCAAGCATCCTCTTCGCCTCTGTTTGTGCAACTCAAATAGCGGGCATAAGCCAGCGCCAAAGCAACTTTCCCAACGCCTTCGGGGCCGGTTAACAAACGGGCATGAGGGATATAGCCGTCTTTTACCGATTGAATCAACTGCTGTTTGATGTCCTTCTGGCCAATAATATTTTTAAAAAACATAAGCAATAATAATTGAATTACCGAATAATTGAATAATTGAATAATTGAAATTATTTTTAAAACATCATTAATTTCAGTAAATTGCTTCTGCAATCCGGCGGACGCTGCCGGTAGCCATTAACGTATAGAAATGCAGACTTGGGACGTTGTGACGAATCAGTTCTTTACACTGTTCGATCGACCATTCGATGCCAACTTGTTTCACTTCGTCGTTGTTCTTACATTTTCGTATCTCGGAGGCAAGCGTTTCCGGAATTTCGGTACGGAACACCTGCGGAAGATCCGTCAGTTGATTTTGGAAAACAATCGGCTTGATTCCCGGAATAATCGGTACGGTGATTCCTTCGGCGCGGCATCGTTCCACAAAATCGAAATATTTCCGGTTGTCGAAAAACATTTGCGTGACGGCGTATTCGGCGCCCATGTCGATTTTTTGTTTCAAATACGCCAAATCGGACTCGAGGTTTGGCGCTTCCTCATGTTTTTCAGGATAACAGGCGACTCCGTAAGAAAATGGCGTTTCCATTTTTTCAAACTGCGTTCCATCGATGGAAATCCCTTGATTAAAATGATTCACCTGTTCAATTAAACCGGTGGTATGCTCGTGGCTGGCGCCCGGAGGATAAGCATTCAATTCCAATTTCTTAGCATCGCCGCGAAGCAACAGCAATTCGCTGACTCCCAAGAAATTCAAGTCAATCAAGGCATATTCCGTTTCTTCTTTGGAAAATCCCTTGCAAATAATATGCGGAACAGCCGTAATACCGTACTGATGCTGAATGGCGGCGGCAATAGCCACAGTGCCGGGGCGTTTGCGGATATTCATTCTTTTGAATTGTCCGTCAGCCGTTTCCTGATAAAATGTTTCGCTGTGGTGGGTCGTAATATTGATATATTTCGGATCAAACTCCCTCAATTTATCAATGATATTACAGACTTTAAGAAAACTGTTCCCTTTCAGAGGAGGCAGTATCTCAAAGGAAAAAGCGGTTTTATTACTATTTTTTAATAATTCGAGAATCTTCATTTGTTATTTTACGAATTTGGGGACAAATATAAAAAAAAATAAGAAAAGTTCACTACCTTTGTTCGTAAATTCAAGCATTATGGAAAATATCAATTGGTCGGATTTAAATTTTGGTTATCTGAAAACGGACTATAACGTTCGTTCGTATTACAAAGACGGGAAATGGAGCGATTTGGAAGTTACTGATTCCGAAGAAGTAAACCTGCATATTGCCGCTACCTGTTTTCATTACGGACAGGAAGCGTTTGAAGGACTGAAAGCATTTAAAGGAAAAGATGGAAAAGTGCGCATTTTTCGAATGCGGGAAAATGCTTTGCGCTTGCAATCCTCTTCCAGTGGAATTTTGATGGCTGAAGTTCCGGTTGAATTATTTGAAAAAGCCGTGTTGGAAGCAGTAAAACGAAACCTGCGATTTGTCCCGCCTTATGAAAGCGGAGCTTCTTTATATATTCGCCCTGTACTATTAGGTATTTCTCCGCAAGTCGGCGTACAACCGGCAAAAGAATATCTTTTTATTGTATTCGTAACGCCGGTAGGTCCGTATTTTAAAACCGGTTTTATGCCTTCTCCTTATGTGATTTTGCGAAAATACGACCGGGCAGCGCCACAAGGTACGGGTACTATTAAAGTGGGTGGAAATTATGCCGCCAGTTTGGTTGCCGGTGAAATAGCACATGAAAAAGGATATTCGGCGGTTTTATACCTCGATTCCAAAGAGAAAAAATACATCGACGAATGCGGTCCCGCCAACTTTTTCGGAATAAAAAATAATACCTATATTACCCCGAAATCAAATTCGATTCTCCCCTCCATCACAAACAAAAGCCTGATGGTTTTGGCAGAAGAAATCGGTTTGAAAGTAGAGCGACGCCCCATACCGATTGAAGAATTGGCGACTTTGGAAGAAGCAGGCGCCTGCGGAACGGCAGCAGTCATCAGTCCGGTTTCCCGAATTGATGATTTGGATGAAAATAAGTCATACGTATTTTCAGAAGACGGAACGCCAGGTCCCATCAGCCTGAAGCTGTACAACAAGTTGAGAGCGGTTCAGTATGGCGATGAGGAAGATAAATGGGGATGGGTGACTGTAGTGAATTAGTGGTTAGTGAGTGTAATTAATAATGAAATAACATGAACAGACGCAAATTTTTAAGTGTATCTGCTCTCGCAGGCGTGGGAGCGATGGTTGTTCCTGAAATGACGATGGCGCAAACAGTTGCTGCTAAGGGAACAAAAGAAAAATTTCCTACCCGCAAATTAGGCAAAACGGGTATGAAACTTCCGATATTGAGTATGGGCGTGATGCGCGCTGATAATCCTGCCGTTGTCCGCGCTGCATACAATGCGGGAATCACTCATTTTGATACGGCAAACGGTTATCAGAAGGGCAAAAACGAAGAGATGCTGGGCGAGTTCTTTAAAGACAAAGACCGGAGCTCATTTACGATTGCAACTAAAGGGAAAGCGAACTTTAGTTCGGATACTTTTGAAGCGGATTATGAAGATTTATTGAGTACAAGTCTCCGCCGTTTGCAAATGGATTATGTGGATATTTATTTTGTGCATGGCATAGATAATGTGGACGACTTTTCCAATCCCCGTTTGATCAGTGTGTTGAAAAAGTTCAAAGATTCAGGGCGGATACGCCACATCGGATTTTCCACCCATGCCAATAAGCCGGAACAAATTGATGCTGCAATTAAAGCCGGTATATTTGAAGTATGCTTGTTAAGCTATAATTTCAAATTAAACGTTCTTCCCAAACTGACTAAAGCTATTCAACGCGGAGTCGATGCCGGTATGGGTTTTATTGCCATGAAACCCATGGCGGGAGGAGTAGAGGATGCAGCCGGAAAAAAGAATGTGGATGGCGCCGCTTGCTTGCGCTGGGTTTGGTCGAATCCGAATATAACCACCGCTATTCCCGGATTTACAAGTTTCGATTTGCTGGATAATTGCTTGGAGGCTGTCCGTCGTCCGAAATTAGATAAAGACGACAAAAAATATTTAGCTGATTTGAAAGATACGAATGAAGGGTTGTATTGCCAGAATTGTGAAAAATGCGTAAGCGATTGCAGCAAACATCTTCCGATTCCCACCATTATGCGCGCTTACATGTATAATTACGGCTACAAACAACCATCGTTATCCAAAGACACACTGATGGAGTTGGCTTTGAATAATTCAACCGTTTGCTCCGATTGTTCTTCTTGTACGGTCAAATGTCCTTCCGGATTTAAAGTAGCGGATAAAATCGCTGCTATTACTCCGATAATTGATGTGCCATCGCATTTTTTGACTTAAAGAGGATTAGGAGATTGCGGGTCAAGCCCGCAATGAGATAATAATAAAAAAATGAAACAGATATTCAACAGTTTGATGATAAGCTTGTTTTGCTTTGCAGGACAAGCTTATTCGCAAACGCCACAAGAGATTAAAGCCGATTTACCGGCAGTGGAAGGGTGGACGCTTTCTCCGGATATTGAAATTTTCAATCGCGATAACTTGTATGAACGCATCGACGGAGCCGCACCCCTGTTTCTTGAAAACAATTTTCAGGAAATGACCAGCGCAGTTTACACCAGCGATAGCGATTACATTACCGTTCAGATTTATCGTCATGCAACGGCGGAAGACGCTTTCGGCATGTATGCTTCCGAACGTTCTTCCGATATGGAATTTTACCCCGGCATCGGCGGGGAAGCGCAAGGCGACGAATACGGCTTGTATTTCTTTGCTGGTAAAATCTATGTGAAAATGTCGGCAAACAATGAAAGCGCAAGCGTGAGTGCTGCTATGAAAGCAATTGCCTCCGGATTTGCCGGAAAAATAGACAAGAATAGCGCATATCCGTCTATTATCAATTCATTTCCTAAAGACGGAATGATTCAACATTCAGCCGCTTATGTTACGAAGAATTATATTGGGCACGAGTTTTTAGCTCCTGTTTATACGGCTGATTACAATCTTTTTGGAAAGAAAATTCAAGCCTTTGTTATCGATGCTAAGACCATCGAAAATGCAAAACAAATCCTGAGCGACTATTTCAAATTTACCCAACAAAACGACCCTTTGGTTGAAGGTAATTTATTAATTAAAGACCGCTACAACGGCGCCATTCCAATCGTTTGGAAAGGACGCTATCTGATTGGCGCCTTTGACGAAAAAGGAGGGGATTTCCCCAAAGAAATCTATGATTTTTTGAATCAAATGCAGATCACTCATATTCAATGAATGAAAACGAAAATGGATTTTTCCCATCGGCAGGGAAGGTTTCTCTGCCGGTTTCTTTCCATCTATCCCTATCGATTTGCGGGAAAAAAGCGTCGGCTTCGGGAAAACCGGCATGAATCATGGTGATGTACAATTTATCGGCAACCGGTAAAGCTTGTGCATAGATTTGAGCGCCTCCGATAATGAAAACTTCCGTTTCGTCGATACATTTCAGCAGCGCGTGATCCAATGAAGAATACACTTCAGCACCTTCAAATACCAAGCCGGCATTCCTGCTGATGATTATGTTCCGCCGGTTGGGCAACGCGCCATTCGGCAGCGATTCAAATGTTTTCCGACCCATAACGACCGTATGCCCGGATGTGAGCGTTTTGAAGCGTTTCATGTCGGCAGGTAACCGGCAAAGCAATTCGGTGCCTTTTCCGATTTCATTGTGTTTCCCTATCGCTACAATAATTGATATTATCATCCCCCCTTCAATCCCCCATTTATTCAATTATTCAATTATTCAATTATTCACTTTCCCAATCACACCGCAACGACCCCTTGAATATGCGGATACGGATTATATCCTTCCAACTCAAAATCTTCATAGTTAAAATCGAAAATTGATTTTACTTCTGGATTGATTTTTATTACCGGCAAGGGGCGCGGTTCACGAGTTAATTGTAAATTTACCTGCTCCAAATGATTCATGTAGATATGAGCATCTCCTAAAGTATGGACAAAATCACCGGGTTGAAGGCCGGTCACTTGCGCCATCATTTGCAGTAACAGTGCATACGAAGCAATGTTGAACGGAACGCCCAAAAAAATATCCGCGCTCCGCTGATACAATTGCAGGGAAAGTTTTCCGCCTGCAACATAAAACTGGAAGAAACAGTGGCAAGGAGGCAACTTCATCGAAGGAATGGCAGCTACATTCCACGAACTGACGATAATCCGCCGCGAATCGGGATTGGTTTTAATCGTATTGACGGCTTGACTTATCTGATCGACGGTTCCACCCGAATAATCTTGCCAGGAACGCCATTGAGAACCGTAAACCGGACCCAAATCCCCGTTTTCGTCCGCCCATTCGTTCCATATCCTCACGCCATGTTCATTTAAATAGTGGATATTGGTATCGCCTTTCAGAAACCAAAGTAATTCATAAATAATAGATTTCAAATGCAATTTCTTAGTCGTTAGTAACGGAAATCCTTCGGACAAATCAAATCGCATCTGATGTCCGAACAGGCTGATTGTTCCGGTTCCCGTCCGGTCTTCTTTCTTCACGCCTTCGGAAAGCGCTCTATTTAACAGATTCAGATATTGTATCATTGGTTACACGTTTTTTTATTTGAACAAAACAGAAAATAAACAATGTTAATGAAGCGATGGCAATCCACCAGGTGGAACCGGAGCCGATAGTGTCTAATTTTTGCATTTCATCCGGAGCATTCCGGAATAGATAATAGATGCCGACAGTTAAAAAATTATTGGTAAAATGCGCCAACACAGGAATCCAGATTGTTTTTGTAAAATACATCAGGTAACCTAACCATGCGCCTAAAAGCATACGGGTGATGAATCCGTAAAATTGAAGGTGAACGGC
>Ga0123354_10016366_pt1 | contig 11619 bp, 19 predicted proteins | sample TergutLab28metaG_2_FD_97872 | JGI IMG/M metagenome (GOLD analysis project Ga0123354, IMG submission 97872) | Labiotermes labralis P4 segment gut microbial communities from Petit-Saut dam, French Guiana - Lab288 P4 | ecosystem: Host-associated > Arthropoda: Insects > Digestive system > Gut ... | reverse complement strand
GTACTTCCGAAAGGCTGGAACTTCGACACTTCGTCGTGTGATGGACTCCGGAGCACTTGGGTGTGAAGTTGTACTCTCCGGAAAACTCACTGGAGCCCGTGGCCGTGTTCAGAAGTTTACAGAAGGGTACGTCAAACATGCCGGAGATCCTGTAAACACAATCGTTGACCACGGCTATGCAGTAGCAGTCAAGAAATTGGGTGTTATTGGTATTCAGGTCAAAATCATCCCACCAGGAGCTCAGATTCCTGATCACTTCGAGATTACAGTTGAACCAGACAAAAAAATCTCAAAATCTGAGATTGACATGGTAAATTCTGAAAAAGTAATAACTGAACTTGAAGACCTGCAGGAAGAACAATCAGACTACAACTCTGAAGAAGAGGATTTTGATGCTTCATTCCATGAGGAGGATGAGATCTGATGGCAATCTACCGGGCAAAAGAAGTCGCACAGATGTCTGATACCGAACTTGTTGAAAACATCGATAAGCTCAGAAATGAGCTCATTGAGCAACGTGGTAAGGTCAGTGCTGGTGGTGCTCCTGATAACCCTGGACGTATCCGTCTCGTTAGAAGAACCATTGCACGAATGATGACTGAGCAGAATAAGCGCAGACAAAATATAGACTCTGCATAAGATTCTCCAACAAAGAAGGGATGAACATGATTACCGCTGAAAATTTCATTCACCACGAGTTTATCGGACTTGAGGTCTTGGTACTTGCAAGTTCAAATCCCTTCCTCACCTCTATTTTCGGACGTATCATCAATGAAACGAAGCAGATGCTTGTAATACAACCATATGATGGAGCACTCTCCAAACATCATCCAAAAGAGAGGCCCAAGATGGTTGCAAAAAAAGGATCTGTTTTCAGATTCACTCTCCCTGATGGGGGATTGGTTGATGTGGATGGAGATGCAATATGTACAGCACCCCACCGTCGAATTGGCATGAGAGGAGTCAAAGTAGGAGTTTCCTGTATTGGCTTAAAAGATTTCGACACCTCTGACATGAAAAAGCACGTAACAACTGTTACACACCGTGGCATTATTATTTCATGCGGGGTTTGATTCAGGATAAGATTCATAATGGCAAAAAATATTGGATTAAACGTCCCCACTCCGACAAAAGAGTGTGAGGACGTAAAATGCCCGTTTCACGGCACTTTGCCTGTGCGCGGCCAGGTGATCACTGGCAAAGTCGTGAGCGATAAAATGACAGGAAGCGTTGTTGTAAGGCGCGATTACCTGCATTTTGTACGAAAATACAAGAGATATGAAAAACGCAGTTCAACGATTCATGCTCATAATCCTCCCTGTCTTAATGCACGAACAGGGGATATGGTACGAATTGCTGAGTGCCGTCCACTCTCTAAGACAAAGAAATTCGTTGTAGTCGAGGTGCAAGCACCATGAAGGCCCTGGGCTCAAAGATCCCTCGTTCTATAAACACCGGAACACGAATGATCTGTGCAGATAACACCGGTGCAAGACTGGTGCAGGTCGTCTCTGTTTTTGGATATCATGGTGTCCGCCGCAGACAACCAAAACTTGGACTTGGAGACCTTGCAACAGTGAGTGTAAAGAAAGGCACTCCTGATATGCGCAGAAAACTTCTGCGAGCTGTCGTCATTCGTCAGCGCAAAGAATTCCGCCGCCCGAGTGGTATCCGTGTTTCTTTTGAAGATAATGCAGTCGTCATTTTAGACGACAGAAATGAACCTCGTGGAACTGACATTAAAGGTCCAGTCGCACGAGAAGTTGCAACCCGATACCCTCGTATCGGATCCATGGCAACAACAATTGTGTAGGTGAATAATGGTTCGTATTGCAAGTAAACAGCCGCGAAAGCAGCGAAAAGCACGATACAATGCCCCACACCACCAACGCGGTTCATTAATGCATGCAGCGCTCGCAAAAGATCTTCGGGAGAAGTATCAAAAACGCAGTACACGTGTTATCCATGGAGATACCGTGAAAGTAATGCGTGGATCACATGCTGGACATGAAGGGCTCGTAAACACCGTCATGATGAAAAAACTTCAAATCGTTGTTGATGGAGTAATCATCAAGAAGGCAGATGGAACTGAAGTCCCTCGTCCAGTTGATCCCTCAAACGTAATGATTGTGAAATTAAATCTCGATGACAAGCTTCGAGAAGATATACTAAAGCGTAAGTGAGTGGTGGTACACGGTGTCAGAACATCTGAAACGAATGGTTGCCCCGAAATCATGGGGTATTGCGAGAAAGACCAACAAATTTATTACGAAACCATCTCCCGGCCCTCACAACGCCAATGCACTTCCTGCAGGTGTCTGGTTACGCGATCATATGAAATTTGCCCGTACAAAGAAAGAGGCAAAGCAGATTCTCCGTCAGAGAGACATGATCGTAAATGGACGCCCATGTCGGCACTTCGATATGGGTATTGGTATCTTTGACATTATTGCATTGCCAAAGATCAATAAATACTACCGCATTGTTCGAGATCGCTCCGGAAAACACAAAAGTGTTGAGATAACAGAAGAGGCGTCTCAGTCCCGTCTTGCAAAAATTACGAACAAAACCCTTCTAAAGGGTGGAAAAGTGCAGTTAAACCTGCGTGACGGTTCAAACCTTATCGGAGACAATACCTATAAAAGCCGCGATTCAATCGAAGTTTCTCTGAAAGAAGGGGAATTCGGAAAGATCCTTGATCATTTCCCATTCGCAGTCGGCAATGTTGCAATGGCTGTTGACGGACGCCATTCCGGCTCTGTTGGAAAGATAAAAGAGGTTATTCCCGTCTTTGGAAGTGTTCCAAATCGAGTAATTCTAACCGACGTCGAGACTGGAACTGAGTTTGAGACAATTGATCAGTACATTATCATGGTCGGTCGTGAACAGTCGGCAGTTGAAAACTGGGGGATTGATCTATGAGCAATCCAAACAGGGAACTTTCACTGGACAAAGTTGTTGTGCACATGAGCGTTGGTGAGAGTGGTGAAAAACTCGTCAGTGGAGAGAATATTCTTCAGGAAATCACGGGACTCACTCCAATCAGAAGCTTTGCAAAACAAACGATTCCTGCTTTCGGTCTTCGAAAAGGTGCTCCAATGGGATGTAAAGTCACCCTTCGCAGCGATGCAGCAGAGAAATTTTTAGAGACTACCCTTGCAATCATTGAAAAACGCCTTACACAAAGACATTTCGACAAACAAGGGAATTTTTCCTTTGGTGTTGAAGAACACACTGATTTTCCAGGACAAAGCTACGATCCAAAAATTGGTATCTTCGGATTTGATGTTATTGTTGTGCTCAAGCGTAACGGCTACCGCATTAGCCGCCGCAAAATTCAACAGAAGAAACTGCCTAGCAAGCAGCGTATCACTCCTGAAGATGCAATCTCGTTTGTCACATCAAGATATGGTGTGGAGGTAGTATAATGGCAAAAATAAGAACAAAGAATTTTGGACGTGGTGCAAACGCGTGTCGTCTGTGCGGAAGAAAGCAAGGTCTTGTTCGCAGATACAATATCTACTTCTGCAGACAGTGCTTTCGTGAGTGGGCTCCAAAAATGGGATTTAAGAAACTGAATTAAGGAGGCACTTAGCAGATGGCAAGATTAAACACTGTTGCTGATGCGATGAGCACACTGAAAAATGCTTCAGATACTGGCAAGACTGTGTGCACTATCCAGCCGGCAAGCAGGCTGATTGGCGAAATGCTGCGAATTATGCAAGAGTCTAAATATATATATAGTTCCGAATATATTGAAGACGGTCGTGGCGGGCGTTTCAACGTCAACCTTGCAGGAAAGATCAACAAGTGTGGTGTTATCTCACCTCGGTTCTCTGTGCAGACTGATGAGATGGAATACTGGGAGACAATGTACCTACCTTCTAAGGCAATGGGCATCTTGATTATTTCAACGTCAAAAGGCGTATTAAATCACAGACAAGCCCGTGAACATGGTGTTGGAGGAGAACTTCTCGGGTACGTGTATTAAGTTTTCAAAGGTGCATTATGTTTAGTGAGAGTAAGGTTACTATCCCCCAAGGCGTGGAAGTTTCTCTTGAAAATTTCATCCTCACGGTGAAAGGACCGAAAGGGACCCTTGAGCGCAATGTCTGGTATCCAGGTATTGATATCATAGTCGATGACGGTATTGTCACGATTAAAACAGAATCAACTCGTAAGAAAGTCACTTCAATGGTTGGCACTCTTGCAGCTCACTTGAGAAATATGTGCAAAGGCACAACAGAAGGGTATACCTATACCATGAAAGTTGTGTACAGCCACTTTCCCATTCAGCTGAAAGTCATTGGTGACCGATTTGAAATTGGAAACTTTCTTGGAGAAAAACACCCCAGATACGCTCGAATCATTGAAAATACTGATGTTAAGATCAACAGTGAGCAGGTGATCATTACCGGAATCAACAAAGATCTGGTTGGAGCAACTGCTGCAAACATCGAACGTGCAACGAAAGTTCGAAACCGCGATCCACGCGTCTTTCAGGATGGTATTTATATCGTACATAAGGAGTGAGATACATGGCAGAAGATACAAAACGACTCCTTCGTGTCAGAAAATCCAAATCTGTTCGTTTTAAACGTGATGGTGTTGGCAAGAAGGCAAAACTTGCTGACTCTTGGAGACGTCCTCGCGGACTTCACAATAAACAGCGAAGGTATAAGAAAGCAAAAGGGAGACACCCGGACTCAGGATATGGAAGCCCCCTTGCAGTGCGTGGCATGCATCCCTGTGGCCTCTTTGAGGTTCGTGTGTTTAATATTGGAGATCTCGCTGATGTTGATCCTGGAGTTCATGCAATCCGTATTGCAGCCTCAGTCGGCAACAAGAAGCGTGAACAAATTCAGATAGAAGCAGAAAAGCGTGGACTTCGGATTTTGAATTATAAGGATGCATCCAAAAAGGATGTCAAATTCACTGAAACACCAGAAGAAGAAGAGACACCTGATGAGGAGGATGAGGAATGACCCATCTGAAAAGTCAAAAACGACTTGCAGCCTCAATCTTGAAATGTGGTGTAAATCGTGTCTGGATAGATAATTCACAGATCAGTGATATCGATAAAGCGATCTCTCGTGACGAGATCCGCGACTTAATTGAAAATGGAACAATTGCTGCTCATCAGAAAAAAGGTGTTTCACGTGGGCGAGCTCGTGCTCGTATGGCAAAGCGTGCCTATGGTCATTGTAAAGGACCAGGTCGCCGAAGAGGTACTGTAGGTGCGAGAAATCCTTCAAAAAGACGCTGGATCCAAAAAATTCGTGCACAGCGAAAAGTACTGCGTGATATGCGTGAAACTGGAGAGATCGACCGCTCGACCTATCGTGTATTTTATCGCAAGGCCGCTGGTGGCCAATTCAGAACGGTAGCACATTTGAAAGCTCAGGTTGATATCGGGAGGGTGAAGTAATGGCAACAGGTCCGCGGTATTTTGTACCGTTTCGACGACGACATGAAGGTCGTACAAACTACCACGCACGAACACGACTTGTTGTTTCTGAGTCACCTCGTATGGTTGTGCGTAAAACAAACCGACATGTTATCTGTCAATTAGTTCGCGCAGAAATAATTGGAGACAAGACATTTGCCTCTGCACATTCAAGTGAGCTTCGTAATTATGGATATACCGGTTCGCTTTCCAGCACACCTGCGGCATATTTAACAGGTATGCTCTTTGCAGTGCGATGCTTAAACAAGGACGAACCTGAGGCAATTTTAGATATCGGTCTTCACCGAGCCCGTCGTGGTGCTCGTGTTTTTGCAGCCCTCAAAGGAGCTGTTGAGACAGGCATGGAGATTCCTCATGGAGAGGAGATCCTTCCATCTAATGAGCGATGTATGGGACAGCACATCGCAGATTATGACGATAAGAAGTCAAATCTGCCTGAAAATGTAAAAACAGTCATTGATGCTATCCGCAAGGAGCTGAACTGACAATGGCATATGAAAAATCAGAATGGGTACCTCGGACGGGTCTTGGACGGCAGGTATTAGCCGGCGAGATCAAAAGCATAGATGAGGTGCTGGCCAGTAGGAAACCCATCAAGGAACCTGAGATCGTCGACGCATTTCTTCCAGACCTCATCGATGAGGTGCTCGACATCAATATGGTACAGCGTATGACTGACTCTGGACGTCGTGTGAAGTTTAGAGCAGTTGTTGTTGTCGGTAATAAGGATGGATATATTGGATACGGGCAGGCAAAAGATTCACAAGTCGGAGATGCCATCAAAAAAGCAATTGTTGATGCCAAGATGAATCTGATTAAGGTGAAACGTGGCTGTGGCTCTTGGGAATGTGGATGCTCAAAACAGCACTCAATTCCAATGCTTGTTGAAGGTTCAGCTGGAAGTGTCCGAATTGCGTTAAAACCTGCTCCACAAGGTATCGGCCTTGTAACTGGAGATATTGGAAAAAAGGTACTTGAACTTGCAGGTATTCGTGATGTATGGGTTCATACCCGTGGTCAGACTCGAACTACCATAAACTATGCAAAAGCCATTTATAATGCATTAAATGCAACAAATATGGTGCGGCTAGGAGGAGAAGAGTAATGTTTGTGCTTGTCCAGGTTCGCGGAACGGTAAATACCCGTGGCGATATTAAAGACACGCTGAAGATGCTTCGACTCCATCATATTAATCATTGCGTGCTTATTCCTGACACTCCGGCATATATCGGTATGATTCGCAAAGTCAAGGATTACATTGCATGGGGAGAGATTAATGCAGAAGTACTTGAGGAGCTGCTACGCAACCGTGGCCGTCTAACTAGGAATATCCGTCTGACTGATGCACATATCAAGGAAAACTCTCAGTATGGAGATATTGGCGAGTTTGCTCGGGCACTTACAGAAGGAAATGCCCGCATGACAGATATTCCAGATCTTAAGCCGGTTTTAAGACTTCACCCACCTCGTAAAGGTCACAAAACAACGAAACGAACGTTTCAACAGGGTGGATCACTTGGGTATCACGGTGAAGCAATAAACTCGCTACTATACAGAATGAGGTGAAATATGCCAGTAAATAAGCGTTCTAAGTATCGTGGTTCTCGAACCTGTGGTGGTGGAACACATAAAAACCGCCGTGGGGCAGGAAACCGTGGTGGCCGTGGAAATAGTGGTGGTTGCAAGCATCACTTTGTTCGAGTGTACCTTGAGCAAGGTTATGTCTATCGAAAAATGGGATTTCGGTCTTTAAAATCTCCTGTTGATGCTGTTATTGATGTTTCAGAACTCGATCAGATGGCACAGCATCTTGTCAAGATCGGCAAAGCACAGGAGTCCGATGGAGCGATCGTCATTAATGCCGAAGATTTGGGTATTGAGAAGATCTTGGGTGGCGGCAAGGTGACACAGAGATTACACGTTACTGCAAAAGCATTTTCAGAGCAGGCAGTTTCAAAGATTGAGGCACAGGGCGGACAGACTGTCGTCGCCTAAAGCCCTATCTTTTTCAGGTGGGTATTATGGGAGAAATGTTGGACCAATGGGAGCCACTTCTGGCAAAAATGCCAGCTGTACGTGGTCCGGAAGGTCATATTCACTTCAAAAGCAAGCTTGCATGGACTGCTGCAATTCTTGTTATTTACTTTGTTCTAACAAACATCAATGTCTTTGGGCTCGATCCATCGTCTCAGGACCTTTTTGAGTATTATCGTGCATTACTTGCAGGTGCCAGTGGTTCTATTGTTCACCTTGGTATCGGACCAATTGTTACGGCATCTATCGTATTACAGCTGTTAAAAGGTGCAGATCTGATTCAGATCGATACCACTGATCCTCGCGGCCAAGTTCAGTACATGGGTCTTCAGAAGGTCATGATCTTTGCGATGATCATTATCGAAGCTGTCCCAATGGTGCTTGGTGGCTTTTTATTACCGGATCCAACAATTGCCATAGCCTTTTTCGGGGGAAATACGGCACTTGTGACACTTTTGATCTTTTTCCAGGTATGTATCGGTGGTTTGCTGATCGTGTTCATGGATGAAGTGGTAACGAAGTGGGGCATTGGATCTGGTGTTGGTCTGTTCATTATCGCTGGTATTTCACAAGGACTTGTGAATGGTTTCATCAACTGGGCCCCAGTTAGTGACATGTATCCGGTTGGTCTGATACCGCGATTTTTCGCCATTTTGTTTGATGGTGCAAATTTCCTGCAGTATTACGGTTCTGAACTGGTTGCATTGATTACGACAATTGGTATCTTCTTTATCATTGTATACTTTGAATCTACACGTGTTGAGATCCCGCTTGCTCATACTCAGGTCCGTGGAGCTCGTGCACGCTTCCCTGTAAAACTGATTTATGCCAGTGTCCTTCCAATGATTCTGGTGCGTGTCTTACAGGCAAATGTTCAGATGGTAGGAATGCTCCTGAACAATATGGGCGTCACTATCTTTGGTGTATTTGAGAGTTCAAAGCCTGTAAGTGGGCTCATGTGGTATCTTGCACCGATTAACTTCCCTTCTGAATGGATGTGGTGGACAGCAAACTATGTCGGTACACAGGCTCCATGGCAGGTTATACTTCGTATCGGTATTGATTGTACCATAATGATTGTTGGAGGTGCTCTGTTTGCTCTGTTCTGGGTAAAGACTGCAGGTCTCGACTCAAAATCTGTTGCTCGTCAGATTCAACGATCTGGTATGTCAATCCCTGGATACAGACGAAGTCCTATGGTTCTTGAAAAAGTGCTTGACAGATATATTCCCCGTGTCACGGTTATCGGTGGTATCTTCGTTGGATTGATGTCTGTGATTGCAAACCTCTTTGGTGTGGTTGGTGCGGTTTCAGGTACTGGGCTGCTTCTTACGGTCAGTATTACCTATCGATTGTATGAAGAGATTGCATCGCAGCAAATTATGGAAATGTATCCATTTATGCGCAGCTTCTTTGGAAAAGAATAAACCATTAATATATGCATGGGTATAATACTATGTAGATCTACTACATAGTTTCCCACTTTTATTTTGGATGATCTATTATGGCAGGTAAGAAAGTTATTATTACAGGTGTTCCCGGTGTTGGAAAAACATCTGTGATTAATGAAACAATTGAGAAATTGGCAAATGAGAATATTTTATATCTAAACATCAGTTTTGGATCATTTATGTTTGACGTTGCTAAGGCAAGTAATCTTGTGCAGAATCGCGATGAGATGCGAAGCCTCAGTAAAGACCAGCAGAAGGCGTTGCAGCGTGAAGCATCGCAGCAGATTGCAAAAATAGAGGGAAACGTCATTATTGATACCCATGCATCAGTTAAGACTCCGGCAGGATTTCTGCCTGGACTTCCTGAATGGGTACTTCGTGATCTCATGCCAGATATCGTCGTGCTTGTAGAGGCTGATGATGATCAGATCCTGCGACGAAGGTTTAGTGATGAATCACGTCTTCGAGATATAGAAGGTGCCCGTTCTATTCGTGATCATCAGCAATTCAACCGTGCAGTAGCAGCGTCATATGCCATGCTGACTGGATGTACAGTGCTATACGTAGAAAATGCAGACTTTTTATTGACTCATTCTGTTGAGGCGTTGGCAGCAGTGCTTCGGTGATGAGTATGGCAAGTTCTGAGCGTTCTTCTTCCTCTGTTGGCCTACCAATGGCACCCCTGCTCATTCCAATGGGGTTTTTGCTGATTGCATCAATTGAACCAATTCGAGTTGGTATTGGAGAGACGCTCGAGCTGATTTTAGGGCCGCTTATTCTCTTTCTCGATGCTCCATTCTATATCGTAATTATCGTTCTTTCTGTGTGTACTGGACTGTACGCTTCACTTTTGCAGAAATATACGATTGATTATGATCTGATGAAGAGAACTCAGGAGAAGATGAAGGAGTTTAATAAAGAATATCGTAGTGCAGCACTGGCGAAGGATGAAAAGCAACTCAAAAAGCTTGAGACCAGACGCAATGCGATGATGCAGGATCAGCTGGAGATGACTCAGCAGCAGTTTAAACCAATGGGATATATTATGGTGATTACACTGCCAATCTTTTTCTGGCTGTACTATCGTCTTGCACATTTTGATACGTATATTACGATGCCATTTACAGGCACCGTGCATCTGGTGGATCCTATTCTTTTTGATGTCATCCCAGCCTGGATTATCTGGTATATGCTGTGCTCTCTTGTGATATCTCAGGTTATTCGAAAAGGTCTCGACATCGGAGGTATGTGATGAGAATTACGATTAGCGGGCTTCCCGGAAGTGGCACAACGACACTTGGAAAAATGCTCGCTGATCGGTACAACTGTGAATATGTATCGGCAGGAGAGGTCTTTCGTTCGATGGCAGCCGAACGTTCCCTATCTCTGACTGAGTTTGGACTACTCTGTGAGGAAGATCCCAGCGTCGATAAGCTCATTGATGAGCGTCAGCGAGCTATCGTTTTGAAATCAGATATGATTGTTGCAGAAGGGAGATTATCTGGATGGATGATTCCTGAGGTTGATATCAAGATCTGGTTGTTTGCTTCGATTTCATGCCGTGTTACCCGGATCTATGAAAGAGATGGATGTGCAGATACAAAAACTGCTGAAAGTGAAACACTGGCACGTGAAGCAAGCGAAGCAACCCGATATCGTCAGTATTATGATATTGATATCTCTGTTATAGATATCTATGATTTGGTACTGAATTCAGGGAAATTTTCACCAGAACAACTTGCAAACATTGTTGATGCAATAGCTGTTCATTGTTAGGCAACATATTACATTTCAAGTTATTATCTGCCATGTTATGGTAGATCATTGATATGAAAAGAGATCCGGAGCAGCTCAAAAACGTTCGTATATGAGTTCCTTTTTACACCATACTTTTTCTCATCATATCATGTAGTATTTTTCGATCCAAGTTTTATTTCTATAGATTTACGCAAAATTGCACGTTTTTACACCATAATTCCGTATTAAGCCACTTCAATTAATCATTTTAAGTTGGTAAAAGTTTAAGTCAGATTTTTGCGTATCTCCTACGAGATGTAACGCAGTTTATCAACTTCTTTTCCAACGTTACCAAAAAAGGAAGATTGATCTCATTTTAGGCATCATTAAAATCCAGTTATCTCAACCGAATCCCAATGAGTTTTTGCTCTTCTGATAAACAGCCATGCGGGAATCGCGAGAAATACTGAAAGCAGGGTTAAATTGGGATTCATGAAGGCAAGCGCCATACATAAAGCCAGCACAACTCCCACAACCACGAGATAACGTACCATCACCTTCACATCGTAGATCAGAGTATTTGGGGAGAGTCCACAGAGCCATACCGTCACTGCAACACTATAGAATGAGATCGACAGGGTGAGTACGATTGCCGGGAGGAGGTAGGCAATCTCTGCAGTAAGGGTGGCAATTACTGAAATAAAAACCAGTGGAAGAAGCTGAAAGATGGTAAATGCAGTTAATTTACTGTCTATAAGTGTACTGACTGCAATTGGCAGGCAAGCATATGATTCTGGTGTGTCAAACATGGTAACCCAGGTATATATGGTTGATGCAATAACACCAGAGATCAGTGCAAAGATGAACAGCAGGCCATGAGTTGGGAGATATGGTTCAAGAAGAGAGAGGAAAAACCATATGATTGCAAGT
>Ga0123354_10016365_pt1 | contig 11619 bp, 7 predicted proteins | sample TergutLab28metaG_2_FD_97872 | JGI IMG/M metagenome (GOLD analysis project Ga0123354, IMG submission 97872) | Labiotermes labralis P4 segment gut microbial communities from Petit-Saut dam, French Guiana - Lab288 P4 | ecosystem: Host-associated > Arthropoda: Insects > Digestive system > Gut ... | reverse complement strand
GGAGCCAGAATAAAGCAGGCTGAACCGTTGGGCGACACCTGCAGCAAATAGACAACGTAGCAGTTTAGGAGAGAATAAAATACCTAGTTAGTCTCCAAAGACTAGGTGGTATCGTGAAAGAGACAAAAAAAATTAAGTAAGCAAAAAATGGAGGGCAACTAATTAATTAATAAAACTGAAGAGGGTAATTGTTTATTTCACGTCGTTGAATATCTTCAGAGGTATTTCAGTTACATGGGGGTAGGATATGTCACGGTGGCGGGACGTAACTTTTGACTAGCCAGTGTACTTACTGCACCAGGGCCGCGGTGCAGTAGATTACAAGTATGCCTAACCGAGTGATGTGAAGTACAGTATATTCTACACGGCTTTATTAGAGGCACTCTACAATATTGGTTGAAAAGATTTTACAGCCTACAACCGATTGTCAAAAACTGATGAAACATTTAGCAAGATTTTTTAATTACCCAAAATATTCATGAACCACTTGATGGATATTCTCGAGCCTAAAACATCATCCACTTATTTCACTTGTCATACGGAACCCCTAGACTATGCTGATGTGCGTCAGCATTGATCGAGACACTGCTTTTGTAATATTGTAAGGAAAATTTACAACCTAACACACTAACACTTTCCTAAATATTTATGTCCATATATATGTATATAAAGACAAAACAGTGCTGGGTATCTATACAGACAGCAAAGTTGCCAACACTGATAATTGTTATTACGAACGTGATCGTAGCAAACGAAATTAATGCGCATAATTGCCGCTGGTTTCGAGTATGCCGAGAATCAGACAGAAAGTGCAATCTGGGGCAGACTGCTCACAGTATGGCACTATATTGTTATGAAGCAAAAGTCTAGATGGCAAAGCCTGTCTGTGAAGTGAACAAGACAGGCAATGTACGTATAATGTAACACTGTGGAGCGTTCGTGTAATCATTCTTGCCGTGGAAAAGCAATAAGGATTTCGCATGTATTCTGAGTGTGTGCTTGTAACCTTAGTTATCCAGTATGTCATGCGCATGTGCCATATTATCATCCGTGGCCTGTCCAGCTGTACATTATTTTTCCACATTATTTCATAAACGGCACAATTTTCGAAAAACAGTTATTTGTGGGTTTAGACTTTCTGTACAACTTTTGTTAGTAACATTTCTCATTCTAAGAAGAAATGAACGAGATATGATTATAAATGTATATTAGTCTACAAGTACCTGTTATCCTTGCCAGATTTTAATGAAACTTGGATTTTCTCGACAGATTTTCCAAAAATACCCAAATATAAAATATCATGAATATCCGTCCAATGGAAGCCGAGTTTTTCCATGCAGATGGACAGTCAGGTCAAAACTAAGTCACTTTTACGAAATTTTTGCCAACACACCTAAAAATTAAACCAAAATTTCGGTAAAATAAATAAATTCCATGTAGGTCAGTTTCTCTCAGTAACAAAGAAATGAAAACAAGAACTTTGTCTGTAACAAGAATGCTCACAATAAAGTTCCAGAATATAACTTCAAGACCCAGCCTCTTTAAGTACAGCAAACTACAAACCCTAACCTTGTTATTATGAGCATTTTCATTGTATATTCTGACAGCCAGATGCAAAAGTACACTAAGAGGAGATTCATCACAAAAGACTAACCTCTGTTCCATGTAATTAACTACATAACAGATATTCTACATCTGTCAGATACTACAGAAAAAATGGGGATATGATAAGTATATTAATACTTACAGATTTTAAAAAAAAATCTATGATTCGCTTACTAGGGAAGTCTTGTACATTATATTCATTCAGCTTGGTATACCAAAGTACTTAGATTAATTAAAATTAAACCTACAGTGAAGTCCATGTAAATGCTGTGACAAAGTAATTTAATGTCCAGTGACTTGGGAGCCTAGCCTACCCCCTGTTTGAAATTATGTATGACATCCAACTACTACATGCATGTGTCTAAAGAACTGCATCTTCAACTACATTATTCACAGTGCTGGACTGCACACAATTCCTAAACTGTGCCATGCATTATGCAAGCACATACACATATATTTTTTAAAAAGTTTTTAATTTATCAACAATTTCTGAGCCATATATGTTTCAACACAAATATCTGAATGACTTTTAACTTTGACTTATTATATCCAAGTGGTATAAGTTTGAATTTATGTAACCATAGAAAGACATAATACTTTTAATAAAAAAAACACATGTCTGTATACATTTTAAACATCTGAAATTTGTCAAATACAAACCTCATACATTCAACATCTCTTACACTTATATTGTCACATATAACTTCAAACTGCTAAAGCACAACTACATTAGATGTATGTACATGTCTTTTTATGACTGTTGTGACTTTTTTAATGGCCCTGTAAGGGCTGAAACTTGTCAGACTTTTAATAAAATTTACAAGCATCTATCACCCAAGAATTTCTGCAACTCTGTTTTGACCAGGAGACCAGGTAGTGTAGTCAGTATAGTGACTAGGAAATGGGCTGTACAATCTGGGGTTCGAACCTCATCAGGGGCAAGAGACATTTCTCATCTCCAAACGACCCCATCTATCCCTTTAAAGAAGCACAGCAAACATCCGACCACATAATCTTCGAATGTAATATTCTTGAGGCACAAAGAGGTTCCATGATAAAGACAATAGTGTGCAGCGGACGGTCCTGGCCCCCTCCAAAGGACGAACTGACAAACAAGTACATACAAGCATTCGCAACTTTCGTTAAGTCAATTGATTTTCAAACACTGTGATAGTTAGTCATAGTTCGAAAAAGATCTCCACATGTGGTGCCAAAACTGACCAAAAGAACAAGCAGTGAATCACATGAACACTGGAACATGTTGTAAATAAATATTTATAAAAAAAAAAACGCGCACGCACACACACACACACACACAAAGAAATGAAAACTTATGCAGATAATGAGACTAATTACACTACAGTACTACTCTACTGCATTAAACATGTAATCTAGTTCAACACTGCCTTAAAAAACGTTATCTAGTTCACTTTTCCAGATGTCTGTTACAATTAGCTGCTGATACTTCACATTCTACTGAACTCTAAATGTATTGTTCATAATATTACTGAGGAAAGCCATCATGTTTCTCTGAACATCAAACATTATGAGGTATTTCCTTGCTGTGCTGATGCCCTCCAGTGCTGACAGAAATAATGTTGCTGCAGGTTCACTTTTATATTATCATCATCATCCCCTCCTCCTCCTCAGACACATCAGATAAAAACTCTTCCTCCATCATTTGTTCTAAGGTTTACACCTCACTCATTTACATCATCACAGGGCGCATATTCTTCAAATGACAAACCTGCTTTCAGCTATTCTAAGTTCTGTTGCATCTTCACCATCATCGATTTCATTTAATTTTTTTATTGAGATCTTTCTGTTGTGTTTTATTAAACAAACACATAGCAATAAACTTTTAATATTAAATCCACATTTCTGAAAACGGGTTACATATTGTCATATGTGCATGTGTATGTGTGTGGCAGAGAGCATCATGATTCTGCAATGAAATGTAATGCATCAAAAACATTTTACTTCATGAACGTTTCATCATGACCATTCATACAAATACTTTTGCCACAAGCTGCTTGTAATAATGTTTGAATCACCTGGTCACGGGGTTGGAGAATCTGACATAATTTGAGGGAAGGAACACAATTTTTTACATTCTTTAGATAAAATGCATCTTGAGCTTGAGGATACATTGCACAGTGGTGCCCAAAATGTAATACCTTTCTGTTTTGGAAACTCATTTCGGCATTTAAGGCCCTTAACCTGTCTGTAAAAATGGCCTGTGTGAACCACGCTTTGCTTTGGCTACATATTTTGTGGGGAACTTTCTGATATGTTTTAGGCAACAAGGCTCTTCACTCTTCCCCTTAACAAATGGTGGGAGTTTGTCCCATTGGCTCCGCAGGCTAAGACAACTGTTAACCTTTCCTTGAAATTCTTTCCACCATTGCACAGATCCCCATTAACAGCCAATGTCTTATCTTATTGAACTAAGAATGCAAACAATTATGAATCATTTCCATTAATATTTGTTAAAACACTATTAGCATGCACTTCTTGGTTTTGAAGTAATACATTATTATTATTATTATTATTATTAAACACTTAAAGTAACCATCATTATTTTTATGGTGATGTGAATTACGTATTTACAAACGGATTTAATTTTTTTAGTGGGCTGTATGCTGTAACTTGTCTTGCATTCACCTACATCCGGCCCTGTAGTGAATTCATACGATTTCATGAAAACTACACCATGTAGCGTATATTACTTCAATATGGTACGTACCTGAAGTAACAAACAAACACATATTATACACGATTATAATAATAACAATAATAATATGACGTACTAATGCATCATCTAGCACATCCCACCTTCTAGACATTTTCTACTTTCCCACGTCATTCCACACCACGGATGATCTTCCAGCATGGTCACAGGTTACTAGCTCAACATGGTGACCGAGTCACAGATTAAGTGCGCTGCGGATGAAAATAGCATCACCAAAGTCACCTTTGCCGTTTGGTTAGAACTAGACTTGTGTAAAATACACAATGTCCCAGTTTGTAATACTCTCTGTAAAAACGCCATAAATCACAACTTATCCGCTAATTCAATGCTGAAAATTGATACATTAGGAATTAGACATTAGCGATCCTAACGACGGCAAGGCGCTGCCGACCACACAACCACTTAAAATGTGTGGCATTAGCGATTTGGGTAGACCAGCATTAATCGTAAATATGTTGCACGCACATTCCTAGAACAGTAAAATTCAATGCTCAAAACCGTGTGAACAAAACAATTTAACTATATTCGGCGTTATAAATGGAGTGTGGAATTTTCCTTCTCTGGTATTTAACTAAACGAATATATCAGTAAGGTCGGTCACAGTATCTGCACGGTCTAAAGCTTGTATTATCATGATTTCGAATCCCACTTTAGGAATGGAAGTATTCTCCAAATTTTCTTATGTAGTTAGAAGTCTTCAGCCTGGTAGATCCTTTGCCCCTATCCACAAGGTGTAAGTATCCAAAAGACTAGCCTTTCAACATTAATGTTATGCTACACCTACCCAAAACTAGACTAGACTTTGAAAAATCTATTATCCCACTTCATCAAACACAGAACCAGAATGTAGTCTCTCCTTCTTTGTATTCACCCAAGACATGGTCATACTGGCACAGTTGCAGTTATTTTGCCTCTGATAACAAAATTTGTTTTATATTCACAAAGGGGTAGGAGTGCCTCTCATATTCTCGCTTTTGTTTTTTATGTTCAGAAACCAAAAGAGGTAGGGTGAGCAAGGCTTACTGTTTTCAACAGCCTGGAGCTTTTCTGTGCAAGATTTGGCTGAATGGATGATTAACTAAATGCAGGATTGAACTGTGCCTTGAGGTTCAACATATTGACTTACTGACATGACAGTACTTAAAATTACTTTCAAAACAAATACAAAACAGAATGGTCCTCTATGGGCTATGCAGTTCATACCACACCCACTACATACATGGGTACAGTTTCAGGTGATTGAAGCAGCGTGTCAAGATTTATTTGTATGGAATGTATGCTGTCATACAAGTTCCATTCACAGGCGGTTGGGATGTGCAGGAAGGTTGTATGTGCAACACTGCTCTAATATGAGGCTGCTGTGTGCTGTCAGCCAAAACCACATGCTTGAGCAAGGTACTATGTTACAGTGCCAAGTTGCCTGGTGTAAGGAAGGTCAGACTTTTCAATATAACTGGATCTAAACAGGTTCAAAGGTTTTTTTTTGTAAATCTTACTATGATACACAAAAAATCTAAAATTGGTAACTACAGAAAATTACACTGACACGCATGGTGTTGAATGCAACATGTTTATTGTAACTTACTACCTATGTACATTTGGTACATGGTAAATTTAATTACAAATGCGACTGCTTCATGTTTGTGATTGATTACCTAATGTTATCATTATAAGATTTTATGTTTACATTTTAATGTATGAACATTTAATATTCTTGAAAGTTGAAACTTCTCAAAGGGACACTGCACATCACCGTATCTTTCAAAAGGAATGTTCAATATACTTGTACGAAAGAGGCCTGTTTCATTATAATAGTGGTTTCGGTATGGCCTTCCCTGAGAAGGGCCCTTTTATGGGCTGGAACATGTAGCAAACTTACATAGGTAATCATTTACTTACAATAAACATGTTGTATTGGACTCCATTCATGTCTACGTAGTTAATTAACATGACAGGATAACCTCTCTTCAGGTTACAGAAAATTATATTATTTTTTAGGTATGCCGTACATGTGTTGTGTGCATAGAATATATGGTACGGTCAGTCATGATTACAAAGTCTTGGAATGAAAACTTATTTTAAAAACAGAAGTTAAAAGTAACTTGGCCACAGTGCAGGGTTCATTTTGGAGAAGCTGTCACTGAGCTGCTGAATATATTTCCCATCTTTTATGGGTCATAAAAATTCACTGATTTGTTCACAAAAACCCTCATCTGAGACCTATTCAGGGCCAGTTCCAAGTTCACACCGATGCTCCCTAGTTCTTTAAGATCCATTGTAAGATTGTCTACTTATGGCAAGTGCAATCATCTCTTCAAGTTACTCACCTGATATGCATTTATCATAACCCCCATGCAGTCTGCAAGTTTCATATCAGTGAATTTTTAAGGCCCATAAAAGATGGGAAATATATGCAAAGATATGATTACTGTTAAGACTGTTGATGCTCAACTTGCCAGGGATATACACCATAATATATGAAACTGTAATGTACTTTAATGTCACCACTTTTACCATTGATGTAAAATTTTACATCAAATGTAAAAGTGGTGACAATAAATTACATTACAGTTTCATTTATTATGGTGTATATCCCTGGCAAGTTGGGCATCAGCAGTCTTAACAGTAATCATATCTGTGCATTAATGATTCATTAATGCACAGATATGAATGCTCTTAAGAAAGTACATTCTTGTTGGAAAGGACTCACAATATGCAATTATTCAAAACATGTAATATTTTATTTTCATATCATATTCTGTTGGTATACCATGTTTTGTGTTATAAGAGAACTCCTGTGTCTATAATAATTAAACAACTTTTGTTTCATTATGTTCAGTTGTTCCTCTATACTGTAGTAGTATAAGTCAAAAGAGTGATTAGCAACTGATGGCTTAGTTGTCAGCAGTGAACCAATGGATAAGGTGATATTTAGTATGGCAATACAGACATTACTGAACAACTATGTGAACATCCAACTCTACATATTTATTTTGTGTACCCTCACACCATTCATAAGGATGAAGGTGGAAGTACACTGAACACTTGACAATTCATATTTCTGCAAGCAAAGTATATTTTATTGCGTGCCTCCATTTAACAATTAAAAGTGTTACACACTACCTGCTGTAACAATGTGAAACTCTGCATTTTCCCCACGCAGTGCATTTCTGCATTTCATACGACTCTCACAACCATCACCAATTACTTCCCTGAATGGCGTTAATTTATCATCTTTGTAATTGAGAAAGAATTTGTTTTGTATGAGTGGATATAAACTGGGAGGTGTATTAGCATCGACAGCCGTACAAACTAAATTTTTGTTATGATGAACATCCATCTACAGTGGTCATGTTGGAACACTCAATATGGTAGAAATAAGCAAAGAACAAATATTTAACCTGTTAGTGGTGAATGGTTGACCTCATGACAAAATTTGTACGGATTACTTTGATATCATCGAGTATTTATTAAACTTTTCAGGACATGGAAATTTAATTTTAGGGAATATAAAAATAATAACAATAAAAAAATGAATTGCTGTATGAATCTGTGAGTTCGTTAGTGTGTGTATTAGCATAACATTTAAAGATATGATACATCATCCAGTATTATCTAATGTTCCCACTAATATTACAGAAATAATTACTTGATAACATGAGAGTTTAAAAATAAAAATAATTTTATAATATGGGCCAACTGGCATGAATGGAATACCAGTAAGTCTGGAGCTTACATCCATGTGTGGCAATTAACTAGTACACATTTTGAGAACTATGTCTACAGAATGTTCAGGGCGAGTACCACTCATGCATCAATGTATCTTTTATAGATGAGCACACATACCAAATGTTAAAAAGCCTGTTCTCTTTGGCAATATAAGAATGATTTGTCAGATGTATGACTGGATGGCAAATTACAATCACAAATTCCTCACTAAGGAAAACATCAGATACTTTAAACTGCTGAAGTGCAATGCAATCCAAACATTCAGTAAAACCTTCACAATCAAGAGTAAAACTTTGATTACATACAAGGACAGTTTCTGATCTTTATTACACACATAACCAGTCCCCACCAGCCCCCCCCCCACCCCCCAAAAAAAAAAACCTTCCACAAGGTTAACAGATCTGGAAGAAACTTGGAGTATCTGTTACTGTCCAGAGCGACTTAAGCTCGTTTGAAAAGCACAGAACAGTGACCTCAAATTTCCAGTATGACTAAAACAGACAACAGGAATTACTTATGCTGAATCTACACATTCGGAGTAATTTAATTTTACTCAGCTACATTCTGGCCATCTAGGCATCATTAGTGCTCACTCATACACACACGTTCACACTTCAGCCTCACAATTTTCCATGCTCCAGGGCATGATACACAAAACACTCATCAACTGCTACTCCAACTTTTTAAAGAAATCACAGTGATAAGTGATGAAGGATATAACTGTGACAGTGTAAGTTACATCACACACATTGGAAATGAACCATACAAAGCCCAGTGGTAACTATATGTGCCATCTGCCATAATCTTAAGAGAGACTGCACTTTTTCATGTGCATTATTTACATATGTACATGATTCTCAGAACAAAGTGTGATTATTTTCCTAAACAGCATTGGTCCTCATAATATACATAAAACACTGTTCTCTGTGAGGTAGGAACCATATTTTTATATATGTAGTAGCTTCAAAAAGTTGCTGGAATTCGCATGTATATTTAACAGGAACTGCTGCACGAGGGAAATTTCTGTCTCCTAAGCTGGCACAGTATTCTTCTTATATTAAACATGCACAGCATTTATCAACATTTGGTACCTTGAAAGCTGAAGCCCGAACAAAAAGAAACATGAATGAGCATTTCCGGTGACTTCATCAATATGGCTGATAAAGACAAATACCTTAACAACAAAGTCACAGGGGATGAAACATGGTGTTTTTTTGTATGATCCACAAACAAAACGGAAAATTCTGAATATAAATCATCATCATCACTTTGAAGCAAAAAATTCAAGTCAACAGGGATAAAGGAAAGGTAGCACTGGAAGTTTTTTTTTGACTGTCAGGGCAATGTCCACTGTGAGTTCATCCCTGAAGGTAAAACTGTGAATAAAGAAATGTACATTGACATCCTTCGTCACCTTAGGGATATGGTCAGAAAGAAATGCCGCCCAAAACTGAGAACCAACAGTTGGTGTCTCCTTCATGACAACAGTCCATCACACTGGTCGGATTTGGTCAAGAACTTCTTAGCAAAGAATACTGTGACCCACTGGAGCATCCCCTATATTCTCCAACTTGGCTTCAGCTGATTTTTACCTGTTCCCTCAATTGAAATCAGACTTGAAGGGACGGTGCTTTTGTGATGCTACTGACATCATTAAGCATGCTAGGACTTCCAGGAATGCAACCATCAACTTTATGGTCACTGGCAGAAGTGTATGGTTGTACAAGGGGACTATTTTTTAAGGAAATGTAGCTTAAAGGATTGTACTGTTTTGTATTTCTCAGAAATAAAGTGATTTTAGGAACATTCTGAAAGTAGCACATAAAATTTTGATAAATGCCAGTGTTCAGAGGGCTAATTCAATGAAGATAAAAAGGTACCTATTAAAAATGAAAATTTTCAGGGAAAAATGTGTGACAGGAAGGGAGCCTGTCTTGATCAATTCAACACATGGACACAAATGCAACCTTTTGTCATGACACTCTACACAGTTCACAAAGATGTAAAGCACATTCATAAGAATGTGATACACGTCAAGTAATACTACATCACATACTTTGTGTGAACAAAGATGGCATCAGTTTGACAATGAATTTTTGGAGCATGCTACCTAATGAAGTCTCATTTTCATGATTATTAACTTTTATGAGTGACGTATAAAAGAAATAATTAACTAGTCATGTCAATCCAGTCCACTCATTCTATAAATGTAATAGAATTGTATACATTCAGTTTTGTAATTTCACTCACTTTTCAGCTGTTACAATAATGAAGCTTTTTTTGGTTGGTGCACTGTGCCAGGTATAAAATTTCCTTTATTTGTTAGTGTCACATCCAATGCATGCACGGTAAATCATCAGAACCCTCTGTTTCTGCACTGAATGATTTTAAAAGGTGACGGTAAAGTTTCCCCTGTCCAGGCCATGAAGGCATTTAAAAGAAGTGATGGTATAGCTCAACTCATTCTTAACCTTGGCACCAGTGATCATCTTCATGCCCTGGCCTCTTTATCCCAGGGAAAGAACCCCTGGCACACACTGAATGGGAGGCCCCCACATCTGGTCTGAACATTATGGAGAAAAGATAGATCTCTTGCACCTGCCAGGAATCAAACCCCAGATCTTCCACCCTCCAGCCTAGTCCCTACAATTACTATGCATTTATGGCTCCTGGATGTTTTCAAACCCTTCAGAACACTGGAGGTTATGGTTGTGTAAATAAAATATATCTTATTATATACACAGGCAGGTATATTATCTTAACACTTGTAAGATTTAAATGGGCCCTCCTCCTACACCACGTCTCCAATCTTTCTATGGCAAAGGGCCAAACCTTTTATTATGGGCTGGTTCGCAGGCCGTATGTGGACAAACAGCAGTCAATGGTATACTTAACTGCCTAAATTAGTGCATAACTTTTATAGTACATAATAATCTACAAATGTTGCTGCGGGACACATAATACAAGCTGGCGGCCTGCAGGTTAGAGACCCATGTCCTACAATGTCACCACTGTAGAACAAATTATTCATTATAGCACCTTCAAATTCTAACCATTTTATAGACAGGAGGCTGGGTGGGCCCCACAGCCAGGGAAAAGAACTGTTTCTCTGACAGGAAAGGAAAACTGGTCATCAGAACATGAGGCAGTCTTATCAGTGTGGGTTGTTTTCACCACATTTAATTAGTCCTACTTAATGAACCTACAATTCCAGCCTATGATCTGAAAAATGACGAGCTCAAATACTTTTAAAATTGAAAATACAGAAAAGTGAAAACATTTACAGTCCACAGTTTGAAAAATAATACTGGTATGTTGTCACCACTGAGATTTGTGGAAAAAAAATTTCATAACTTCTGACCACAAAATCATTTTCCTGAACCTAAGAACTAACTCTCAATCCTCACATTCAGCATTACCTCTCTGAACATCCTGTAGTTCACTAGTCCACTGAACACATGAACATTAAAAACTGCAAAGAACAAAGAGAGATTCTTGATCTCAAACTTTTGCCATGTTCTGAATGTTGAATG
>Ga0123354_10016364_pt1 | contig 11620 bp, 10 predicted proteins | sample TergutLab28metaG_2_FD_97872 | JGI IMG/M metagenome (GOLD analysis project Ga0123354, IMG submission 97872) | Labiotermes labralis P4 segment gut microbial communities from Petit-Saut dam, French Guiana - Lab288 P4 | ecosystem: Host-associated > Arthropoda: Insects > Digestive system > Gut ... | reverse complement strand
ACACCAACTGTGTCACATGAGGTGTATTTAATGACTATATAATGGACAGCTACATGTTTCGGCCTGTACTGACCATCTTCAGGTTGTCTTAGGGGAACTTAAGATCTTACTATAAGCATACACGCGCACGTGGTGTAGAGATCTCTACATCTCTATTTAATGACTATATAATGGACAACTACATGTTTCGGCCTGTACTGGCCATCTTCAGGTTGTGTTAGGGGAACTTAAGATCTTACTATAAGCATGCACACGCACGTGGTGTAGAGATCTCTACATACGGGCCTTATTAGCAAAAACAAAAACAAAAACTGGAATCTAATGTTTTTTGTTTCGTGTTGTTTTTATTAGTTTCCTGTTTTTGTCTTTGTTTTTGCTAATAAGGCCTGTATGTAGAGATCTCTACACCACGTGCACGTGCATGCTTATAGTAAGATCTTAAGTTCCCCTAAGACAACCTGAAGAAGGCCAGTACAGGCCGAAACATGTAGCTGTCCATTATATAGTCATTAAATACACCTCATGTGACACACCTCATGTGACACAGTTGTGTTCGACTACATACCATTTTCCAAGTTTCACACACACAACGGGGATGACACATTTCCTAGACTGGGTATTAACAATTCTACAGCTCACTGTTACTTAAAACTAACACTTAAGAATCATAAAATAAATTTAATTTCATTACAGACTGAGGAAATGTGACCAGCACAACATACATACAACACAAAAGGGAATGTATGCATAAACGTAACATTCAGGCACACTAGCAAAAGCTCTGTTGCCGCGGAAGAGCTATAAGTATTTCATATTCTGAGTGTATGTCTGTAGCCTTAGTTATCCAACATGCAATGTGCATGCACCATATTCTATTGTCATCTGTGGCCCATCTGGCTCTACCATATTTTTCCACACTATCTCATGAACGGCACAATTTTCAGAAAAAAAAAAGGGGGGGGGGAATTGAACATAAAATGTGTGTTTTGATTTTCACTACAACTTGGTCTGAAATATTTCCAATTCTAAGAAAATGAGCGAGATATTATCACAAATATACATACCCATTCCCATAAAGTACCCATTATTCCTGTCAGATTTTGATGAACTTTCAAATTTCTTGACAGATTTTCGAAAAATATTCAAATATTAATTTTCATGAAAATCTGTCTAGTGGGAGCCGAGTTGTTGCATGCGGACAGTCAGACAGACACATAGACAGACATATATGACATAGCTAATAGTTGTTTTTCGCAGTTTTGCCTGGAAAGACTAAGTACCATCAAATGTCAGAATGATTAATAAACAATGGATGGGGATAGAATTTGGAAGTGGTCACAATTTAACTGGAGGTACTAACTAGTTACATGCCTGAAATGAACAAGAAAAACGACACAAAAGAAAAAGAATCCTCAGTCAAGGTATGTGGTCTGAAGTACAGGATCTTATCCCAGGACCCTTGCATATAAAGGACTGCAATGGACCCAACTGTGACATTCAGTTAACCTCAAAACAAGGTACAGTTAAGTAAGACAGACCAACTTACCTCCATTACCTCAGTCTTGGCATATTTGATCCAAACTGCATTTGCAGGAACATACACGTGGATTACCAACACAGGATTGGGTGGACGACCATGACCATCACACAAGAGGTTGTCACACGCCAACGAAACTTCACAAAGGGGAAGTTCCGATGGATCTGATACAGACAGAGATAATGGTACCGAAGGAAATTATTTGTGTCAATTATACATAATCCTGTTACAGCTTACAGTCTCACAATGAATATTATGACTGTAATATTATGGGACGTCATGCCCAGTAATCGTGTATGCTGTTACCACTGTTCTGGACAAATATACTGCCACAATCATGTGATGTAACATGTTCCTCTGAAATACTTGTATGTCTCTACCACACCATACAACATCAGATTTCCTTCTTGCAGGCAGTCTGTTATAAAGGTAGCAAACATATACACACAGAAGGGGTCTCTTCAAAAGAGGTGCTGTGCTCAAAGCCTTTTTTACATGTCTCTTGTTTTCAGCACTTCTTCTACACACCCAACCCATTACAACCATCTTCACTAACAGTACTGGGAAAATAACACAAATACTGTGCTCTAAAGACATGCCGCATATTCTGTTTTGTTTTCCACACAATGCCATTTATTTCATAATGTTATCTTCTTCTGTTCAAATAATATCATTATCTTAAACAAGGCACTAAAATTTAAATACCCACACCTCTCATTTAAAGGTTAAGTCCAAACTGAAGGGCCATGTTTCCTTTGTTGAGTGTGAGCACATTCCAGCAGATATGCCAGACACATCATTTGGACAGAGAGGAGCATCAGGTTGTGAACCTTCACATCCTGACGCGGCTGTCTGCCCGAGAAAATTTCATTGAATTCTGGTGCCACGAAGCCTCAAGACTTATATCAGCAAGACACATCATTCTTGATTTCACACAACACAACAGTTTTATCTCTACCATCCCATGGCTCCCCTTACTCACTCTGACACAGCACCGTTTCTCCCTCACATACGTACTACTGGTCTCCACTTGGGGTCTTTGCCCTCCACAGTCTGTCTCTCTACTCAGACACGCCTCTTCCCCATCCCCCTCCTTCCGATTGGCTCAGTCTATTTTCGAGCCAAACGTTTTCTGATAACAATATCCCACCTATCTCATCCCGTTTATTCTTCCAGCTTACACCGCCTATGTAGATGGAAGAGACCAAATCTTCCAAAATGTCAGCACATAAAATTCAGATGCCGGGGAATTACCCAAATGAAAGAATACAAGATACATAATGTTATGATGACAAAGCCTCTAGCCATGTCCACAGACATTTTTGTGACGTCAGATTACAAACATGTTCACTCAAATATTAGCATAGGTTAGAGACAGAGAAGAATGTCCTGTGAGACTTCTTTATTCTCAATTTACCGTATAAGTGGAGCACATAAACGGTCAGTGATATAAATCATCATGTCACTTTATATGCCTCTCAAGACGCAGGACATACCAACTGTGTGACCCCTTCGTATCCTCCACATCTCAACATCCAAGTCTGGATCTTGGCCCCGATGCAGCTCCATTCTCTGCTGCAATGCCAGAAGCTGGGAACGCATGCAGTCATAGCTTGCTAGTTGGATGGCTTGCAACCAAGCGTCCCTCTCGCCTTCTGAATACGCAGCAAGATGCTGACTAAGGCCACCTTCAAACACTACCAACACAAAACAATTCAAGATCTGAAGTTCTCATGGTGGTGGATAATTAGATTCTGGTTTCCTGGACATGTGGAACAAAGTAATCTAGTAGATATGTACCAACATTTTGGAAGACTTCCTGCCTCCCTTTCACACAGCAGGTTCTTCCAAAATGGTGGTACACAGCACAGCATTCCAGCAGACCACAAACTTAAGAGTATAGTTAAGTGAAGATGACAGGACTGTTCAATGCATTCATCCAAACAATGATAATTTATTTAAAGACGCCAACTGCAGAGACTGAATGTGACAGCAGAGAGGCTAATAATGCAATTGCTTCATACTTGAAAGGTTCCAAATTTGACTGCAGGTCCACAGGCCGCCCACCTCTTCAAGTTTCTCCTAAATTTTTTAAAATAAATGCTGAGATATTATATCAAAATAGGCCATGACCGCTACTCCTCAAATCCTTCCAAATACATTATTCACAACCACCCCACCATTCAGATTATGCTTTTCTTGGATGTGATGTTATACAGACGGGTACCAAGGTTTTGGTGAAAATCTGTGGCTGCCATCTGCAGAGTACAGAGACATAACTGAGAAGACTGTAACGATGAAACTCACTGCCACAAGAACCTTAAACTTCACTTTCCCATTTAATTCATTATAACCTACAGAACTGAGAAATCACAGTTACATAAACCACACAACACAAAACTCAAGTCACATGTGACCAGACAGCAAAGTTCAGTAGTCAGTTGCTGATGAGGTGCTATGATAACCATTTTGCCTCCAGCATGAACGGTTTAACGTGAAGTGTTAACACCCTTAAAAACAAGCATTTTAAAGTATGTTACAAGAACCAGTAAGATAGAAAATCAATAATGGAATCAGACAGCTGGAATAAAACCAAATAATTGTGCAAGGATGCACTTATCCTTCAACTTCATCAAGTATCTAGAATCCAAACGTAATGATTATGTCAGAGCCAGAAAACAAGATGTTGCAAACTGTTGGTTTCTTAACAGGTTCATGCAAAATAAAGTAAAACATTCATGGATATTTGTGAAAAACAGAACGGAACGCAGCAATCCATGGATGGTGTCAGTCACCTCACAATGAAATAAAATTTAAAAAAAAAAAAAACTTCTTCTTCTTCCTGAGTGGTGCAACACCAAAGTGGGTGCCAGTGGTGCACATGGTGACAAGGCTGGAACACTTGGCATCATTGAAACACAGAATTCATAAACACAACAACTAAACTCAAGACAGCATACCAAAAGATAAAATGAAAATCTGTGGCAAAAATGTCCAAGTAGAAATTGTGAGTCTCTTAGAAAAGGCAAACAAAAGAAAACTGAGTTTTTGGAATCATATGCATTATTGTTCTTAAAGGCAGCTCACAGACATGGAACACAACAGTGAATTAAGTAGTCTCCAATTATGAGATGATCTGCTTTCATCACAGTCATATAAACAGGCATGATGTATCATACTAGGAATAAAATGAGAAATTCAGCAGTAAAAAAACATTACATTAAAACACAATGGCAGCAACAATTCAATAACTCTTAATGATAAAAGACTTCCTGAAATTCACTTCAGAATTACAGCAGGTGCATCAAAAAGGTCTCAATCTTTTCAGTTTGACTTGGAATATATGAAATGCAGTGATAATGCATAACAAACTCACGATGATATTTGAACTGCTTAAAGAAACATGTGTTTTCCATCAGTACCTAAAAAGAAACTTGACATCATTAGTATCTCATGGAACATCATTAACATTCAGCCAACAGTCAGGTGTTAGAAAATCATTTCTTCACAATTTTCCCCATTACTACCGCCTGGCACTGTCCCTGTCACAGGCTTGAATTCGGTGTAAGTGGTACCGCAGACGAAGATGCAGAACTTAAAACATTTACATATATCTTGTGACAAGTTGTATTCGTCATGCCACATGACTAACAAAAATCAAGATAAGCTAGGTACTTGTGTGCAGTCCCTTCACTGTCAGTTGTGGAAACAATGTGCTAAGAGGATGGTGGGTTGCATCATCTTTATCAAACCATCAAAGCAACAAGGCAGCCTAACAAAGCTCTGTGAGAATACTTCTGCAAAGTAACAACTAATGATTCAAAATAGGGAACAGTAACAGCCAAGGAAGACAGAATAAAGAAGATATTAGAATCTTCAATATTCACTGAGAAATTTGTGTTTGTATCACAAGGCTCTGTTGAGGCTGTCAGAAATTACTTGAGTTGCACAATATAAAATACACACTTTACACAGTGCAGTAAGACAAAACTCTCAAAGCACTAGAGAGACATGAAAAGACAAGAAAATTTTATTCTGACACGAAAAAGGCCAGTCACAAGCAAGACACTTCCTGTGATAATGCTGTGGGGTAGAAAATATATACTTGTTTGTTTTACTTCTCTGTCCGATCACTGAGGTAAATATGTTCATGTCAAGGCAATTAAACAATTAATACCATCGAGTGGATACTAATGAAAGCGAGGAGGGCCTGATTCACTCACAAACAGAGCATAATGCACAGGATGTTCATTTGTCATGTCTCTGATCACAGGACCTTGTCACATAGGATGCCTGCATCTTCAAGGAATTTTAAGCATTCTGAGATTCTTCTGCAGACGAAAAACATAACCTAATTTCCCGGAAGATGCAAGCTTCCTGTGTGATTAAGCTCATGTGACATTTACAACGCTCAGAAACATGATAAAACATACATCCTGTACAGTAAGACACACAACTTTGGTAATCTCTGCATGTGTTCAGAGTACTGTTGTTGACACAAGTTTCAAAATGTCTGCACTGAGTAACAATCCTGGAAAGTTGGCTTGCTTGTTTCACAACCACAAAAACTGTGAGGCTGAAGGAAAATGTGAATTTGACACCAGATCTGTTTCAGTGTTCTCTATATTTTTTTTTTTTTAACATTCTTGTTCCAGTAAACATTTGGTGAGTTATGCTGAAGATGCACTCAGAAATGCAGCAAAATGGTAATCAAAACTGTCTGATCTAATACAAAATGAAACGGCTTAAACAATTTTTTTTGTAAAATTCTGTAACATCACACTAACCAGAATCAGTGTATATTTTGTCCCATTCTTTCACACATACAGCTAAATGGACAGATGGATGAACCAAGCAATATTAATAGGCATTCTGCAGAGATAAATATGTGACCAAAAAAATCAATGCTTATGGAATCCTTATAAATGTCCAGTACAAGGACGATACATATATATACAAATTAACACATTACACACTGCACAAACAATAACTGTGTATGCCTATATTTGTAAATATTTATATAAGGAACTTGACTGGTACTTGATACACATACCATAAAAGTGGTTTGTGCCAAGCATGATTACTAATGACCTTCCAATTTTCTGTCATCGTCAAGGTCTTCCTCCGCTCCCACGTAAGCCTACCAACATGACCTTTGGAATACAAATAAAAGAAACTGTCCCTCTTACTGTCTTCCATTCTCCACTTGATCAGGTACTTGTGGGGGCACCCACAATGCAGTTCTCCTTCCTCTGTCCCTACACCAATCAACACTCCGACCTAGCCAACAGCAGCTTAACCACCACAGCAAACCACTCTCTCATTCCCTCCTTCTCTGTCTACTTCCACAAACAAAGGAAATGGCCCCTGACAAATGGAACTACCTTCTGGAAGCCACGCCCATCAGCTCTGCCAACCAGCCAATGGCAGAGCAGGCTAACCAACAGTGACCTGTATAAAAGAAGCCATCTGACAGGCGAAAAGCGGTTCATTTGGAAAGGAGTAACTGTCCAGAACACAATGAGAAGGAAGCTTTGCAAGACACATCAAGACAGGAGACCCGACTGCCCGGCCACGATGCCTCGTGGACTGGGCACACCACCGTTCATCCCAGCATACAATAAAAGCAAGCAGCCGACAGCCAACAACTGCACTGGCCACTGGTTGCTGAGGTTTACCGTGGTCTTCATCTCACAAGCCCAGCAGTGCACTCAGTGGTACACCATCACCTGCGGCTGACCAGTTGCTTCTCCACATCACACCACAGAGACGCCGACCAAGCGGACCAGTCGCTTCCCATCCGGCAGGTTTAACACACTACAGGCCCTGCTGCAGACCATAACTATGACACAACCACTAAGTCGTCTCCATACTGTACTATTCTTGACACTAATAAATATTGTTATATATGTCTGATACTGCGGTTGTCTCTCTGAACAATTCTACAGCATCCCACATACTCATTGCATTTGTAAAAGATATCATACCACTGCAATTTTCCTGTTACTATGTCCTCCCTATGAGTCATACTACTCATTGACAAGTTACCATTTTTGGTTCTCTATTTAGCAGGCACCAAAACTATATATAACAAAAAGTCCAGAAAGCATTTAACTTCATTAAAATACTATGATCAAACAATATGACAAAGAAGACACTGATGAGCCACTGAATATGCCTTGCATATTTGTTTGGCTTCGTGTGCACAAACTGTGAAGTCATAACAAAGCAACTTGGTGTAGAGGGAAATTTCAGTACGATGAAATGTTTGGAAATGTTGACTGTCTTACCAGAAGTAAACGGTTTACAGATCTTCTGCCACATACTGATGCCTACACCAGTCACATGCCAAGCTCTCACAAAACAGTGCTCATTCATGTGCTGTTTAAGTTGTGTCTGTTTCAATGTGAATGAATTAGCTAACCGAATGTACACCGGTACCATGCCAGATTCTCTCATCTAAACTGACTCAATGTCTGACTGACAGACCAACTAATTACATAACTACTGTGACTAGGTCATGGGCTATGTGGCTCCGGTGGTCTAGGGGTAGCATGCTGCCTTTAAGTACCCAAGTTCGCGGGTTCAAACCCGGCCAAAGCCGTCAGGATTTTTCAGGGCGAAAAATTCCTCAGCACGCCTTCCTTTGGAAGGGAGGTAAAGCCGTGGGTCCCATGTCGCAGATTTGCGGCATGTAAAAGATCCCTGAATTGATGTGGAAGTCGCAATCTCAGACAAAATTACCGGTTAATTCTCGCCCACATAGTTCCACCTTTCGCTACTAGGATCTCTTGTGTCGTTGTGGACGTGGGGGTACCTGGCGGCAAACGTGGGAACGTCCAAACAGGCGGGGGGGGATAGGGTGAGTACAATATGCCTATAGGCTGTAGTACATCTATGGCATTAGCCACAGGCCCTACTGAAGAAGAAGTGAAGAGGCCACAGGCTGGATGATGCAGGCTTCAAATCCTGGCTGGAGAAAAATATTTTTTCCCTTCTCAAAACCATCCACAACAGCTCTGTGGCCCATTCAGCCTCATATTCAACAGACACAACAGATTCTTTCCTCAGGATAAAGCAGCCACGGCATAAGGCTGCCCACTTACCTCACCCTAGTGCCAAGGGTAGGAATGAGTGGAGCTAGATCTTCACTACACTTATATGACTTCACTGCATGTAAAGGTACAACTTGTCAAAACCCTGTGATGAAATACCAAGCAACCAAATTATGCCTTCAAAGAAATCAACCCAACTGTGAACTATGACCTCTGAGAACAAGTCAGAGACAGTATTCATGAAATGGTGTTATGTACACTATAACAATGGAGTACACCCAAATGTACTTCTTACATGTACACATGAATATGTGAGGACAGCGCACCACTTAACTTAGAAACCTGAATTAATAATGTATGCAAACAGCTGTTTGAAAAAAAAAAAAAGTAATTCTTGTTACAGCGAGTACTTTTTAGAATGTACAGCAACACCATGGCAGCCACAACAAAACTTACTATAAATTCCACATATCATTTACTCGTAAACCACCAGCGCCTGACATTTAAAATTTTGGTAAGGAGACAGACCATAAACGTGCACAAAATACTTCCTTTACGTTAAAAATTACATGCACGTTACTAACGTGAAATGCTGACGTTATATGCGACAGACTTAACGCACAATGCATATTTATGTGCGTAACTTCACAAATATATATATAAAAAAAAAATAAATAAAAGTAATGGATTTGTACGTTTATGAAAAAAAAAAAATTCTCATGCGTTCTGCTTGGAACACTTTGCCAAACAATTTGGCTTTGATCTGTTTTTCATAACACCTGAAGAGAATTAAAACATTCACAAACATCCACTGAACACCACGTCTCAACTGCAGTGAACAATACCTCCATATCGCATTTCAACATCACAACACTCCCGCTGTACCACACATCAAACAAGCTGAATGCTGTACCAATATTGTGTTTGTATTAGAAATAAAGAATTCTTAGGCAATCAGCCACGTGAAATTTCAGTTAATATTGAACGTTTTGGAGACTGCCAGTGTCTCCAACATCAGCAGTTGATGTGATGAATGGCACAGCCACCTGCTGTATTTATACACCCACACATTCTAACAACTGAAAGAACAACAAAGCAGACCAACACAAACGACAGCTGTGTCATTCATTACATCATTTCCTGATGACAGGAGCACAAACAGCCTCCAAACACCAGATACTGACACCATCTTTGCACACCTCACCGCACACAGCTGCCAGGTAAGCTTCACATCCCACGCACGCATCATCATCTTACCACACGTGTCACATTAATTCGAACATGATCACTCACCTAGCTGAAAGCCATATGGACCTTCTGCAGTGGATGTGTCAACTTTGATGGAACACTGCTCTAGAATAATGACCCCAAGAGGCTCTGACCACTGCTCCCGGGACTTGAAGTAGAAGAGTAAGTTCCCTCTCAACCGACACCATCTCTCAAGACTGACTGCAGGACACAGAACATGGTAAATTACTAACAAATTTCCCTAAATTGCTCACATAAATATTAGAAGACTGCACTCTGTTTAAGAGTGATGTACAGTAAGACTAAGTACTGTAGCTTTCTAAAGTGTCATTTTATAACTCCCAGTGGTTCTCAAGAGTAAGTGAATTTAAAATACCACTATTTGTTTTAACACATCTCACTAAACAGGCTAAGTCGGTAACAAGAAGGAGCGTGCTGGAGTCAGTTCAATGTAGCCAGTTCCGAAGACTCAAAACAGATTAAATAAACTAGAGAAAGTACATACTGCATAACAATTCTGGTATATTCACTTGAAAAACATACCATCCACAGATAAAAATGCATTGGATATAATACGGCTCTCAATCTTTCTTCATAACGCATCGTACATACATTCTTCATATAGACACATATGTAGAAGGTTACACTCAAGATGTGTGTGTGTGTGGGCAGAATGTGTGTGTTCAGGTACAGTGTGCGTGTGTGTTACTCTTGTGCGGTTTCAGCCAACACTGCAATATGCTCACAAATGTATGTGGAACTCTCCAGTTTCAGACTGCACAGAAATCAGTGCAGCACTGCCATGGCAAAGCTTGGCATTCATGCACCAATTTGTTACAAACATCCTAAAAAAAAAACCAACAAAATTTATTTGACATGTTCGCAACTTTATACCTGTACAATGGAACGGATGTAATAACTCTGCATCTGAAATGATTGTATCTCATAAATATCGAACATTATCACCACTATTAGTGTGTTTCAGCAATTGTCAATTCTAACATCATCATTAAATGTAAAAAGGTAAAGCAGTCCCGTTACTGGCCTGGACAAGCCCAGAGGGTTCCAGGAAGTTAAGGCTCCCAGATTTCTTGACAATGGCACAGGATGGTGGTAGGTTGTCATCCTTACGCACCGGCCGCATTTACCCCCAAGAAATACTCCTGGTACTCATTTTTCCTAGAGGCTGATTTGACCCCAGTGCCATAGTGCGATCGGAAGGATTTTATGTCAATGAAAAATCCACTGACACCAGCTGGGTTCATCATTAACTGTGTCTGTATATTTATCACCACTACTAACTGCATAACAGCAACTGTGGATTTTATCGCCACCATTAACAGTGTTCCAGCAATTGTGAATGTTATCAACACCATCAACTGTGCTTCAGCAATTGTAAATTTTGTTATTATTATTATTATTAACACTTGTGAATGTTATCAACACCATCAACTGTACTTCAGCAATTGTAAATTTTGTTATTATTTTTAACAATTGTGAATGTTATCAACATCATCAACTGTACTCCAGCAATTGTAAATTTTGTTATTTGTCATCATCATCATCATCATCATCATCATGTTCCTGAAGGATTAGGTGTGTTTCCTGTTCCTTGACCCTCATGATGAAGTTGGTCCCTCCATCTCTTCCTCGGTCATCCTATGTTCCTTCGTCCTTTTGGTTTATATTGTAATGCTTGTTTTGGTAGTCTGTTTGTGTCCATCCTCTGTACGTGTTGTAGCCACTTTTTCTGGTACTGTTTTATTTCCTTTACTATGTT
>Ga0123354_10016361_pt1 | contig 11620 bp, 9 predicted proteins | sample TergutLab28metaG_2_FD_97872 | JGI IMG/M metagenome (GOLD analysis project Ga0123354, IMG submission 97872) | Labiotermes labralis P4 segment gut microbial communities from Petit-Saut dam, French Guiana - Lab288 P4 | ecosystem: Host-associated > Arthropoda: Insects > Digestive system > Gut ... | reverse complement strand
TTGTTGTTGTTGTTGTTAACTGCAAATAACGGAAGTGATAGCATATATTGTGACTGAAGACGTAGAATTTTTAGATTCTCGAATAAATCTCTACATGAGTCTAATTCTTTATCCTGTAATAATTCTCATTAAATTCTTTTGTATTTTAAAAATGTTTGCATTGTTTGAAGAGTTCCCCCAGAATATTAATCCATAATTCATAATGGAATGAAAATATAAAAACAGCGAAGAACTGGCAACTGTGGTAGCTTATGTTACATGTTTTTATATTTTATATCATAAAACTGTAATTTTTGGTCAACAATTTTATGTATTTTAGCATTTTAAGATTTTAGTCATTCCTAAAATGAGGAGCAGTTTGGCATGTTGGCTTATATCTTTGTTATAATGACTCTCTGATGATGGCACCTCAGTGCCAAAATGCATAGGAGTTGACATGTGTCAAAAATTGTGTATCATGGAGTGCATATATTGGATTAAATAATGGGAATATGAATGTATCCGACTGTGAACAGATATTTCTTTATTTCTTGTAGGCATTTGCAAAGATTCTGGGGTGCTTCAGGTGATTTCTGGCAGGCTCAGTGGGACAGGTTGCTTGATGTAATAGGAGAAGATCCGTTTACATTTTGGGTGTATGGTAAGGATAAACTTAGAATGATGTAATGCAATTTTGGCTCATAAAAGACATACATAACATAATAAAATATTCACTCATAAAATATATCATCTCACTCATTTAACAAAGGCACAGGGAAGCCTTTTGGGAAAGCATTCCAAACTTATGAGAGATATTCTTATACAAACTTCAAATGAACTTCTTCCAAGCTAACACTAAATATGAGTTCCTTTCTACAAAACACAAGACCATCTTTCACAAAACACACAAATTGTCAACACCTTTTGCATTACTTTCAGGCAGTGTAAAGTTTATTATCCTAAATGCAGAGCGTATATGTGATCATTGTATTAAGAGTTTTGAAACCTTAAAATCTGCACTTTATTTTTGATCAGGAACATCCATACTTATGATAGCTGTTTACTGGATATTTGGTGGTATTTACACAATACTGGATGTCACCAACAAACCTACTGCTTTGCGTAGGTACAAGATTCAACCTGGAACCAATGAGCCAGTTGACTCAAAGCGTTTGATGAAGGCAAGTATTCAGTGTTTTACCTAAGACATTTTTGTTTTAACACTGATTTAATGCCCATTGAAACTCCTGCAGGAAGTGCCATAATTTTTTTTTCATTTTTATCTTCCTTCCTTCCTTCCTTCCTTCCTTCCTTCCTTCCTTCCTTCCTTCCTTCCTTCCTTCCTTCCTTCCTTCCTCCCTCCCTCCCTTCCTTCCTTCCTTCCTTCCTTCCTGAAGCATCTTATGTGTTTATCTGTCTGAATGTCATCACCCTCCCATTCTCCTTCCTCCTAGTCCTTTTCATTAAAACAGATCAGGTAAATACCACTCAAAATTGCTGTTCAAGGAAAACAGTCATAAATATCAGCTATGCTACCAGTTATTGTCATTTTTGCTTTTTAGTGTAAGTGTCTAGAAATTATATGATTCAGTACTGTGTGAAATGTGATTTAAAAGAAAACTGTACATTTCAGGTGATTGGATGGGTGCTGTTCAACCAGATTGTTGTCACTATACCATTCACATACCTGAGTTACGAACTCATGAAATGGAGGGGCTTTCCCCCATTAAGGGATCTACCTACATTCCACTGGGTTCTTGTAGAGATGGCTGTACACATACTTATGGAAGAGATTGGCTTCTATTACTCTCACAGGTACTTGTTGTAGGATGAGTGAGTCCTGTGATTTGTCAACAGGTGACATAGCCAACTAGCTTGGCAAGACTGACATGGAAGTCCCCTGTTGACTTCTCCTTACCCTTTAACCTTTTAAAGGATGAATTTTATTGAGATATTGTTTATAAATCCAGTTCTTCCCTCACACAATAGACACTAGTCTCTGTAACACAGACCAGTTGGTTAATTCTGGTCAGGGAAACAGCAGATCATGTGACATGTGTGTTACTCTGTGTACATGTTGTTACCAGGGCTCAGCAGTCCCAATTCTTTGCTCATCTTTGCCATAATAAGAGAAATTTTGGCCCAGTGAATGGAAAATTATTTGAATGCATTCAGAAATGTTTGTATACTCCACCTTTTGCTTTCTCCACAGATGCCAAACAGTAAATAATATTCTTTATGCAAATCATATAATATGAGGAGCAATATTTTGTATAGGCTTGAGGCTTCATATTGTGGATAACTGTGTCTGGCACGTAGAGTTTTTGTCTGACTTTGACCTGAGCCAGCATTTGTTGACCCCTGGTTTCCACAATATGCAACTAACTGGTTTTGTGTACTCCAGGTTACTTCATAGTGCTTACCTGTATCGCCTCATTCACAAGAGGCATCATGAATGGACAGCACCAATCGCAGTGACTGCAATGTACTCTCATCCAATTGAGAACATATTCTCAAATGTGCTTCCTATATTCCTTGGGGTTTTCATCATGGGATCACATGTGGCCACTGCATGGCTGTGGTTCTCATTGGCAATTTTGTTCACCCTGAACTCCCATTCAGGCTACCACCTGCCATTTCTGCCATCACCTGAAGCACATGACTTTCACCACCTGAAGTAAGTCACACATGTGAGCAATCAGTGCTATTGCATGCATATCTGTGTTGTCTGTATTATGTTACCCCAAGTAAGTACTCAGATTGTGCAGTGGAGTATTCATTGTTATTGTGGTGATTAATACACTGACTCACCTTCACTCTTTCTTACATGAAAACTAATGTTTTTTCTAGGTTTCAAACCATGAGGCAGTCATTGTCAGTGGCTGTCAGTCATGTATTACACAGTTTTTGTTCCAGGAATACAGTGTTTTATTCAAGTAAGGTAAAGTTGTCCCTGTGCGTGATATAAAGACTGTGGGAATTGGAGGTGTAACTCCACACACACTGTTAACATTGGCTATAGAGAGGATTAGAGTAGACCAGAGGTGCACAAATCCTTGGTGCCAAGTCACCTGTGTGACTAAATTTTGTGTGGTGGTGCCTAATATGTGTGGAACTTGCTATATGTCACCCTTCTGGCACCTAGAGTTTGGAGGTGGCTCCAAGATTTTTGCAAAATTTGTGCGATGCTGGTGTGGAATATTACTCTTATAGCAACAGCATTGCAATTCTTTTATTATTCTGGCAATTCCATTCACACACAGCATTTTCTATAGTTTCCACATTGATGATAGTTTGAACATATTTTATTTCTGGAATTTTTTCCTTTATATAAGAAATTATTCTTAAAGACTATATATAAAATACATGCTGTTTGTTTACAAAGTTATATCCTACCCACTGTTTCATCAACACCACTGCTGTTATGACCACCTTGTTTGGGCTCAGTTCATCTGAGAAACTGTCATCACCTAAATTAATTACAGTGGGTTCTATATGTCCTCTATTTCATCTGATCCCCATAATTTTTGCCTCTGTATTCTTTAAATTTTGGATGTGTTTCTCCAAATGTCTCCAATTATATTCAGTAGAACTTTCTTGGGCTAGCAGTTCTGGTCTCATCATCAACTGCGTACAGTTCCCTGATGGAGATAACAGAGATGGTTCTCTAATGTTGCTTTCCTAACTGTTCAGCTGCTAGCCTGAGTACATGATATTTCAGTTACTTTGTCAAACTGTTTTTAGTAGCCTTTATCATACCATCTATAACATAGCTGTCATATTTAATCTCCCATTTTTAACAATGCTGATTAAGACCTTCTTTACCACATCTTTGTAGTGGGTCCTTGAAGTAAAATTCATGCACTTTCTTTCATGTACCACCCCAAAAAATGATGTATTTCGCCCTCCTATTGTTCCTTCATGCACTTAAGCTCTGCATTTTCTTTATGGGCATTCTGAGCAGAATGTCATGGAGCCTAAAAGCAAGTTGGCATATTTATCTTTATGATTCCTGTTGATAACCACACAGTAAAAATAAATGTCAGCCATGACTTGTGTGTGAAGGCACAGAGGGGACATGGAGGGGTAGCTTCAACAATTCACATCATCAGCACTAGAAGGGGGTGGGTGGTTAGCACCACACCCTGGCCGCTTTACCTCCATTAAAGACCCAGCAGTCACTGTACGGTAAGGTGAGGCACACAATAGAATATGGAAAGAATAAACTTTCACTGAACCCTGTCACTGTTATAACCAGAGCCATTTTACTGGATGTTACACGTGTAAATGTTTCATTAAGACCTGATATCAGGATATTCTTTAAAAAAATAATGGACACAAAATGAGTTTAATAGCAAAAGGCAAAAGGTGATTTACATTATTGCCTCATACTTCCTAAATGCTAAAATTTTCAAGGTACATAAAATGAAAATGTGAAGTGTGATCACTCATGTCAAAGGAGAGATTCAGTTGCATGTGTCTGGAAGTGAAGTGCTCAGAAAATTATTTGAGCATGCTGATTGTGAAGTAAATAGCAGTTCAGGATATATAATGTTAAGAATTTAGTCATTTATGTAGGTTACCTGACACTATTTGGATAACATAAGTAAGGTTATGATGGACTGGACACATAGCTTACAGGCAATGTCACTGTTGTGCCACAACATGGCTGATGACTAGTAAAGTCTCCAAAAATTAAAGTGTGATAGACATTAAATTTCTTTTTTGAAGCTAGTGAAATCTCTTGCTTTTAACAGATTCAACCAATGCTTTGGTGTTCTGGGTGTACTTGACCGCATTCACGGAACCGATACTATGTTTCGTAATTCAAGAGCATATGCTCGCCATGTGCTGATGTTGAGCTTAATGCCTCCACGTGAAGCATTCCCTGATGAAAGCAAATGCAAGACTAATTAATAAAGGTCAGTCATTACTTTCTGTAATGTTTGTTTTGATTTTATTTTTGGTCACAGATATTTATTTAAGGCTTCAAAGTAGAGGAGGTGACAGAATGGTTCTAAAGTATAGTTTAGCTTAGGAGCCCTTCATTTTATTGACTGTTATGCATTGCTCATCAGCTGAATACCAGCCGTATGTGAATTAATACCATCAACACAACTGTTTATTTTATGTGCCTTCAGCAGATGTTACTCAGGCAACATACATCTACCAGTCTTGGTGATTTTCAGGTGCTCTGTCATCACAGAGGGTAAAAATCTAAGATTTCATTCAACATGTAAAATAATTAATATCTCAGTTTTTACATTTGGAATAGTAAATAGGCTAATATAGTAAATGTTGTGTTGGCAGTATTAATTTCTTTATAGTCCTCTATAGCACAACAGGATAAGCATAAAATTTGAATACCAGCTATGTGAGCTGCAGTACAGTAGTAACATATGCTAAAAATAAGATGCCCCTTCAACCAAAATTACACATTGTAATTTATTCACTGTGAAATAGTTTGCATTTCAATATAACTTCAATCAGTAATTTCTGAAAAGATTTTTGTACTGAAGCCTATTATATTTCTTCATTCAAAAGATGGTTCTTCTGATTTTTAATACATATTTCCATTATAATTCTGTGAAGACATTGTAAAGTGTAGTAATTCAGTTGCAGTTGAAACTTTTCTGTAAATTGCATTCAAAGTAGTGCTTGTGTGTGAGTGTGTTATGATTCCTTATTAAGTGATGCATCTACTGTAAAGTAAGTTACATTTTCTTGCACAGCAAAAGAATCTAGAATGAACTGGCAGTATAATATTGACAAACTAAAATGCTGCTGCAGGTGAAGATGGTGTATTACAAGGACCTGAAATTTTCAATCACTTATAGATATTTGTTATAGGCCAGTGTGTGTGTGTGTGCGTGTGTGTGCATGTGTGTTTGTTAATAAGTACTATAGTGAAAATATGTGTATGCATATTTGTTATCTGTGGTTCCATGCTGTCTCAATTTCACTGCAGGTCAACTGAAGCATCTCTTAAATACTTCGCTGCTACTACTACTACTACTACTACTACTACTACCACCCACCACCACCACCACCACTATTACTACATCTAAGCGTAACTGTTTTATGAATTTCAACTAGTGCTGATCATAATATTTGTCAGCCTTCAATGAACTCTCATCTTTTTGACACTCACGATTTTTTGGGTGTTCAAATACATAATGTGTAACTTCGGACATACAGTGGTGTATGTTCTTCAGTTATCGTACGATAATTGTAGCACTGTTCAGTTTTCACTGGGCTGGGACTAATGGCACAACACAGTTTTGAATTGTTGTCTTCCCGACTATGACATGGTGTAGTCCATGAGCTGGTTACCAACATTGAAGAGAAACTTGCTGCATCCACATCGTGAAGATGGATGCAGTTGTTCTTCTACAATATTGGAATTACCTACAAAACATTATCATACATGGAAGACCACAACATACATTTTGACCCCTGTCAAAACATGAAATCTTCAACAAATTGTATGGGAGTGATCTTCCATTCTACATATTGGACTGGATAGATATGGCTGAGGATAAGGACTTGTGAGCTTCTCAAGAAGGACTCGGCTGCAAGGTGTGTGGTAGTCCAAACCTCGAATTTCACACATAATAAGAGAGTTTAGTTCTATTCATGTGTGTTTTTGATCAGCATTTCTGTACAAGAGAGAGTTAATGCAAGTGATGCTGTCAGATTTCAGCTTCTCATGTCAGAACTGTTGTCTGGGATGTGGCACAACCCTAGAGTCTAGTTTGTAAGAAATGATATTTCAGAATAACATGCAGAATGTTTCACCAGAGTAGATTATTGTAATTTTCTCTTCACTCCTTCATCCACACCATCTCCTTTGTCACATCTTATTCATCTAATCTGAATGGAAGCAGGTTTGTCTGAAACATCAGTCCAAATTTACCATTCATTTTAAACATCCCCTTGTGATAATGTACAAAGTGTAAAGAAATGAACCATCCATCATGACAAAATGTTTTATTTTTTCACAGATCTAGTATGTTTTATGGCTTTCTTCCTCAGTCACTGAGGATGAAAACATTAGCTCTCAAAATGTCATGTGTATATATTGTGGTGTACCTGTTTTTAAAGCAATGGAAGAAGTCCTTTTACTTAATATTGACGTGTTACATAGCCTTATTTACTACTACATTTTATGTAAATAAATGAGATCTCATTTCTTTTTATAATATTTTATGTTGCTAATTTCCTCCCATGTATTCCATACACAGCTGTATTACCTGAAGAGGGACAAGTTGGCCGAAAATTTTTGTAAAACACGGTAAATGGGTTTAAAAAATTGTTGTTTTGATTGATGGTTCATTTCTCTATACCAGATTACCAGAATGCACAATGCCATATCCCAGAAGATGGTTATGTGCCTAGTTTATCTTCATAAATTATATGTGTGTAATCACTGCTTGTGATTGAGAGGAGTGTATGTGGGTAGTGCTGATGGTGGCAATAATGAGGAGGGAAGAAGATGTAGAAATTGGTGCTGATCCTGCGTTCACAAAACACAAAATGTGGCATTTTACTGAGTTTGGGTTCTGTGAACAGCATGCATGCAAGAACTCAATGCAAATAGGACAGATTGTCTGTCTCTGTATGTATGTATGTATGGATTGATGGATGTGTGTGGGTGTGTATTTATTTAAAACCATTTATATATTTCAACAGGAGAACTTGGTGTATTTGGATGTAATTCAGTATTAGAAGTGCTGACAAAAAGACACAGAGCCATTCCAGTTCAATAACGATTGCTATAATAGAAGTAAAGTTTCATGGCTGTGCAGTTAGTCACCAGCCTCTCACTGTGGAGGCCCAGGATCAGTACCACGCCATTGCATGTGGGGTTTGTGGCGGGCAGAATGGTACTGGGACAGTTTTTTTTCTAAGCACTTCAGTTTTCTCTCTTCAGTATCATTCCTCTGGTGTTCCGTGCCCATATTTTCATTCATTTACCACTAATGCCATGTAACCTCAGCAATTCGATGCATCATTAAGTAACTCACACACAGTTTATCAAAGCCAGTTGGCTGAGCGAGGAGTATTCAGAATGGCAACATACAAAGGACATACAAATTCTGATACAGTTGCAATGTTAAGTCTTATTACTGTTATAACAACACTGTTGTTATTCTGTGATGAGGTCATAATGGAACACTTGCCTACAGTCCTGGAGTTTTGCCAGTTATTGGTCTGATACATGTTGCATATTTGGATGTTTGTAGATGGTGTGTTTGATGTTTCTGTTAACATATACATCCTTTTAACCAAATGACCATTTAAAAAACAGTGGACAATGGTAAATATTCTTCAGTGTGTCAGATAATTCTTTATGGCTTTTAACCAGTCACAGTACTAAATAATGCATGTAAGAATATTTAAATTAGTTTATAAAATCAGTGAACTCTTCCATGGTCGGCCAAAACATGTAGTGTAACATGTATTTAAACTAATTTAAATATATTTGTGTGCATATGTTGGTACTGTTATTATATATATTTGAATAATACATGTGTTATGGATCACATAAAGACTTTTAACCCTTTCTGTACTATGAATTTCTGCCATGATATCAATGAAAGAAAACCTGCCCTATCATCTCCTGACACTCAGCTAAAGATTTATTGAATCCCAGAATGGGACTGAATTACAGTGTAGTAAGGGTTACGTTATACATAATGCAGACTTCGGTATGTAATAACCACTTCATTTGTACAGTTTGGAATGAATTATCATTACTGTGTGAAATATATTGATGTTTATATATGTGAAGAAAAACATACCATTGCTGTGCTCTTGTTTTAAGCTTCATGTACCCATACATTGCATTAATTGCCTCTAGTAATATCAATTATGGGCCATATATCAACATTTTAAGCTAACGAGAAGCCTATGTTAACATGTGACATTAGTTCTAATAACAATATATGTCCAGTACACTGTTTGCTGTAGTTAGTTCTTTGTCAACCATGTTATCCTAAAAGTCACCTTGTGTAAAGTAATTTTTAATTAATTGTGTTATTTATACAGATTTTCATCTTAATCTGGCTGGGGTTCTCTTCTAGGTGGGGAAGAAGATTGACTCTTTAGGAGTATAAGATTGAGAGAGAAATTGGACTTACATGTATGCTGAAAGGGTGAAATATTTACAGTCATTTGAATGTAAAAAATTATAAATTATATTTATAAATGTAACATTGAGGTGCATTCACGAAACTATTGTTGCTATGGGAAAGCAGTAAATATTACATAATTCGAGTGTGTCTGGATCCTTAATTATTCAGCAGCATGCAAAGTGCATGCATTGTATTGTATTGTGATCTGTGACCTGTCCAACTGTACAATATTTTTCCACATTGTCTCATAAACAGCAAGATTTTCAAAAAGTTAATGAACGTAAAACATGTGTTTCAAATTTATGTACAAATTTTGTCTAAAATACTTCTCATTCTGAGAATAATTGAGCGCAATATCATATGATAAAGTACCCATTATTCTTGTCATATTTTAATCAAACTGGAATTTTCTGGACAGATTTTCAAAAAATACTCAAAATCAAGTTTCATGAAATTCTATTCAATGGGAGCTGAGTTGTTCCGTGTGGATGGACAGACAGACAGACAGACATGATGAAACTAATAGTTGTTTTTCACATTTTTGCGAATGCACCTAAAAATGTATATACAATTAAGACACAGTAGCATTACAGATCTGTAAGCTAAAGAGAAAAACCCAGGACATTCCATAATCAAAAATGGGTTAGAAAAACTGAGTAACAGCTATAGGAGTAGGAGAAATATATGGACTGAAGCAAAAGGTAAAGAAATGGAACTGTAGATTTTGGTATCGTCATCCTGTTGTGTCAACATTTGGATGTTTATCACTCATTGAGCTACTGTTTAGAGGAAGCAATGTCAAAAGGGGAGGAGAGAGTTGAAATGGCATACCCAAGAAAATGGTGGTATTACTACTATAGGACGTGTATGCACCCAAGGCACATGATGTGCAGATGTGCATTAGTAGACATTTTGGAGGCTTCTCATGCATGGGCTCAATCCATATGAAGCCAATGCCAGAAGAAAAAGCACAATATATGTTTTTAAGAAACTGAGTATGTGGAGTATTTCTGACCTCTCTATACTTGTGTGCTGGGAATTATTTTGTGAACAGGATCATATCTTTTAAATTTCTGTTTCTCACAACTCTTACTTTCAAGAATTCAGGCGGAAACATGTACTGAATTTTTATGGCATATCTTAATGGAAAGTGGTAATTTACCATTTGTTAGATGAATTCAGGGCATACAAAATTAAGTATTTGTTTAAAATGGAGAAAAACTACGCGACCTACCCACTGTCCTGTCCAGTGGGCACCATGGACATCTTCCGCTGGTTGTAAAGAGGCCAAGTTGTGAAGCTGTACACTCACCTCTGTATAGTGCTGAGGTTACAAATTAGTGCATCTGTACTTGCACTACCTCATATGCCTTCAAGTAAGCTTGGGGATGCCTCCTTTTTGTATAATTTTTATTAATTAAAAAGATGGCAGAGGTCAAGTTGTTTCTGTGCTGAAGTGCAATGCCATGGCAGTTTGTACAGGTCTGATATGGTTGCATCACACATTCTATATTTGCCATGCAAGTGGTCAACTTCATATTCCAGCTGTCTCCCCCCACCCCAGAAAATTACAGACATCCTAGGTTAGTACACGAACACAACTTTGCTCTTTTCGAGGGTGTCAGTGAGTACTGGAGACGTTTTCCTGGCATTAAAACCTTCAGGGTGTAAATGCGACCACTCAAGTTCCATTCAGTTCCAAGGCTATGAATGAGTGGAACTATACCTGTGCTCCCCCCATATGCCTTCTTGGCATGCATAGGGATTTCACTCTTACCTTTACTAAAGAAATGGTACTGTAATATTTTAATTGTAAAACAACAAAACTGATTACAGTTCAATTTAGAAGACTGTTGGTGGTGGTAATACCACACAGCATAGGAGTATATGGAATTCATTGGGTGTTTCACAAAAACAGATATAATCAATAAACCAATTATACCAAAAATTATATTATATCTACTGTTTTAATATTAACAGTTCACTGAATAGATCAGTCAGTACGGTCTAGACATCGAGATAAATCGCTGTCAGTGGCCGGGACTTTTCTAACCCCATCCAGAACCAGCTGTGTCCCACAGAGTTCAGGATATGTACTTGCAGCTCTTTCTCAGGCAGCAAAGTGACAGGAGCCTGAAGCTCAGACTATGGAGCTTAATGTATTCTGTAGCACTGTAAGAACAACTTTACTCTTATGGTAAGTACCATGAATATAACTTTTTTTAACACTGACAATTATGTTTGATCCCATATTGCATTATAAAATGAAGGTCATTTCCCATGGCTTAACGTTTAGATGCCTAACGTCAACTATAGTTGATGTACCGCACCGCTAACCTCCAAAGTTGCATTTTATATATTTATTCAACAAATATAGGTAGTGAATATTTTAAACATGGTGTATACTCTCCGTTTTTTCCTCTTCAAAATGCAGTTTGTTTCATAATTCTAACGTATTTGGTTCCTGTATTATTCACATTTTATATACAGGGTGTGCTAAAATT
>Ga0123354_10016353_pt1 | contig 11626 bp, 9 predicted proteins | sample TergutLab28metaG_2_FD_97872 | JGI IMG/M metagenome (GOLD analysis project Ga0123354, IMG submission 97872) | Labiotermes labralis P4 segment gut microbial communities from Petit-Saut dam, French Guiana - Lab288 P4 | ecosystem: Host-associated > Arthropoda: Insects > Digestive system > Gut ... | reverse complement strand
TTATTGTTGTTGGTGTAGATGTAACTGCCAACAATGTTTCCTTTTATTGTTGTTGGTGTAGATGTAACTGCCAACAATGTTTCTTTTATTGTTGTTGGTGTAGATGTAACTGCCAACAATGTTTCCTTTTATTGTTGTTGGTGTAGATGTAACTGCCAACAATGTAGGAAGGAAGGGAGTGCAACAGTTGGTCTCTGCCACGCTCTTGCAGAGCTCCAAAATAATAATAATAATAAATATTGACTAATATGTGAGGGTTGTTTGAACGTGCATCTCCCTCATGAAATAAAGTGATATACGAACTTGATGCAACTAGGTAATTTTATTGATGTATTCTTAGCTCGACATGTTTCGGGTACACACGCCCATCATCAGGAGCATTGGATGTTGAGTTGCAGCATATGGTTTTCTGCACCGAGTTTTTGGATGGGTGTTGGGTGGTCTTGATGAGCCGCTGCGTGGGTCGTGTGTGCGGTGCGGATGGTGCCGTGCGACTCAGTCGCACGGCTCCTGATGATGGGCGTATGTACCCGAAACATGTCGAGCTTAGAATACACCAATAAAATTACCTTGTTGCATCAAGTTGGCATTTCACTTTATTTCATAAACAGTATGTGCGTGTGTGCCTGTGTACTTACCTCACTTATTGTTCGAGCAAATCTTGTCTTTTCTGCGCCGTCACTTGTGGCCTGTCTGGCTCCATTATATTTTGCTACATTATCTCATAAGCCATACAATTTTCGGGAAAAAAACATAAAACTGTATGTTGTATTTCTCTACAATTTTTATCTAAAATGTATTTCATTCTCAACCGAATTCAGTGAAAAACTGTCATAAATTTACATCGGTCTTCATGTAAAGTACCCGTTATTTTTGTCATATATTAGCGAAAAATGAGCTTCCTACGCAGATTTCAAAAAAATTCCTGAAATATGAAATTTGCGAAGCCGTTTCGTTGTCGAATGTTTAAAAAAATGACACCGTATACATCTCAGGACACTGTTTATGCAGTCCTTCCAACAGCCCCACATGTTTCGAGCCTACTGAGTTTGCGTCTGACGATATTGTGTTCTATAAGATTTTAATTTGAACGATGCCATCCCGTTATGTACGTATAACTAATTTATTAAAATGTACCGTCGTTACACAACTTATAAAACAGTTGTAATTTTACAACTGGTTAAACTCGGCTACATGTTTCGGCCGTTAATCCAGCCATCATCAGGCCAACAAAGAAATATTGTTAATTAAGGTACATTCATTAGTTCTACCAATGAATGTACCTTAATTAACAATATTTCTCTGTTGGCCTGATGATGACCGGGTAACGGAAGAAACATGTAACCGAGTTTAACCAGTTGTAATATCACAACTGTTTTATATGTTGTGTAACGACGGCACATTACAATAAATTATAAGATTTTAGTTAAATTGCCTAATCAGTAAGTTTTTTTTTAATCAAAAGTTATGCAAATCAGGCAAATGAGGCGAGATTTGATGTTTCCGCAGCAGTGCTGAATGCTAGTTTTCTGGGATGATATATTGCGTGCATGATAAACATTTACAGACGTTTAGACCGGATGTCGCTTTATATGTAGAGTTATGCAGGCTTTGCGTAATATCCCAGATATCTTGAATTCTCAAGTGAATAAATTAGTACACTGTTTGAAATGGTTCTTTTGAAATATCATGTAACTTGCAAATTTTTATACCGGTGTGCAGGCTAAGAAGTTGTATTAAAGTACAAGCCCGTCATAACCATTGACTACAAACAGTAAACTATCACTATCCAATTAGTCCGGATTGTTTCATGAAATATCCTTTTCATTGCAAATTTAACATCCCTGTAAATTTTGCAGTAGTGTAGCTCTCGTTATTATGGTTGTTGTGTGAATCCCTTATCCTAGTTATGTAATATATGGAGTTTCGCTTGGTGTATAATTTTTTATTCCTTAAAATAGAAATCAGAAGTTTTATTATTTTCTGATTACAAGGAGGTGAATGTTAGTGACGAATGCAGTTGAATTCCGACAGTATCAGTTGCGTTTCTAATCAGCTAGATCTACACGTGTGCCGCACGTGTACGTAAATAACAAAATGTGTGTCTGTACACCCATACAAAAAGTTTTAATATACGAGGTAACTGACAGGGACCATTTTTAAATAGAAAGTATTAATATTATTTTGCTAGTTGGTATATTTTATGGTAAGTGACAAAGCTGTCCTTACCTACGCCATGTTGGCGTACAGGCGAATTGACGTTTGTAGACCTATGCTCATTCCGGTACCCATTGCATAGGAGGCTGGGTGGAATACAGAGCAGTTTTGGAAAAGGGGGGAAATCTTTTTCCTCTACCGGGAGTAGGAAACTCCTATAGGCCAGCTCTTAACGTGATTACGCTCTGTCGGCTGCTGTAAATTTTAGGACAAAAAGTTCATGTTTTAAAAACTCTTAGCTGAATTCCTGGAGAACACCCTGTATAAGCTATCATTTGTCGTCAATAACTACTGCAAATCCCCTTAAATTTCGTAAGAACCCTTGAAAATGAGTTGGTTGGATCGAAACATGTTGGGCTCTCGCAAGATCGAAAGTAGAGTGTTCTGAGTTGCACTTTGTGGTACTTACTCCTTACTTGTTCCACGGAGCAGGGTCCTTCTTGAGAAGCTAACCGATTCTCAGCTAGTCAAGTAATTCCCCGCATTTTATGGAACCCGAACGTTCATTACCGCATTCACAAGTGCCCGCTACCGGCCCCTATCCTGAGCTTGAACTTGATGGTAATTTCTTGATCATGGAAATATGTAAAGTGTGTTATAGGTCAGGCCGTGAAGGCCCAGAAGGGGATTTGAGGTATAACTCTACTCTCTCTTTAACCTCGGCGCTAGATGGGAGTAGATGATCAAGGCCACTCCCCGGCCGCTTTAACCAAGAAAGAGATCCGGTACCCATTGTTCAGGAAGGAGCTTTATGTGGGAAAGGGGCCCGGTACCATTTTTCAGGAGGGCGTTTTATCCGAGAAAGAGACAAGGTGCCATTATGCAGGAGGCTGAATGTAATCATGAAACTGACTGACGTATCAGCTTGGGGACACAACGGACAGTAAAGGCTACAACAGTTTGCATTCTAAAGAAAGACAAAACAACACTGCCAATGTTTTGGCTGTGTAGGTGGTGACGTCGAGCTCAGGAAAGGCCTGAACCTAGATGCTAAAGAGCAGAAGAAACGGAAGTAGATTTGGGATAAAATTTAAAATAAATTAATTGAGAAAATTCTGTCTTTGGCACTTCTTAGGCATCGTTTCCAGGTATATAGAGGTAAGTTAAATGAACGGAGTGACTCCGTAATTATTAGGCGTAGGCACTGATCATTGACAGTGCCATTTATCCAGCTGGAGAGTCATGGTCAGACGTAATGGCTTTAATATCGCGTAAGGAACACCTGGTCGGTGACATGTTGGATACACAGCCTAGTGCTAATAAATTGTGAATGTAACGTCTTAGACCACCACACGGGCAGAGTTTGAATACAAGAAGAATATATAAAATAAAAAAGGAGGTTTAAAAATAAGGAGAATATAGCATGTTGACAGCCATTGCGTGCAACATTAATGTACATTATTCTACTAGTTTATTTTTTTTTCCCTGTAATTTAACATTCAACTCGCCTCTCTTCTTGTTTAGCGTTTGTAACTGTAGGGTTTTGAAGTATGCCTGAAATTATTACGCCTCTTTTGTGTTATATAAATTTGTAATTTTACTTCTGTGTAACCTTAAAGAGTCGTGTTGAAAATTCTTTTTAACGTCAAAACTGTGGGACATCGCAGAAGCTGCAGGCACTGCCGTTTATCTTGTTCTTTGGAAGCGAAGGATAATACAGCTTCTTTATGATATTCCCTTCGGAAAGCAAGAGAAAATGCGGGTCTGTTTCCTCTCTTGATTTCTTGTTTGGAAGTTGTCTTCCTTGGAAAAAAAAAAAGCTCTTTATTGTACGAAGGAAGATGTTGAGTGTTTACATCTTACTTGCTGTCCAATCATGGAATATTCAAAATTTCTACTCAGCAGAAGAAAATCTCGCTTGCAGAAAGTCGTTGTGTAACTGCACTATACAAATACTGAGGTAATAAATTTTTAGGCTCTTTATACGAAGTCTGTCAATGGCCTATAGTTAGAGACTACACCCACTGTAGGATCAGAAATATTAAATGCTGTCGAATCTTTATTACTTAGTGTATATAGCCTATTGTGAATTTGCGACTGTTCTTGTTTTTTGTCATTGCATTATATTGATTTTCATTACATTGCGAAAATTTTGATTAGTGGAGAATTTCTGCTTCATGCATCTCAGAAAACTAACATCATCAGCATAAACTACTGCCCTGTTCACGTCAGTCAATTCTAGTCCGCGATAACATGTTGAATATACTCACATCATATTTTGAAGCAAAATTAAAAGTCAGTTTGGAAATCATGGGCTTTTTTCGGCCTGTTTTGAACATTATCACATGCGGAGTTACTAGTAACAACTGTGTGCAGTAATTTTGTCCGCTTTACCTGCATAGTAGTGCCTATTATAACAAATATATCCAACCCCCCCCCCCACAGAAAAAGAAGTCAGCCTAATTAAATTGTTTACGTATGAAAAAATTACAGGTTGGGCAAGAAGTGTGATTTGATTTGTGCTCACAACTTGCTGTCAACGACTGGTTGGCTTTAGCTAAATTGTCAAATGTAAGAATGTAAGAGTTGGTATTTAAAATTACGAGGGCTGAAGGACTCTTAGTGTAGTTAAATAAATTGAATTGCATTACTTCAGAAAAAAGTGCTACTCTTATGGATCCAAAAATTAATATTTCATAAATATATTATTTCTTAAAATGTACATAAAGATCCTGAATGAAATATAATTATGCTGAGCTAAATATACTACACGCTGTACAGGTTTTCTGCAATGTATTTTCGAGGAAGGGTACCTGACACAAGGTGACTGTGTGGGATAACAGAAACCTGTGTAGTTACACGCTAACAATTTCTTAGAGTGCTTGGCCTTGAAGATGAACGTAACATATTCCTTCGACAAATCAGTAACTATTTACCCGTCTACGCTCCATAACACGCCAGAATGATCTGAATCTTCAGGAACCTCGCAGTGATAACGTCTGATGTGACTTTGTTTGCTAACAAGGCCTATATATTGGCGTCTTTAATTTAGATTATTGGCAGCATCGTTCCAACATTCGTTGTCAGCGCGTCTAATGTTCATTAAACTTACGTTTCTAAGTACCAGACTTGATTTCAAATGCGGACTACCAGCGCTGTACAAATGTAATGCAAAGACGGAAAACGAGCCATAGTTACGTGCAACAGGAAATTGCGGTCTAATTTGGCGCGGATTGAATTAGCAGTTTAGCCTGTTCTCTAACTCTTTGCGCTCCTCTTCCCACGCCGCAGTTTCTCTTGGATCCGGCCCTGTTTCTAAACCTCATTAATCTAAATTAAGCCTGTACCCACGGCCTCTAATTACAACTAACTGCTATCCGATTAACGCTAACTAACTCGCGCCAGAGATCAGGAGACCCATGGGGTAAGCGCTAAAGAAGAACGGCTTTCGACAATAAGAGGAATAAGAGATGGCGCTTGCAAGTTATTAAATGAATCTAAGGTTGTAGCGGCTGTTTCTGGGTTCAGCTTACGGGCTTACATTTATTGAAATGCATCCCAAAGAAATTTAAGTTAAATACTTGGCGTACTAAAACGTCTGTGGGAGTCCAGTAATTGGAATGTTTTATCCGCACGAAAAGTCACAGGTTGATGGTCCAAATATCGTAAATATTTATGGTAACGTGGTGAACATGCACGGAAATTACAGTACATGTACTGGACATTTATCTGGAAAAAATAAAGTAATTGTGAATGGTTTTCGGGACTATGTGGAATCAAGTTTTAAACCATTACAAAAGTGTACATTATCCAGCGATTTAATCCTGTACAAATTTTTCACCAGTGTAATTCTCACTCGCTGATAATTTTAAGACGAACTGATATCGTCACACCATCATCACATTTCCAACTTCTGATAAATAAACTCTTCATACAAATTCAGTATGAATATTGTAGCTCGTTTTCATATAGAACTTTGTCTACGAATAGAACCTACCTGTGTTTCTTGGTCTCCTTACTAATAGTAATAAAGGGGGGACTTCATTCGGATACCATCTTGTTATTTTACATTGTTATAAACGTTAAAATTTTTGTTGTGAGACGGAGGATTAATGGTTCGATTCTTCTGTTCTCCGTAAAGTGAAAGACGGAGGAATCATGGCTCGATTCTTCTGTTTTTCTTAAAATGGAAAATGGAGGAATCATAACTCGATTCGTATGTTTTCATTAAAGTGGAAGATGGAGGGTTCATGGCTCGTTTCATCTGTTTTCCTTAAAGTAGAAGACGGATGAATCATGGCTCGATTCTTCTGTTCTCCGTACGGCACCACTCAGCCTACTATCAGTGGATACTTGGGACTTTTCCTTAGAAGTAGTGCTTCCGGGGCCTGATGCTGACCACGTACCCCATCTAGTGTCAGGATGAAGAATGAATACTTTTGTTACCTCCAAATCCTTTCATGGAGTGCATAGGGACATCTTTACTTCCTCTACTGAACAGTACAACCAAACAATTTTATTTATAACGAAATAAATTCTCATTTACTTTAGTCTTGCTACACCATTTGAATATTCCTCAAAGATTTTTCACCACGATATCTTTCAAGTTCTTGTATTACTAGATGTTATGTTTACACCTACGTTATATACTGGAACGCACTACCTTCGTACAGTCATTTTTAAAATTAGTGTTTCCTTAAAGCTTTATCGTTCATTAACACGAAGTCGACTGCACTAAATCAAAATTTATGACTATGAATATCTGTTTTGTTTGCATTCATCTGTCAGTGCGTTTTGTTATTGGAAGCTGTTAAACAGAAACCGGGTTACCCAAAGTTATAAATCATACAAAACTTCTGAGGGATAAATTCTAGAAATAAAAAATTGATAGATTTCTTTTCTTGTGAGTGTGTGTGAGTGTGTGTGTGTGTGTGTGTGTGTGTGTGTGTGAGTGTGTGTGTGTGTGTGTGTGTGTGTGTGTTTGCATTTGCTGTAGGCCCAGAGCTTCAGTTTTTGCACAATACTGAATTTAATTTTATTCTACCGTACTTGTTACATTTGCGAGAAAACAGAATTGTACTTGTCAGCACAGCGTGTGTTTTTAGGCGCTTTCGAAAATTGCGAATAACGACTACTAGCATCCCCATGCCTGTCTACCTGTCCGTCCATATGGAGTAACTCTGCTCCCAATGGACGGATTTTCATGAAATTTGGTATCTGCGTATTTTTCGAAAATCTGTAGAGAAGATGCCACTTTCGATACAATCTGACAAGAAAGAGAAAATTACAGTTCCATTCAAATCTGACAAGAACCGTGTGAATTTGTGATATCTCACTGAATTCTTCTTAGAATGATAAGTGTTTCAGGCAAAAGTTGTAGGGAAATTAAAAAAAAATGTTATTCTCAATAATTTCTTTTTTCCCCAGAATCGTACTGTTTATGAAATGCGTGGAAATATATGGTAGAGCCAAACAGGCCACATATGAGAATATAACACGGCGCATGCGCTTTGCATGTTGAATAACTAAGGCTACAGACACGCACTCGGAATATCCGATGCTTACTGCTTTTATACGGCAACATTGGCTATGCATTTGCGATTCATTGTTACATTGTTATGTGCATTGTTTGTCTTATTTACTTTCAAATTACTACGTACATTTCCTCTGAATCACGGTAGGTATAAAGTCGCAGAATCGCAACTTAAATACTTGTCTTGTCGAACTCTTATTAACGACTTGCGAGTTTTTGCAGTGCCGCCCTCTTTTCGTGCTACTTTTGTTACATGTTTGTTGTTTTCTGTCTTTTCCCGAACGTACCGACCAACTGTTTGAGTCCTGAATCCCAGGCTGATCCAGCTTTTAGTCTGCTTGCTTTGTGTTTAAACGTGTCTGTTTATAGTACTCTGTCAATATACTTTGTACATTTCATGTTTAGGGCTATCGAATAATTAAGCATTCATTTTGGAATTACTGATCCAGTACCAGTAATTTACAGAGTGTATAACGTCCAATATTTATGTTAAATTCACATGTTTAAACTGATGCATTGATTTTCAGGAAAGTACTTTAATTCCAAAACGTAAAAATATACACCCTTGATTTGAGTAGAATAAGGATAAATATAAACATTATCAGAGTTGAGAGACCCCCCCAAGTAACTTGATCGTCCGTGCAATCAGTGCCACATCTTGTCAGCTTCATTTAAGGAATATCTTTCTTAGGCCGTGTAATTGTTGCATTTCATTATTATTATTATTATAATTATTATTATTATTATACGATATGTATGTCTCTTGTCACAGGCCTTTTCTTCCTGGTACTTCTCTTGGGCCAGCGGTGATCCCCACCACTCAGGCTTCAAGCTTCACACTGCAGTACTTTCCGTATTATGTGTGATGTTCCAAGTAGAGCTGTCTTTTGTAGTGAATCTATCGAATGTTTCCCTGGTATAGTTTTCCAAATTTTTCCTTAAGCTTCTCGTTACTATTCCAGTGGCTCCAATTATTACTGGTACAATCGTACATTTCAGGTTCCACATTCGTTGCATCTCGATACATAAACTCTTGTATTTTAACTTCTCTTCCGCTTCATTTTGCACAACATTTCTGTCTGCAGGTAATGCCACATCTATCAGTGTGCATGTTTTCTCTTTATTGTTTTTAATTATTGTATCTGACCTATTTGCTGTAACTTCTCTGTCTGTGTGTACTGCTTGATTTCACAACACTGTGACATCTCCCTCTTCACACACTGGCTTGGGCATGTGTGTGTGTAACATTTGTGTTTATTATTATTATTATTATTAGCCCTTAATACCTACAGTAATGCGAATGTCTTTATGCGTCTTAATTTGCGAAATTTACTTGAGTGTTAACTTCACGCAACTTTTGTTATTAATGATTTTGGGTTCTAAATTCCGTCCATCTTCATGGACATTACTGGTCTGCGGAGTTCCCACTTGGAACCTCACAGTCTTTCGTGCAGTTCATGTCAGTCCCTCCTCCTCCAGGTGTGCCGCCGCACAAAATCCAGTTTGCAGTCACGTTGTATCTTCAGGTAAATAATTAGGTGAGGTGGGCGACGCTGACAGTTGGCCAGGCGGCCACTGAAGGGCACATCGTGGTTGAGCCAGACATTTTTTTGCAAAGGAAGAGTTCGGAAGAATACAGTAAATAATTGCAGGGTTGTATATCTGTAGTGCACAAAATGGCCGTCAGTAGTTCGCAATTTTGTATACCCCACATCTACAGCCGTAAACGTAGTACTGGCTGGCCTGCCGTTTTGTCTTCATCATTTGCTGTTTGGTTTTGAAAAGTTTTGAAATCTTGTGGGTGCACGAGTTAATGGATTAATCATAGCTGTTGAAATTGCACTAGTTTCTAATGGAATGGGGAAATCGTCTTTGGGTTTTAGTGAATATCAGTAGCGAATTCACCGGAAAAACTCGAAGCTGATAAGTTGGGTGTTTATTCAAGATAAATTCGGTAAGGGCAAGAGCAAGCTGAAAACTAATTTACAGTATGAAATCGTTAATAAAACGGACCATAGTTGCGTTCCAAAAGTAGCTGAAATAGAGGTTAAAGTAAACTGGATACCTGCAGGAAAAGAACTAGGGGAGACCTGTCTGTACCTGTAGATGCAGTTTGTAAGGAAGAATAGTCATTTACTGGAAAGGTTATGACGGGGTAAATGAAGTATTAAATTTTGATATTGTTAAGACTCCATTGTGTCAAGAACGGCGATAAGTCTGGGTACTGAGCGAAATCCGGGAGACAGTTCGAAAATTATATTTTTGGAAGAAGTTTTACATCTGGCAAACAACTCCAGGTTCTTTCGGACTGATCGCACTGATAGTGACCCAGAAGAAATAATTCTTGTCGCCACTGATGTTAGATTGTGAATATTTACTAAGAAGCGGTACTTCATTTCTTCTACAGAGGACATTTTAAATTTTTCCGAGGCAGTACGTTCTGTTGTGTAGCGTACACTTAGTTATCGGCAGCACACCGCTTGAAAACTACATATACACCTCTATGTTTGCCCTTTTACTGGATTAAAAAACATAACATTATTTGTTAACTCCGCAGAAGAGTTGGTGTTCTCTTTGTTCACCAAAAACTATAAAAGTCGATTTTGAAGAAGCCGTCATCAGCTCAACAAATAAAGCCCTCCCAGACACTGTTATTTCTTTTAACATTCATATGTCCGTACATCGCTAATGTATTCTCAGAGTATAAACAACAAGCTGCAACGTTTCTCAAATTTATTTATTTCCGTAATACGCTCTACATGTTTCAGACGGGTTTTCCTTCCATCATCAGGAGAACAAAACTGCACATAAACGTACAGCTTCAGGTACTGGTCAGACAATTACTGGTACCTGTTGCTAGCAGCAGTTAACAGTTCCTCTTGGGGTGCCTGGTGAAAGTAACAGACAGTGTACAGTTCCTTTTGGGGTGCCTGTTGAAAGTAACAGACAGTGTACAGCTCCTTTTGGGGTGCCTGTTGAAAGTAACAGACAGTGTACAGCTCCTTTTGGGGTGCCTGTTGAAAGTAACAGACAGTGTACAGCTCCTTTTGGGGTGCCTGGTGAAAGCGTCAGGTATTTGTCAGACCGTTACTGCTACCTGCTGCTAGCAGCAGGTAGCAGTAACGGTCTGACAAATACCTGACGCTGTATGTGCAGTTTTGTTCTACTGATGATGGACGGCAAACGGTCTGAAATATGTAGACCGCCTTACAGAAATAAATAAATTTGAGAAATGTTGCATGTTTTTAGTTGTACTCTGAGAATCTGTTATTTCTGTTGGCAACTTTTATTTTAGTCGGTGACTGCGAAGACAAATCAAATAACAATGGAATACAAAAAAAATAAACATGTCCGACCCACGTACTGCTGTTTATCAATGCAGCAAAAAAACGTTGGCTTATGATCATGGAAAATTTCCACAGAATGAAAATTAACCTTATTTATCCATTTCAATGTCAAGCAATTGATGGCGAGCCGTAATATTTTCATCGAGATGTGGAATGTAAATAAGCATCGGAATAGGACGAACAATGCAGTCGAGGGTTGGCATTCCAAACTAAAAAAGCATTATAGCAGGGAAACACCCTAAGTATTTTTCTGCAAGGACGGTAACTAGAAGTATAATCAGAGTTTGTATGTTGGCAACTGAAGTCAGGACTTCTGTGGGAACTGTGTAAACTGTCCTTTACTTTCAACAGACACCCCAAAAGAAACTGTGTACACTGTCCGTTACTTTCACCAGGCACCCGAAAAGGAACTGTACACTGTCCATTCCTTTCACCAGGCACCCGAAAAGGAACTGTACACTGTCCATTACTTTCACCAGGCACCCGAAAAGGAACTGTACACTGTCCGTTACTTTCACCAGGCACCCGAAAAGGAACTGTACACTGTCCGTTACTTTCACCAGGCACCCGAAAAGGAACTGTACACTGT
>Ga0123354_10016352_pt1 | contig 11627 bp, 6 predicted proteins | sample TergutLab28metaG_2_FD_97872 | JGI IMG/M metagenome (GOLD analysis project Ga0123354, IMG submission 97872) | Labiotermes labralis P4 segment gut microbial communities from Petit-Saut dam, French Guiana - Lab288 P4 | ecosystem: Host-associated > Arthropoda: Insects > Digestive system > Gut ... | reverse complement strand
GGGGGGGTTTTTTTTTTTTTTTGTGAAAAAGAGGAGAAATTAGGAACAGTTGTGATAAAAAAATTCCCCTTTTCCTTAAAATCAAAAAATATTTCCCCCCCCCCCCCCCCCCCAAAGTAATATTATGTCTGGGTTATAGACTGGGACATTTGTGGTCCTGATCTCCCTGTGGCCAAGTCGCCAAAATCAACCAGTCAGTTGTTATCCTTGGGACCAAATAGTACTGCTTGCCACATGCTAATAAATGGAGAGCATGTGGCATTTAAGCAGGATGAAGTAGAGTGTTTTTGATTAGGTTTATGTCAGTTTCATTGAATTCTGTTGACATCATTAGTGTAAAGCCTATTGGCATTTTAATGAGAAATATACGATTCTCACCTGTGGTTTATACCTACTTATCATTTGGAAACTGTTGTAAGAGAAATTTACATAATGTGAAAAATTATGGAATTACATGAAAGTTCACATTTTGCAAGTGTATCAGCATCACATACCTTCCTAAAAGTGACAGAGTGAAGAGTGGCTGGCTATACCAGTCTTTGAAAAGGGGGTTTCACAGCATACCACAATGAACTATACAAAAAAGATGTAAAAAATTGTATTAATACTGGTTGAATAAAGGAGAAGCGAGAATGTTTACGTGTGTGTTCTACTACAATATAACTTCACAATTTTCAAAAACCGAACTCTGACACACTGTCCCTTACCAAACCAAAGAAATCCTTAGGAACATGCACTTCAAAGTAGTATTAACCTTACTTAGTACTTTAACATGTGTAACTTCTCACATTTAGTACCATTAATTATAATGGATTATGACAAGGTACATATACCACAAAAAATGACGTAAAATTGAGATGCCAGTTACTAACATGATTCACACAGTTGTATGTTGTATGTTGTAATTTTCAGAAAGGCCTGGAGGTGATCAGAGTTGATTGAAATATGTTTCCTAATAATATAAATTGAAATAGAACATCACTAAATAGTTGAGTCAATGGTATTATGACTTTATATTATCATATAACACAACGGGATGCCTAACATAAAGCTTGTATCAACATCAGATGGATATATACATTCAGCTTTTTTTCTTTATTCCCTTCTTTCTTTTTCTTTCTTCTTTTCCCTTGGTATTTTAAAGACAATATTCCTAAGGAGTTACCAGAATTTGTTTTCAAAACTGCTGTGGTACTGTTTTACGAGGGGGTGCTGGTAAGTCCTTAGCCCGACCTACTTCCCGATGTCGTAGGACAGAATCAATAGTGTCGGTAAGAGGGGTCTGTTCATGTGCTGAATTGCAAGTATTTTCTTGTTACAGAGGTTGAAAGGAAGCATGTCAGGCGACGCACGCGATTTCAACAACATCGAGATGTGAGCTGTCATCAAGTTTTTTTTTTTCCTGCAAGGTAAGGCGCCAAAGGAAATTCACGCCATTCTGACAGAAACATTAGGGAAACATGCACCATCATATGCCACCATCTAATACTAGGTGGCCCAGTTTAAACATGGTGATTTTTACACCTGTGTTGCGCCTCGTCCTTGACAACCCAAAACAGTGACCACTCCGAAGATTATTGATCAAATTCATGAACTAATCTTGGAAGACCGCCGGATTTCAGCTAATCAATAGCTGAGCAACTGGGCATCTCACGTGAGTGGGTTGGGTCCATCATTCATGAAGATTTGGACATGCGGAAGATCTCTGCGAAGTGGGTCAACGGTGCCAGTTGTCTGGGCAACATTTGGAATTTTTTCAGCCCAATCCGAATGATTTCCTGTCACGATTGATGAACATGGACGAAACCTGGTTATATCACTATGACCCGGTACAAAGCAACAATCAATGGAGTGGCAACATAGCGGCTCACCCCGCCCCAAAAAAATTCGGAGTGCAAAAATCCGCTGGTAAAGTTCACACCTCAATTTTTTGGGATCAAGACGGCATCATCCTCATTGATTATCTTCCAAAGGGCCAAACTATCAACGCTGAGTATTACTCTTCTCTGCTGGTGCAATTGAAGGACATTTTGAAGAAAAAAATGCTGCTAGAAGTTCACCAAGGGGGTCTTGTTCTTGCCTGACAATGCCCCGGCTCACCGGGCACTTGCAACCCCAAAGAAACTGGCCTACCTGGGCTTCCAGTGTCTTGATCACCCACCCTATTCTCTGGGTCTGGCCCCATCGGACTACCACCTGTACCCTGGACTGAAAAAACAATTGAAAGGTTGCCATTTTTAGTTCAATGCGGAGGTCATTGCTGCTGCAGAGACCTAGTTGGACGGACAGCCTTCAGAATTCTTTTTTGGGTGGCTTGCAAACGGTAGAGCAACGGGCTTAGAAATTATTGAGCTTCGTGGGGGGTGTGTTGAATGAATCCAGAGTTTGTTCGCTGTAGCTTGTTTTTGTCCTGGTCGGGCTAAGGACTTATCAGCACCCCCTCATATTGCACTGCAGGCTCTTTCATTGATGAAGAAGAATGTAGCTAGAGAAGGACCAAAGACTAGTATTGCAGATGCTCCTTGTAGATGTTCAAGCGTAATTTGCAATGGTCCATCTTGGCATTTGGGGATGATGCTCTGGTTTGCGGTAATCTGGAGGCGCTGTGATATGTGTCTTCAGATGTTTTTCTCCTCCCAGTACTGTATTATGCCTGCCTCGAAGAGGCCATAGATGAGCTGGTTGGAGCTTTCTTTGTATGGAGAAGATTTTCTGGTGTACATTACAATGTAACTGCCATACATCATTTCTTTTATAATTCACAGTGTCTGGATGGCTGTCCCATTTATGTGAACCGGTACAGAGTAGTGATCTGGAAAACAGTAAACACAAGTGGGCAGTCATGGTTAGACATTAAGACTTAAACAAGAAGGCAACAAAGTTGGGAAGTGATAGGTCATCTATTTGCAAAACTCCTCTTACTGTCAGATCTGTTTGTAATATTTCTCAGCAGTAACATGAACACAGTGGTATTTCGAGGGGCAAGGGTCAGCAACCTTAAGAGAGCTCTTGAGCATCCACTCATCATTCAGCTGCTCAGAACATTCCTGGCATTTTGTGAACCCCATATATTTATTAAGGGGGTGTACATGGTGGCACGTGGGCCAGGTAGCACAGTTGGCAAAGCAACTGATTACGGGCTGGACGGTCTGGGATCGAATCCCGGTGGGGACGAGATTTTCCGCCCGTCCAGACCGGCCCTGGTGCCCACCCAGCCTCCTGTAAAATGGGTACCGGGTTTTTCCTGGGGGTAAAGTGCGGCCGGGTCTTGCTGTTGACCAATCACCCCCTTGTAGTGCCGTGGTCATGAAAGAGAAAGCTATACTTCTACCCACCCTCTAGGCCACACTGGGCCTGTAACGGGAAAACTTTACATGGTGGCGCAGTATGTTGAGGCACCTAGCTGCAAGCTCAGAGGTCATGGGTTCGATTCTCAATGGGGTCATGGGAATTTCTCATTGACTTAATCCTTCTGACTGGGATATGGTACTGGAGTTGACTCAACCTCTAACAGAAAAGAGTACCAGGGATATTTCCAGCAGGGTAAGGGTAGCTGATGCAGAGGGCTGACAATCTTGCCACCTTCTTGTGCCAATTGTCTCAACATTCTGGAGTCCTAAAGACTTGTCCAGGCATGTACAGGGCTAGATTTACATAAGTTTATTAACATATTCACAGTAGCCAGTCAACAGAACGTGAACTATACTATGTTACTTAATGTGACACATTCACACAACATTTTCTTGGATTAATTTATTATGTCATACTCTATATACATCTAGATTTCCAAGTAGTCTTTGTGATTAGGTTTCCATGTGAAAACTTTGAACGTATTTCTCATCTTCTCTGTGCATGGTGCTTGTTCCATCAGTAGAATTCTCCTTAGTGTGAACACATCAGACCACTCATTTTAACCCCCACCTTGTTATCACACAGAACACTGCAGCTCTGACAAATAATGTTTGGTGAAGACTATGAAATATTAACCTCCTGTCATGTACTTTTCACTTTGTTTCTCTTGGGTCCAAATGTTCTCCTTGTCACCCTGTCCTAAGTAGTTTGGAGCTATGTACATTTGTGTGGGTAACAGACCAAGTTTCACACACATACAAGACAATCAAAGGTAAAGGTGGAGTTGTTCTGTTCATGCCATGAAGACATATAGGGGCAGAAGAGGTACAGCTGTACTCATTCTTAACTTTGGCACTATATGGAGGCGAATGGTCAACATCATGCCTTGGTTGCTTTAGCCCTGGGAAGGAACCACAGTACATATTTAATATGATGCTGGGTGGGTTCTAGAGCTGGTGTAGATGATGAGATGAGAAAAATACAAAACAACCAAAAATGTACCTTTGTATAATTTAATATTCAAGGGCCATTCAAGTGAAAACCAGAAAAACTAGAGTGGTTTATTACAAAAATAGATACAGTACAATTACATCAATTTTCAGCGTAGTTCCTACCACGTTTTAGACACCTCCAGCATTCCAATTAGACATCAGTTCCTTGGGAGAAGTCACTTGCTTGTTGTGCCAGCTAATCATGCCCTTCCTCCTTTAACTCCTTACATGATCTGAAGAGATGTCCATGTAGAGCATCTGTTAACAGCTGAAGGAGGTGAAAATCACTGAATGCAAAATCTGGTGAATATGGCAGATGAGGTAACAGTTCCAATTGTAAATCCTGAATATATTTCATAGTATGAAGGGCTGTATGACATTATGTGTTGTCATGCTCCAGACACCAGCTGGAAGACGACATACCATGGTGTTTTCTTTGAATTGCTGGCATGCGAACACTGTGCCTCTCATTATTCATTGTTTGTCTTTGCTCCAGGTAATGTCCAAGAATCACTTCATATTACGAATTTCATACAAAGTTGTGCTGTTTTCATTAGAGTGACCTTTGTAGTATATTATGAAATACATTTTTTTGTTTAAATTTTAGGTAAGAAACTGGAACAAATCTGGTTGTGATCTGACTGGTACCAAACATTTTCTGACTACAATGAGTTGTTAACTTGTTTGTGAAAATAATTGTGGCTTGTTACTTCTGTTTCAAATATGTAAACTTTATTATATTTTTGGAGTATTATCCAGCTTATCTATGTACTTGCTCCATCTGGTTGACTTACTGCTGGCAAGCAGTTTCTCAAGGGATAGTGCTGTGTTTCCTTGTGTGTTCAGTACTGTCATCTCTGCTTCAGTGAGGACTTGGAAGTGCTGAACAAGCATCTTTGAAGCAAAGTCATCATTGTCCAGAAGGGATCACACCCAAACCTCATGAACATTAACCCATGGTAGCATGCTGTTTGCCATTTCCTTCACTGTATCTATTGGATGTTCATATATATAAAAAAAAAAAAAGGTGGTCTGTGAGGAATATGAATAAATTATTTTCTTTCTAAAATATATGAAACTGAAATTCCCACAAACTAACTGAAGTGAAGTGTTCGATAAAAGAGAGTGTTCTGTTTAATGAGGAAGTGGCAGTCATTTAGCTGGTCAAGATTTTCCTGGATTTATTTTGGCACCTCTAAAGTTATGTCCTTGCTCATGACAGCCTGCCATACTTGGAGCCAGCACATTACATGATATTCCGTCAATCCATTTGAAACCAATAAAACTTAAAATCATGTAACCTAACATAAGCATTGAGTTTTATTTCCTCCAATCCCAACCAATATATATATTAAACCTAATGAGTCATGCTGAGAAAGCATCTGAACAGACATACACTTTACACTCAGAAATCACGTAGATACAGCATGAAGGTTTCATTGCCTTTCTCAACCACATAATTAAATTTTTGTATGCATTTCTAATCGTCTTCTCGTCCTTTATACGTAATGTCTATGACATCCTCTATGCTTTTATCATCCAAATGTTAGGCCTGATATGTGTTAAAGGTATTTGTCGCCAGACTTAAAGAAGGTGGTTATTGTTTTTGTATACAGGTGCTACGATTTGTGGGTAAAGTGTTTGTGAGTGTTACAGTAAAAGTGCTGAATAACTGTGTGAAGGGAATGACAAATAGGGTACGTACCCACGTATTTAAAGTTTCAGCCAGCATGTAGAAGACCACTGTTATTATGATGATGCCCACACTTATGACAGCACACATTACAGGAGAGAATGGTACCCATAGTGACATCCATGGTGGTAACATCTTGGGTTTGGGCACCAGGCATGTGATGCCAGCTCTTGAAAGTGCTGTTGTGAAGTCTATCCAGAGGAAAGTTGAGTACCATAAATACACGACTGCAAATCCCACATCTGCTTCATCTGCTGCTACGTTACCTGCCACACATAGGACAAACTTCATGACATCCTGGCAGTGTTCTTTACACATCACACTAAGATAAGTTGTTTAATGTCAGTAATTGTTTGGATTTAGACCTGCTTTGGTGAAAATTGTAATAAAAGTGAGATCAGTTGTACCACAACAATGTAGCACTAATATTCAGATCCTGAAACAACTTAGATTTTACTCTCATATGAAGACATCTTCAGAAACTGTTTTTACTCAAGAAGGCTAAGTCAGTGGTGATAAAGAATGTGCATGAGGTCGACTTTCAGGGGTTCCACAAGCCTTTTTGCTTTTTAATTAAATCGGCAGACAAAATTTTGATAAATTTTAATTACTTTTTTTTCCTCCCCATATTTGTACATAATTGGTGCTGGGTTTATATTTCAGCATAAATCACCAAAAATGTAATTTTATTCTAAAGACTTTGCCTGAATATTTCATTGCTTCAAAAGAAGTCCCATGTTATAAATTCTTCCTTTTCCATTTTTGCACCCAAAAACTGCGCATTTACTTTACAGGGCTTCTGCGGGAATTCTGATTTATTTGCAAGGTTTTCACAAAGACTAAGAGTCTGAAGACCGCTGTGCTGAGTGGATAATTAAAAATTCTTGCCTGTGACTTGAGCTTACTGATTTACACAAATAACCTGGAATTGTTTGGGAAATAAATAAATAAGTTAATTAACAAATAAATAAAATAGTGAAGTGTAGTCAGCTAGAGAGACTACGTAAAATGTTACAGAATTTTGACTTTGAAACCTCTTCTAAGCACAGCGATATGGGACGATTAGTTACTAATATCCTTAAGGAAATGTGTTGGGTGATGGAAGGCTTTTCTTGAGGATCGTGTCCTTGGCGAGATTTCATAACAACGGCGATGAAAATTTGGGATCTGTAAGCAGACCATCAGTTATGTTGGGAAATATCGTATCGTGTTGGATAAGTGTGTTTAATTGTCGTTTATTTAATTATTTTGCTGTGGTTGACATGAGATGAAAAAATTATCAGATTAAACAAATTTGAAACCACTTTGATAAACTAAGAGTGTTTCTATTTTCGCATAATGGAATTCCTTCTGAGTAAGAAAAAAAGTACATCTGATCGTGGTAATGGCTTTATTTTGGCACTAATTTAAGAGTCGAGTTTCCAAATTAATCCTGAAGGTACAGGAAAGTTGCGTGTAAGGTAATGATAAAGAAGCTTCTTGGAAACAACATGTCCACTACAGATATGTATGGGATGTTTCAGAGGGAACCTGCCATACTTCGGGGGAACTGTCGCGTCCGGCGATTTTAATTACGCCAAGCGACTGTATAATTTCGACTAATTTGTAAGATGTAAGGTGTGTGTATGTCTTTTGTGCTATGTTCCTTTGTTGTAAGTCACCAGATATAGGGATATTGAAGGATTAAAATTTATACGGTAAATAATTAATAAGGTTGAATCATTTCTATCATACAGAGACAACTTGGATAACCCAGGGTTAGGTGGTAGGATAATATTAAAATTGACGTTAAAGAAGTAGAATGGGAGGGAATGAGAGTGGACTAATTTGTTGCAGGAATGAAACGAATAGACAGGAGTCCAAGCAAGTCCAAAATATCCAGAATATGGGGCAAAAATACGGAAAATTTGCGGACATCGGACGTATAGATTATTGTGCACGACCAACAGAATTCTAGAGCAGATGAGCCTGTTTCTTCAGTAGCGGGCAACATGATCACAAATCCATACGCATGCGAACCCCGCGGTATTTTACTGATAACACTGAAGTATTGCCCGTTGGGCTGAAACATGCGTAAACATTAGCAACAGCAATAACAGCGTGAGATGATCGGGCCGTAATGGCCGACGAAATAATCCTGACTGACTGACTGACTTACTGACTGACTGAATAACTGACTGACTTACTGAGTGACTTACTTACTGACTGACTGAATGACTTACGGACTTACTGAGTGACTAACTGACTGACTGAATAACTGACTGACTGAATAACTGACTGACTGAATAACTGACTGACTAACTAACTAACCAACCAACTAACTAACTAACCAACTAACCAACCAACCAACCAACCAACTAACTAACTAACTAACGAACTGACTGACTGACTGACTAACAAACCAACTAACTAACCAATCAACCAACTAACTAACTAACTAACTAAGTAACTAACTAAGTGACTGACTGGTTGGTTGGCTGGCTGACTGATTGCCTGCCTGAATGAGTGACTGACTGACTGACTTACTCATTGACTTACTGACGTACAAACAAACAAACAGACAAACAAGTCCATAAAATATAGATCTATTTGAGACGCCAATCTATAGATCCTTCTTCTGGAGAAAATGGTGTAAGATCTACGTTACTATTTGCAGTAGACTACATGTAAACGAAAGGCTTACCGACACAAACCTGTCTGTGTTGACATTTATGTAGTATAACCCTACCAGCAGCAGATAGCAGAACTATATTTTGATCCGTACCTAAGAAGGCAACCCATTGGACAGTACCTACAGTAAACTTAGGTCTACACAGACTGGTCACAAGCAACAGTAAGCGCGTTCGTCAATGGCATCATGGCGATGTACCGTAAGCAGTGTTTATACAAGTGATTATGATAACTGAATACATTTAAAGTTTTTAAGCGATATATCACTTCGTTAGTACAGATGTATGTTGGAAGATAACCACGTAATCGGCAGTTAAATAACGGGAATTAAATGTAACTACAATATTCTGTAAGCCAATTTGTTAACAGATAAAACCGTAATATTAGGCTCTACTTTACATTTTTCAAGCTGATATTTTTCCCTTATCCCTGACATCTAAGAATTTCTCAAATTTGTGCAGAACAACAAATATGTAAAAAAAATCAATATGTATATAACAATAATAATAATAATTTCCAGACTTGATTCGCCAGTGACATGTATACAATTAAAGAATAATCACAAAAATGACCCAAAGTCTAAACTAGTCTAAATTAAGAACTCGTAACTTCTCTCTTTAATTTAATAATTACCAGACGTTAATCTGTTTCTATATAACAATAAACAATTCGTTTATTCCTGAACAGGTATAATCACTATCAGTCTCAGCACAACTACCTTAATTAGACACTAAGCAGCTGCTCAGTTAGACGAACTATATAAAACTTCTTTTATTTGATTTGTTGACGAGCTACACGTATAGTGTCAGAAACTGAGCTAACGTGTGAACCAATATAGTCTATGTAGACGGTACTGCCATTTGCCTTTGGATTAGCTACTTTGATGTTGACTTAAGTTTGGTGTAATATATTGCTGTAGAGTAATATATTGCTGTAGGGTAATATATTGCTGTAGAGTAATATATTGCTGTAGAGTAATATATTGCTGTAGATTAATATATTGCAGTAGAGTAATATATTGCTCTAGATTAATATATTGCTGTAGAGTAATATATTGCAGTAGAGTAATATATTGCTGTAGAGTAATATATTGTTGTAGATTAATATATTGCAGTAGAGTAATATATTGCTGTAGAGTAATATATTGCTGTAGAGTAATATATTGCTGTAGAGTAATATATTGCTGTAGATTAATATATTGCAGTAGAGTAATATATTGCTCTAGAGTAATATATTGCTGTAGAGTAATATATTGCTGTAGATTAATATATTGCAGTAGAGTAATATATTGCTGTAGAGCAATATATTGCTGTAGATTAATATATTGCAGTAGAGTAATATATTGCTGTAGAGTAATATGTTGCTGTAGATTAATATATTGCAGTAGAGTAATATATTGCTGTAGAGTAATATGTTGCTGTAGATTAATATATTGCAGTAGAGTAATATATTGCTGTAGAGTAATATCTCGTCCAACACGTTTGGCGGTGATTGGTGAATACTTATTGCTGGGCAAGGCCGCGTTGTTCAAATTTATTTTGAGTACAGTCGTGTTACAGAAACACGGACGCTTGTAGATTCCTTCACAATCATTTAGAATACATATTTGAGCCATTAAACATTTACAGTAAGTTGAGCAATCCCGAAAATGTAAATTCCCACAGAGGATGAGTAACAGCCCGTATTTTTCAGCGTTCGAGAAGTTTTCCATTTATCCTTTTACTTGTTTTCAGAAGTGTACGGTCAAAACCGCGTTCGAGGAGGGGTTGTTCTATATCCCACACTTGTAATATTTAGTTAAAATTGTGTTGTCTACAATGTAACAATTACTGTGTTATGCTCGTGTATATGGTCTTTATGCGATATATGCAGAGTGGTCAAGCAGAAAATTGTCCGCCCTGCATATATAAATGTATGAGTGTAATTTTTTGATGTAGTAGACAAATACATCCGTCCCCCCCTTCCCCAAAAATGAAACCGTATATGCTGGCGCCTTGCTGTGGATGGTGAAGAAGATTAATTTTTTCTGTTCCTTTACGGTTTTTTAAGTGCGGTTTAACGACATTGTCGTTTGCTCGCTGTATATAGCGTCGGTGCTGGATGAGTGAATGAACTCTTCTAAATACACGCAAAACACGCTTAACACAAAGACGAAATCATTTAAAAAGTAGACGCACATTATTTTGGATTTATAATTATGTTAGTAACAAAGAATCTGGGTGGAGTTCGTCATTTTTTATGCCGAAAATAATCCAATGATATAATCACAAGTCGGAAACGAACTCCCAAATGCAGAGTTGGGAAATATTTCCCAGCTACTGGATACCAGTCCACCATTTTCTCGACTCTGTATTTGTGTGTGTGTGTATAGTGTGTGTGTGTGTGTGTGTGTGTGTGAGTGTGTGTGTGTGTGTGAGTGTGAGTGAGTGTGTATTTGTGTGTATAGAGTGTGTGTATGTGTATAGTGTGTGTTTGTGTGTATATAGTGTGTGAGTGTGTGTGAGTGTGTGTGTGTGTATAGAGTGTGTGTATGTGTATAGTGTGTGTTTGTGTGTATATAGTGTGTGAGTGTGTGTAAGTGTGTGTGTGTGTGTGAGTGTGCGTGTATAGTGTGTGTGTGTGTGAGTGTGTTTGTATAGTGTGTGTGTGAGTGTGTGTATAGTGTGTGTGTGTGAGTGTGCATAGTGTGTGTGTGGATGTGTGTGTGTGTGAGTGCGTGAGTGTGAGTGTGTGGATGTGTGTATGTGTGTGTGTGTGTGAGTGTGTGTGTACAGTGTGTGTGTGAGTGTGTGGATGTGTGTGAGTGTGAGTGTGAGTGTGTGTGTGTGTATAGTGTGTGTGTGAGTGTGTGTGTATAGTGTGTGTGTGTGTGTTTTGTGTGTCTCTTATGTGTGTTTGTGTGTGAGTGTGTGTGTGTGTGC
>Ga0123354_10016351_pt1 | contig 11627 bp, 7 predicted proteins | sample TergutLab28metaG_2_FD_97872 | JGI IMG/M metagenome (GOLD analysis project Ga0123354, IMG submission 97872) | Labiotermes labralis P4 segment gut microbial communities from Petit-Saut dam, French Guiana - Lab288 P4 | ecosystem: Host-associated > Arthropoda: Insects > Digestive system > Gut ... | reverse complement strand
AGGTGGCGGACGCTTGTGAGTGCGGTAATGAACCTTCGGGTTCCGTGAAATGCAGGGAATTTCTTGACTAGCTGCAAACCAGTTAGCTTCTCAAGAAGGACTCTGCACCATGGAGTAAGTAATTAAGTGGGCTGGAGTAGCTTTCAGTTGATATAGCGACTCGCAACGGGCTGGACAGTCGGGGGGTCGAATCCTGGTTGGGGGGCAAGATTTTCCGCACCCATCCAGACCGGCCCTGGGACTCATCCGGCCTCCTATACAATGGGTACCGGGTCTCTTTCCCGTAGATAAAGCGGCCGGGGCTTGGCGCTGACCACCCCAATCTAGCGCCGAGGTTAAAGGAAGAGTAGAGCTATACGTCAGCTCCACCTCTGGGCCTTCATGGCCTGTTCTAGGGTGAACTTTTATACTTTTCAAAGGCTAAAGAAGGTTTTACTTGTTCATATGTATTTGTATATCTCTATTACTTTTTTTTTTAATACAACATGTGCATCGGTGCAAATACTCAGATGAACCGTCATCCCGCGATGCATTTATCCCGCCTATTTGAACTCCCCGCTTTATACCACCAAAGTGCGTGCTCACAAATAAATACGCCCGTTGTGTGTTTTTAGGTTTATCTATCGTTTATTGACTTCCCACGACCGCGGTCCTTATCACAATCAATTCTGTACCGTATTAAGTTCGTACATCACGGATTCACCGAACGCTTTACTTTCGAGGAACGTGTCCTCCGTCGTGGTCAAGGGTGTTGTGGTACCTTCAATATGTGCCTTGGCGCTTTTTTTTTCGTGCATTCACACTCATTTTCTGTCGTGCCATTCAGTGCTACGTAACCACCTGCCATTCAGTGATTCATAACCTCCTGCAATTCAGTGCTGCGTAACCCCTGCAGATAAAAAAAAAAGAGTCGTGGTTGTCGTGAATCCCAGTAAACCCTACTGTTAAATGGTTCTGAAATGTGTGTGCATACACGTAAGTCGGAATAGTAGTAATGTATTTCAATGCTGCGTGCAGGACGTTGCATATTGTGTTACATAACATGCAAAGAAAGGAAGAGTCAGCACTGCAGGTGGGTTAGCGTGCATGCCGTTTATGTAATATGGTAAACAGTTCTTTGGACTTCGTGTTTTTTGTCACTTACTCATTGATCTTGTGTGTGTGTGTGTGTGTGTGTGTGTGTGTGTGTGTGAAAGCCGGAGGCAAGGGTGGAGTAAAAGAAAACTTGTTACTGCAAACTGTCTTTGCTCGTAGGGACTGACAGGCATATTCTTGTATTTGAGTCGCATTTATAAGATATCATTTACAGAAACTAACAAGGATTTCCGGGCAGAACTGAAGCCCACTTTCCTGCCGACTGCGCAGTCTGTCGTAGGAATATTGTGTTGATAAATTACGGCAAGTGCACACTATACTGAAACGAAACTAATCGAATTTCCGGTTGGTGACGCATGCAACAGGGCGCATGTTGTTATTGTTGTCGTCGGCGTCGTCGTCGTCGTCGTCGTCGTGAGCCGCAATAGCATAGACGGTATAGTGACTAGGCTAGGAGCTGGACGATACGCGGTTCGTTTGACGACAAGGAAAATCTCCAAATCGTTCAGAGTGGCTCTGGGGCACACCCAACCTCATATTCAGTGGGCATCGGCGGTTATTTCCCCGGTGGTATAGCGGCCAAGGGCTTGAACCTAACCATTTAACCTGCATCCAGTCCCTCCGTTAGAATTGCGTGGAGCACCACTTCCTTCTCCCCGGATGTTTTTGTGGCGTGCATAGGGAACGCGTTACTTTCATTAGAGAAGTAAGTTGCGAAGGTGTGAAGTGATATTATTAGTCTCTTGAGTTGTGGCCATTGGCGGTGGAAAGGGGTCCAGGTCCCGACTGCGCTGCGTGTGTTGTTGTCTTTCTCTATGGTATCGTTATTTGTCGATCGTACAAAGTAACCCTTTCAGCTCAAGCCCAAGTCACACTGCAACTGAGAGCCAGTCTTTCCGATTTAGTGTGAATATTTTAGCCGTTCCGCCAGTTTTTTTTGGGGGGGGGGGAGAAAAATTTTTGTCTGGGTCCAAACCCGCTCCCGACGGCCCTACTGATCCTGCTTATAGACACACCTACAGTAAATGTGGCGGACAATCGCTTGCAAACAGATATGTCATCAACAGTGAGTGGTGTGTGGCCGGTTAATCGTCACGAAGTACTTTGAGAACTGTCGGGTGGGTTAGTAGTCCCAGGTTGCGTGTGATATTGTCTGCGGCTGTCATTCTACAGCTGAAGTTACGGCATTTCCATTGGCGTGTGTCCGTACCTTGCGTGGAATACAGCAGGTGTATCGTAACGTGCATCAGTACCATCTCGATTAATACAGGCACCGAGAGCATGTTGTAGTGTTCGTCGTGTGTGTATTCCGCTAGCATTTTATCACAGCTGAGCCCTGCTGTGCGCTGTGTGTTGCGGGTCCTCCTAACAAGGCGCGCTGTCGTGACAACTCTGCTTAGAAGTTAAGTTACTCTATTTCACGGTGACGTGTATCTCGGAAACGAGGCGTTGTAGGACGCGTTGTGTAACGTTCTCGACTTGTTTTGTAACAAGGAATCACACTGTGGAGAGCTTATGTGCGAATTTATTTTCATCTTGTGTGTGTGCGTGCGTAATTATTTACAGAATGTTCCGCGTCAAGTGTGCCGAAATTGAGGTTTGTATGATCCGTACCTTTGCCATGCCGTTTCCGTGGCGCTTGTATGCTTTGGTGTCCGTAGCATAATTTTATTTATATGTGTCGTTTAGGTCACGGAATTTGTGTTCCTTCGATTTCATGGCCACAACTAATGGATTTTTGCGTGTATGAATTGTGGGAGATAGAACCGAACAGTTTGGCATGAAGCATGCTGATGTGTGTTGTATTTTGCATCAGAAATTTTGTATTGAATTGAGGTTTTCTTCGGTTAGGTCGCATTTGGACACAGTGAAATCTATTTTTGAGATTTAGTTCACTGAATGGGTGATGGTGTATCAGTACAACGATCTTACCGCAGACTCGTAAATATTGACGCCGTTGTTAACCGTCCAATCGGCCGTGAGTTTCTCTTCGTACCGCTGACTTAACCTCGTTCTAAACTTGTCTGGTCGATATAAGTGCTGCGATCTATCATGGATTTGGCCGTTCTTATAGATTGTATCAATTCCTTGGTTATCACGAGTTTCGAAATTAGTCTAATTTCTGGAGGATTAATTGGTTATGAAATGAGAACCTGCATTTGTTGGCTATCTATCGCGTTAGGCACCGCAGGTGTTTACGGTTGTTTATCTTTCGCTGAATACTCATCGTCAAATCTGGAGATAAAATGAAAACGACGGAGTTCGGTTTTTGCTCTTTTTGTTCTGTTTTCGATGTCTAGTTAAACACGAAGGTATATGAAGTCCTTCACAGATAACCTGAATCTTCAGTAGAGGTGGCAGTGTCCTTGCAGTTTATCTGTATCTTCCCGATCGCTCCAAGTTCGGCTCTGAAGGATTGTTCAGCTACACAGTGCAGGAGTGTTTTATTGATACCGCGAGTGGAATAAACGTAATTGTGCGAGGTACGGGGTTCTGACAGCGGTGGTGATAAAGGTTCCAGTCTACTGTTGGTGACTAGGAGTGCGGCATGATATTGGCAGTGAGTAGTGGGGGAAAGACCGTACCGTATTTATTACCAGTAATCAATGTATTGCAGTAGGTATAGTGATTGGGGTTCGAGCTGGCAGATACGGGGTTTGAATCCCGACAGGGGAAGGGATTTTTCTCATCTGCAAAACGTCCAGACCGACTCAAGGGTCCACACAAGTGTCTCATTCATAAAGAGAGTGAGTACCTGTGACGTACCTAAGCACGCGTGCGCACGTACACGCAGTATACGTCATTAAGTTGGCCACCCGTTCCCCAATCTTATCTTGTGCTCACTGTGAGCCAGCCTTGTACAGTGCGCCGCAACTCAAGATGACAGGCACAGATACTGACTCATTGTTGCATACGTCACATTTAAGTTGTGCAGCCCGGCACTTGGCCAAGCTGTACATTACAGGGTCACTAAAGCCCTTTAATGCCGCTGCATAATGAAATTGTTATTACTGTTTGTGTCTGGCTGTATCGCGTTCTAACAGACTGATGTGTGTGAAAATGTATGTGCAGGTGGCATTTAGCGTGTTGGGCACTGCAGGCGTTTTAAAGCTGTTAACAAACCCTTCGGTCAGCAGTTTATGTAAACATGATATACCCAGCTGCATTAGCTACAACCTTCCGCTGTACAGTTTCATTATTTGTTGTGAATTTTATTCTTTTCTGTGCCCTCTAAGAAAGGGAAGGCTATCAAGACTCCGAGTTCTACCTGTACATACATACGTACATTCCTCCTATGTGAGGTAAAGTGATCCCGTTACAGGCCCGGTGTGGCCCAGAGGGTGGGTAGAGGTATAGCCCTACTCTTCCATGACCGCGGCACTAGAAGGGGTGAGTGGTCAGCAGCACGCCCCGGCCGCACTTTACCCCCGGCAAAGACCCAGTATCCATTTTACAGGAGGCTGGGCGGGCCCCAGGGCCCGTCTGGACGGGCGGAAAATGTCGTCCCCCGATCCCGGACCGTCTAGCCCGTAGTCAGTCGCTATACCGACTGAGCTACCCGGCCCACACATTCCTCATATATATATATGTGTGTGTGTGTGTGTGTGTGTGTGTGTGTGTAAAGCGCGGTAGGTAATACGGTGATGAAAGGGCCATTGGTTATAAATGTTTAAGTGAGGATGATATTAAAGGACGCAGTTGCCAACACTTTTAAGGCATTATCGCAACGTTTACCTGGTGGGAGTGGGACAGCCATAACATGCTTACGGTAAGAGCCGCTGAACCGGTAGTCAAACCAGAAAGTGTTGAACAGAAGCACGAACCAGTTAGTAATGACACTGATTTGTATTGTATATTTGTGTGTGCTTGTAATGCATGTATCGTATACAAGTCTGCAATAGGACCCTTCGGCATTTTCCAGCAAAATACGCGTATAACTTTGTATGTAATTGTAGTCGTAGGATGACCCACCATTTTTTAGATGATGAATTAGGAAAAAAATATTTTAAAGGAATTTTTAAAAAAAGGTGTCTTACATCCGTGTGAAACGATACATTATTGTCAGTGGTTAATGAAGGCCAAAGGAGTACGTTGGTTGGGGAAGGTCCTTGCTCCAAGGAGGGTACTCAGATTGAAGAAAATATTTTTAGATGTAATGTAACAATGTTTAACATGTCCAGGGTGTTTGTGTCTGATAGTATGTCTTGCCATCTTTTCAGATAATGTGAGTGGAGAATTCTGGATTGAGGTGTTTTATGGAGAAAAGCAGTGATGAGCCAGAATCTGCAGAACACAGCCTTGACACAGGTAGTTCTTGTTCATTCATCATGTTTTCAGAGCTGTAACATCCACCTTACAAAGTTGAACCAGCACCATGTTAAAAAAGGATTTTTGTTGTAACCTGTTCGGAGTAATTGAATTTGTATCCTTCAAGTTGGTTTCTACCAAAAAATGATATAGAATAATTCCAGCGATTCAAATGGCGTGGTGTCATTTTAAAGCGTCTGTTACTGTACTTCGGCAGGTGATGGCAGCTTGTGCCTCTGAAACGTCAGTAAATTTACATTGTCAAACTGTACAGCGTCACTTTTCAAACGATTGTAATATTCTCAGTCCTTTTTTTTAACTGATTGGTAGTAATGATGGAAGGAATGTGGTGACCTATGACTCACACAATTTATACTGTAATGAACACTGTCTTGTACCTTGTCTATTTAGCAGCATGAAAGATACAAAGAGTCAGACTAAATAACTGAAAATGTTTAAAAGATGTGAGTGATGTTTTGGACACAGTGTATTGTCTCATGCCAGAACGCCAACATTTCTAGGAGACTGGCTGTGTCCCTCCGTCGTCAGGGTGACCGTACTCTGGTGGGCCATTTAGAAAGAGCTAGTCTCATTGAATCGTGCAGCGTCAGAATTCGTGAAAGTTGATAGTGGTCATATTCCGCACTCTCAGTTCTTCCTTAGGTACCTAAAATGTACTTCAAGACATAGTACACATAAATAATGCATTTTTGGGAAGTGATTTTCACTCTTGATGATGATTTGTTTCTCTGTTCAAATACTGTACGATGCTGTGTCCGATGATACATACTTATATAACGATGAATGAGATGCAGTTGTGTGATCATAAACGGTGAAGCAAGTGGCATGTGGGGGAACCGATATATGTAATTTATCTTTTAGTCATTCTATACCGAGAATAGGGAAATATGAGCTGGCTATGTGAGACTAGCCTGCTGAGTATTGCATTATCACGTCAGCGTTGTTATGTGAAACATGGCTTTATCTGTTGTGTCTCATACCGAGTAATTCAGCGCGTGTTCATAGTGTTTGCAGCAGAACAGAATGTTCATTTGAAATATGTACTTGTGTAAAGAAGGAGTCATGAAATACAAGACAGACAGTGTACGTATAACGTAACACTGAGGCGCGTTCGTGCAATCACTGTTGCAGTGGAAAAGCAATAGGTATTACATGCTGTAAGTGTGTGTGTGTCTGTAGTATTAGGCATGCGCGTATTGTCATCCGTGGCCTGCCAGGCTGTACAATATTTTTCCACATTATCTCATAAACGGCACGATTTTCGAAAAAAAAAAGGTTATTGAACATAAAATGTTTTGATATCCTCTACAACCTTTGTCTGAAATATTTTTCATTCCAAGAAGAATTCAGTGAGATACAATCATAGATGTCCGTAGGTCGTCATTGAAAGTGTCCGTTATTCTTTTCATATTTTATTGGAACTTGAATATTCTCGACAGCTTTTCGAAAAATACTCAGGTTTCACTAAAATCCCACTGGAAGCCGAGTTGTTCCTTGCGGACGCATGGACAGACATGATGAAACTAAAAGTCGCTTTTCGCGATTTTGCGAACGCTCCTAAAAAGGGGCCAGAAGTTTTGTAAAAAAAACCTACATCAACAGTTCTGTACAAAAGAACAGTATACATAATGTTAGAAATATTTTGAGTGATAGGTTCAGTGCTGGACAGAAAGAAAATAAAAACAATAACCAATTTTAACTGGAGTGGGGTGTCAAAAATCTCGGGTCACTAGGAGATGAAACTTTTAAAACTATGCCCATATGGTCAGTGGATTTCTTGATCCGGAAGTCTTATGTGTTCCCAAATGAGGCATGGTGTACGCTGAAGGGGAATGTGAACGGCCAGAGTAACCGATTTCAGTGTTCAGCAGTCTCCCAGTGCAGTTTACGACTTTCGTTGACATGACCATAAAATTTGAGTCTGGTGTAGAGTGAGTTCATGCATATTCACAAACCCCATGTTTTTTTCAAAGAAACTGTAAATTCCTGCTATTACATTTTGTAATTCTGTCATTCCCTAGACAGATCTCCAGGCTTGATTCTATGCAGTTGTTTGTGTAGGACACTGGGTGATACAGTTTGTGTGAATAGGCCTACTACCCATTCATTTCAGGAGTTGAAAGAAAATAGTTGAAGAAGAATTGGCAGTATTTAAGACAAGAGCTTTTTCATGCATTGAGAAATATTTTAAGAAGTGAGTCCTGCTTTGCAGCTGGAGTTCTGCACTTGGAGACTCTTGTCTGAAATAAGGTAGCTGAAGTGCAATGCAATAAGAACTGTGAACTCGCAGTGGGGGCAGACTTCTTATGCAGGGCCGCCGAGAACGGGTTCAGTTCCTGGTGAAAAAACATTTTTGGACCCCCCTCCACCCCCCAGCAAGAGCAGACAAGCTAAGAAACTTCACGCTAAATTGGAGTGACCCCCAGCTTCAGAATGACTATTTGGTCTTGGTGTGAAAGGGTTAATTTGTACAATCGACAAATAATGATACTACCGAGAAACACAAAAACATAAGCAACATAGTCAGGCCTCAGGTCCCGCTAATTTGTACCGCCCCCCACCCCAACCTCTTATCTGCAGTTATCCCATGACAGCTGAGGTGCTGAGACTGGAGACTGAATATATGCTGTGTGATTCGTGTGAAGTATTGTTGTGGCACTTGGTTGAAGGTACTGAATTCATATGACAAAAGGTGTCAGTTAATATAGCTGATTGCAGGTGTTAGTCAGAATATGTCTACACATAGGTATCTATATATTTAAATGGGGTACTACTGCTTTTCCTGTCCATTCAGTGTGATAGGTGACATCATCAGTGTTTGTCTTCACTGGAATAGTGGAGTAGATTTGCAGTCAACTTTGTCATTCATTCTGTCTTCTTTGAGTGGCAAATCCAAATTTGAAACTACTTGTGATGTCACTGTTAGTTCTTGTTACATATTACTCAGAAACTTTCCTGTGCAGGCAGTGTGGCATGTGAATGATACAGATTATGAATGTGGTGTTGCTAACCCATACATCTTGAACATGTATTGAATTGCTGACAGCCTGCAGTCATTAACAGGGCATAATAAGTATGTAATATAAACCTTCAGTCAGGTTATGTGTTACTAATGAAATGTCATTTTCAGCGGTACCAGCCAGTTGCCATAGTGGGTCAATTCGAAGACCCTGGAGGCTGCTGGTTCCTCCCTTCAAAACATTCAACAACATCGCCTGCTATCATGGACAACAACAAGCTGTCTCCCACCTTTGCCCAGAAAAAGGCAGAGGTGAAGCTCAATGCAATGCCGTAAGTCTGCGTTGTGATACTTTCTGTATAAAGTTCCTGTTTATATATAGTACTTACTCAGATTCTTCGTGCCTCAGGTCATCATTACTCAATATGATTTTGAAGGCTTCATATTAAGGAAATGGGGCCATCATTATGTAGTTATTCTAAGCAGGACAATGGTTGTTAGGGTATTGGTAGGTTTGTTGTTCATGTCTGTGGAAACGAAATTAATACTTTAGTTAAATAGCAACACCATATGGCAGCAGTGAATGATGGCATCTGTGCTTTAGTTGAAATTGTTACGGTGACAAAACCACCTATTGTATCCAAATAACACAACTTATATTTTAATGGTGTAAACCTGGCTACATGTTCTGACAAGCCATCCTCATTCTTTGTATCAGAAAGCAGAAAGAAGAAAAACTTTACAGCTGCAATTAATAGTCACTGAAGGTTGAGAGCTCATTCTTCTTACAGATATTCTTAATATCAGCTGTAAAAGCCAAGTATAAAAGAGTGTGAAAAGTAAAAAATCTACAAGCTGAAGATCTTTATATGTATAGTATACATGTGAAAATGATGGCTTGGGGTACAAGGTGTACTTCGTGTAAAATAAATTATTTTATCTTGCCAAATAAAGTACGCTTGAAAGCCGGTAAAAGATAGGTCTGGCAGATATGGTATGTGTGATCAGGGAATTCTTATATATGATTGTTGAATTGTTAATTAAAAATGTGAATATTCACATCATGTTGAATTTAATTAAGTGTTACAGATAATTTGATTCTGTAAACCATAACTACTTTAAGAATTAAAATTGTTAAATTTGATATCTGTGGTGAGGTAAGATAATTTCTTTTCTGTGATGTACCATTATGATTACAAATCGTTGTTTTCACATGTTTACTATATATAAAGGCCTTGTGCTTATAGTTTTATACTTTTTGTACTTCATGTTTATAATTGAATTTATGAATATCTATAACAGGATTGATGTCTCAACTTCCAGTGACTATCATTTGCAGTTGCAAAGGTATATCTTTCTGCTTTCTTATACAAAGCTTGATGATGGCTTGTTGAAAGCTGAAATGTGTACACATAGCTGAATTTATACCATTAAGATATATGATGTGTTTGATGGATATAATAATTGGTTGTATTGTAATGCTTACAACACAATTGTAATGAAATAAAGGTTGTTGTGATGACCATTGCTGTACAAAAGGTATACGTAAGTGGCATAGTAAGATATTGTATCAAGCTGTCTTTACACGATTTGCAGAAGTCCATGTTTAATGTATCAGATATGTAATGTGCATTTATAGGTCAGTAAGAATGTATAAATAAGTCAGTGAAGAGAAAGGTAGTGTGTCTTTGCTGAGGAAACGTACTCCTAGAACTTTTGGTGTGATTGCGACTGTGGGTATGCTCATGGTTAGAGAAAGTATTTTTTTGCTTTTATTGAAATCTGTCTGTCAGCATACCTTGGCATGAATGTGACTGCTGGTGTAGAAACTCCTGTTCAGACATGTTGAATAATATTTCACCAGCTCATGAATGGAACATGACTTGCACTATACTGTGAATTGACCCATAATGTACTGTCATCATGTACATTCACAGCCTGCATGATAGTGAAATAATATCAAGATTATCTCTCAAGGGCTGTAATGTATATCAATGGATTACCTGTGAAAACCATAGTTAAGAGATGGAATTCATCAAATTTTTCCATTATATTTTTACTGAGTATTCCAAAAATATTGATATAATGCATTTTATTATACTGCTAATTGCTAACCTATTCATTGCATCACATAGTTTCATTCAGTTTATAAAGAACAATAAGAAACTGAAAAGTGGTATTTTAAGCAATGAGATTTATAAACACAATTTTCTTATTATGATTCTTAATGCTTGAATTAGAACTTTGGTGATTTACATGCTAAAAAGTTAAAACATGGTTGTTTGCAGTTGGTTTCATGGGAAAATATCTCGTGATTGGGCAGAGCGTCTCCTCTCACCCAAGGAAGATGGCTTGTTTCTGGTGCGAGAGTCGACTAACTTCCCCGGCGACTACACACTGTGTGTTTGCTACCAGGGAAAAGTTGAGCATTACAGAGTCAAATACAAAGACAACCAGCTCACAATTGATGATGAGGAATTCTTTGAGAATCTCTCACAGCTTGTGGAGGTAGAGAAATTTCTGTTGTTCTGTTGTAACTAGGTGGAATGTGTTCATGTTAAGGACATTTATGGTTTTAATCACCATGTTACAGTATATTTTAATGATAAAAACAGTGAGTGTGAGGAAAACAGAACAGTTCATGCTGTCGTTTGACAACCTCCACATGAATCGTCCTGTAAAAACAATTGAGTGCGGATGCATTATGGGACTTTGCTTTTGGTACTGCTGTTGGAGCAGCTTTTGCTGCTGTGACTGGTTAAACATTTAGTTTCCATGCTCTATCTGAGTATGAAATTGAGTTCACAGAATTGGATTTTTAATTTTGACGTGTAATTGCGGTAATTTTTATTTTTAGCATTATGAACAAGATGCTGATGGTCTGTGTACACAGTTGACAAAAAGTTTACCAAAGGAAGGAAAACCGGAGTTTTGTGTGGATTCCAAAGCCTTTGTGGAAGCTGGTTGGATGATTCAAGAACATGAATTGGAGGTGTGTAATCCTAAAACATTTATTTGTGCTTGGTTAAATTCCTTCTTTTTTAACTGTGAGAATTATACAAGAAGGAATGGTGGTATTTTAGGTTTTCACATTGGTATTATTGAAGAAACAAGTTGTGTGACTTGTGAGTGTGCATTCGGTGTGTAGTTCCCAGGTACTCAGTGTCACATCCCAGAAGACTTGAATCTTCAAGAAGGAACTTAGCCAAATGACAACATATAAGTGAATGAAATAAGGATGTGT
>Ga0123354_10016350_pt1 | contig 11627 bp, 5 predicted proteins | sample TergutLab28metaG_2_FD_97872 | JGI IMG/M metagenome (GOLD analysis project Ga0123354, IMG submission 97872) | Labiotermes labralis P4 segment gut microbial communities from Petit-Saut dam, French Guiana - Lab288 P4 | ecosystem: Host-associated > Arthropoda: Insects > Digestive system > Gut ... | reverse complement strand
GAGTGGACCCCGTTCCAGACCCACTACTACTCAGAAAATCTGGTAGCGCCGGGGATCGAACCCGGGACCTCTGTATCTGTAGCCAGAAACTCTGACCACTAGACCACAGAGGCGGTCAACTTAGACTTAAACATTTTAAAAAACACTAGCAGTTTTCAGAAGAGGTGTTAGAACTACAGACCTTATATTACACATGTGATAATCGAGTGTTTCATAATTATTTTAGTAATGTTCGTCTTTATTTGCAATTTATATAACTTGCCAGTTTTACAGATGGTAACTTATAAGGCTCAAGTCTCATAATCAATATACTTCTGCTATGTACATCTAGCTCTTATGACGAATTGTGCCATTGTAGCGCCTGTGACTTAACTCCTGTGTACTTTCTGTACATATTGTCATAATTCTAACGCTTGTTGTTCAGTACGTGCAGTACGTCACTTTACATAATCTGTAAAAATTAAGCAATTTCATGTACAGGTATCGCCCTTCAAAATTTGTTATAAACAACCTTCAACCTTTCGCACATTTATGGAACCTAACAATTTGTTATCGCCGATCCCAGTGGCTGCGCGGTTTAAGACGTAGGTCTGCGGCCGCTGGCCTGCTGAGATCGTGGGTTCGAATCCCACCGGGGGCATGGATATTTGTCTGTTGTGAGTGTTGTGTGTTGTCAGGTAGAGGTCTCTGCGACGAGCTGATCACTCGTCCAGAGGTGTCTTACGGACTGTGATGCGTCGTTGTGTGTGATCTAGAAACTTAAAGAATGAGGAGGCCATGGCCCGCGTTGGGCCGCAGAGCCGCGGGGTGGGGTGGGGGTTGTAATCATTTTTAAGACAGCTGAATCCATTCCAAAGGTTTTCTTCTCTGGGAGCTTACACGCCGGTGTCTTTAATGAATTTCCCTCCAAAGCTTTCGACCAAAATTTGGAAAGCATACCCCGGTCTATTTATTCATGCTACATTTTCCTACGTTTCATTTTCGCCAATGGACTGAATGGAGCATTGTCCTATTTTACAAGCACCAACAAGTTTATCATATTCTGGTATAATTAATAAATTTAATGGGGGATTAAGTGTACAAACGTGCAGGCACGTCTTTATCGTTTTTTTTGTCCTTTAAATTCGCTTTCATTCTCTTTATTCCGCACTCTAGCGGAGCTTAAGGAGCCTAATTATCCAGTTCTACGTACTGCAGATAAACGATAAAATTTGGGTCGCGATCCTCCATATAATGTCTGTTTATTTGGTCGCATTAGCAATTGACGGCGTTTATTCCCATTTCTATGTCTGTCTGTCTGTCTGTCTCTCTTCGTCTCTCTCTCTTTTCCTACCAAACCCTAACTCTCCAAAGAGCAATCTCATCTGTTCTTTGTGTTCGGCTGCGGATTCAACACTTTCAGCACCTCCCTCCCCTGCTCCTTGTCACAGCCAGCCCAAACTCCCCTGTTTTCTCACCAGTACTGTCGCGCCACGCCCTTAAACGAACCCTTCACTGAAGGGATTTCTGCTAGAGCAGAGGTGGTCAAGTCGACGCTCGGCGATAGCATTGTGGGTTTTAAATTTAGGGGTTTAGACTCTTGCAATAAGAAGAGTAAAACGGAAAGGGGCGCATTTGGTATCCCATGAAGTGATAATAGTTCTCCTGCCTTTATTTGGAAGAACTTCGTGTTGGAAGTATAATATTTTCTAGTATAATTCAAACTTCCGAAATGAACTTTTGATTGATGTTAAGTAGTGCACCAGATTAAACAAAATGAAGATGCGTATGTATGACAGAATTTAAATGTATAATCCTGAAGTTAAGAACCGCAAATGACAACTATAGGGTTTATCATTAACGCGCCGTAAAAAAATTGGAAATTAATTCACTCGAAAATATTTTGCTGTTGATAAACCGTCAGATGTTGCAGTGAAAATATGAAAACTGATCCAAACATGAATGTGAATTGACTTAATAACATTTTGAGCGTAAACCGTGTAGAATCGTCTAATGATGTGTGTGAAATTGCCGCATATTGGTACGAGAACCACAGGTTGAGTAATGTTTATGTAACTTTTGTTAAACATAACCTTGTTTAGAAAAGCGCACAGAAATTGCATTCACACTAAGAAGCGGGCTTCCTATTTCGGAATTTTAGATTTACTGTTGAAAAACAACATTTTTGTCGCGACCTAAACACAAAAATTTCCTACTCTCTTATAAAGATAAAAGTAATGTAATAATTAATGGACTAGTCAGACGTTAGTACCAACAAATACTTCATTTTTTCAATGTACGTATATCGGACCGTACAACACTGTGATAGTTAAAGAAGAAGAGACCAACTTGATGTCACTAGTTATTATGATTTACTTCACTTCTTCTATGCTCAACATGTTTCGGACATTAATACATCCATCATCAGAAGTCTACTACTTTTCTATTGAATCACCACATTGGCCGTGTGTTCTTGTTTCGATGTGTGTCCGAAACATGTTGAGCATAGAAGTGAAATAAAACATAACTAGTGACATCAAGTTGGTCTCTTATACTTCAAATACTTCATTGTTAAAATCACACTTTTTACACGCAACGTGTCGTAACTGCGACACGTTTCGATATATATATTGATCATCATCAGGGAGTTCCTGAACAGATTCGAAACATATTAAAAGAACAAAGATACCCCGGTTTTGGCTATCTGTGTTTTGGCTATCTGTGTTTTGGCTATCTGTGTTTTGGCTATCTGTGTTTTGGCTATCTGTGTTTTGGCTATCTGTGTTTTGGCTATCTGTGTTTTGGCTATCTGTGTTTTCACAGGGGAAATTCGCCTATTGTGGGGAGGTTTCCTAATTTGGGGAAGTGCGTTATTTCATACGAGGAGGTATGAACGTACGCTGTGTGCTTAAGAATATAAATCTTTATACATATGAGGATGTTAATTGTAATTACATTATAAACAGTCATTTGCTCAAGATTTCAGTACTTGTGGGATGTCTTTGTTTCGGTGCGCTGTGAAATTTTTGCATATCCCTAAACACTGACTCATGAGCCGTTGAAGGTAAACTATTTTCTAAATTAGTTTAGTGCTCAGTTCTCTGTTAAATGTAACCTTAAACCCTTGCTGTGTTTCATAGGCACAAGTTTGGGTCCTTCTGTTTTATTCGCCCGTTTTCTCGAGCACCTATTTTCGCTTATTATGCGGAGGTCTGATGAGTCTAATATGGGGTTCCTTATATTAGAAAGTCAGTATCATGTGAAATATTCATTCTGAGTTATAAAAAATTACGGATGGCTCGAAGGAAAAAGTGGGACCCTGAAAGGTTAAAGGCAGCTGTTGAGGCTTGAGGGGCAAGGAAATGAGCAGCTACAAAGTGTCCAGAATGTTTAACTTTCCACAAATAATACTATTACGTTATGTCGAAGACCCGGCCAAAAAAGCTCCAGTGAAGCAATGAAACAAAATTGGGTAGGAAGCAACTTCTTCCTTGTGAAGCAGCAAATGATCAGGCTGTGCCCCCATCTTTTGTAGCAATGAAAGTTCTGGGGCTTGACAATGGCAGATGTCATGCGTCTCGCTTACCAACTTGCTGTAAGAAATGGAATTAAAAACCAATTTTGCAAGAGAAATTGAAAGACTGGAAGGAAGAGGTTGAAAAATTTCCTACGTCGTCATCAAGAAATTTCAGTTAGAACCACTGAGGGTCTTCACTCTCAAGAACGATGGGTTTCACTCCTGAATCAGTAGCTCAATTTTTTTAAATCTATGAACCCGCTGTGTACACCATTCAACATAATCCTGCAAGACTTTACAATTGCAACGAAACCGGCATCACTATTGCACGGCACAAACACACGAAAATATTAGGATTTAAAGGCAAGCGTCAGATATCTTCTCTTCAATCCGCAGAACGGGGAACCCTTGTGACAGTCGTCAACTGTACGAGTCCAACTGGACACTTCATTCCTCCGTTAGTTGTATTTCCAAAAAAAAAAATGAAACAAGAACTGACGAATGGCACGTCGCCCCGATCAATCTACGCGTACCACCCCTCGGGTTGGACACAGAGCAAGATTTTCACCCAGTGGTTTCTTCATTTCATCAAATATACAAAGCTGACACAATACGATCCTTGTGTCTTAGTGTCGTACGGACGTTATTCACACACAAGGAACCTGGAGTTCATTAATTTAGCTCGAGCTAATCATGTTGACATCATTTGTCTCCCACCTCACAACAGTTACAAAATGTAACCCTTCGATAAAACGTTCATGGAGCCCTTGAAAATAATCTACTCCCAAGAAATTGAAATATAGCTTCGTTCAAACCTACGGTGGGCGAGTCGTCAGAGTCTACAAAGTTGAACAATTCGGCAATGCATACAAGCGAGCTGCAACAGGCGGGATAGCGGCTAAAGGCTTTCGGTAGACAGGTCTCTTTCCTTGTGACAAGAACATATTCAGACCACACGATTTCCCTCTAGCCTCAGAGGACACACAGAAGCTGCTCGTGTGAACCATTCTCTTTTGGTGAAGACCAGCGATCAGCCATCATTCAGTTTTGCTAATTTTTCGCCGTTCACTTCTGCTGAGACTGTCCGTACATCAGATATCAGCGATGTGCAAAGCCTGAACCTACAGCCAAATTCTCGTGGTGGAAGATTAAAGAAAATAAAGAGTTCATCTTACAGAAATTTTGTTGGGGCAACTCAGAAAAAGAAACTCAAACAGGCCACTAAATCCAAAACCAATCGGCTTGCGTCGAATGCTCTTCTTGGTCCTTCAAAAAGAAAGAAGAGAAGGGTTTGCCGGGATCCAACTCAGTCTGTCACTCCATCAGATTCGGACACTGATCTAGCTGTTCCGTTCTCTAACGATTCGACAGAAGAAGAGGAACAAGACGCTGATCGTGTGTTCTGCACTGGTAGTTTCTCTGAAGACCACACTGTAGAAGAGTGGATACGATGTGCGAAATATTTCAGATGGGCGCACACACTTTGTGTTGGTATGGAGGAAGATTTTCTTTGTGAGATTTATCAGGTAAAAACACTGTTTTGTTGTTCCTCTGTATTTGTAATTTTTTAAATTCTGTAACCATTCTTTGTGCTTTCTGTGTAAATTATTCACCTCCCCAAATTAGGAGCACGTGAGCGCCTATTTAGGGGATACGAAGCTTTTACAGAAACGAATTTTACACGTGTTTCTTTTTTCCAAATTTACGATGTTTATGTAACAACTGTCTCTTCATTAATCAAATAAATTTATGCTTGTGTTTTGAAAAGTTTTACTAATTTCCTAAGTGAAATAGCAGCTTTTAAAAAACGTCCCCATAATAGGATACTTTCCCCTACATGTTTTGATGGTGTTTAGTAACTCCCTGAGAATGATCAATATAGATCGAAACATGTCGCAGTTATGACAAGTTGTGTGTACAAAGTGAGATTTTAACATTGGTGCATTTGTTTGTTTTATTGTGTTATTAATGCACAGACATGAATAACATTGAGACAGCGAACTAATCTTACTTCAGCTGTTCACTCACTCTTGTCTTGCTTATTGCGAGGCATTATTAAGCCTTTTGCCAACCTAATCAAATTTCTGTGGTCCAGATTTGATCGGATATTGATGAAGCGGTGACCTGAAATTGGAGAACTGGTAGTGGTTTTCGGTTACATCTTGGTTAAAAGTACAGAATTATAGCAACAGTCTTATTTATCCGGAAACAAAAATTTTGATATTGTAAGTGTACGTATGTTTAGTAGGTGACGACAGTAGATACGGTGGAGAAGTCAGCATGCATAATTTTGCTACTGTTATAGGGGTAGGCTTTGCCACTCCACGTATTAGGATTTCATCACTTAAAGGCCTAGTGGTAAATATGTAAATCTTCTTGTAACATACAGGAACTCCACATTTTTACACTTTTTGTATTTATGTGTTTTTTGTAGTTCTCGGAGCAAATATTATTTCCCTCTTTGATATCGATTTTTACGAAGGGGGCTACTCTGTTCTATGGAAGTTATGAATTAAATTTTATATTGACCAGTACTGCAGGTTCATGTCCGTGTTCAAACGTTTATTAATTTATATCATTCCGTTATTATAAACAATAATTAATAAATAGCTAGGTGTTCGTTAAGAAGTAAGAACAAACTCTTATGAGGGCACCATGTCCAGCAGTCTGCCTGTCCCTCTGTCTGTGAATTTTGTGTCAAAAACTGGACCGTTGGTCGGATTTTAATAAAATTCTATGTAGGTGGTCTTGGCAGAAAATTGTAGAGGGAAGGTGAAATGTACAACCATTAGTTCAGTGACAGTCATAATTTACTTGAAGACTTAATGAATCTCGACGCATAATTTTCACACTTGTTGACTTGTTAGGTGCAATTCAAAGCAGAATAGCTTCCCGTAATGCTGTTGGGAAGGTGAGAGTTTCTTGCAGATTGGCTGACGTACTTTGCCTGAGGAACTAAATGAAAGTTTTTACGTTCTTTGTACATGTTTCATCAAATTTAGATAATATATGATACAGGAGACGTCGACGGTAATTTATTGAGCGATTTTAGTTTCGTAAACATCAGTGCAGAGGAGGCCATACTTTACTGAAGGGCGCGAGGGGATTTATAATCGTACATTTCACATGTATTGGCCGATTTGGCTCAAATGCTCTATAAGATATGTCAATAAAAATCCAAACAGATGCAACAGTATGCAGATATTTATTTACTGCAAAGCCACTCTACATGTTTCGGGTGTCACAACACCAGTCATTAGGAGTACTATAAACTGTGACCGCAGCCTCCGGTACTCCTGATGATGGGTGCTGTGACACCCGAAACATGTAGCGTGACTTTGCAATAAATAAATATCTGCATACTGTTGCGTCTAGTTGGATTTTTATTAACATAGAATTAAGATGCAAGGAACCATGAGCTTAAAAGCTCTATAAGATATTTGCTAATAATGCTGATGAGAATGTATTAGTCTTGTGAGAATTGGCGCAGGAAGGGCTCTGCTTTTATTAATGGAGCAATTAAAATATAATTCAAATGTGTACCGCGAAACCTCACGGCACTTAAATATAGGAGCGTTTTGGTACGTTTTGTCTACTAAGTCACAGAGTTAACTTGTTTTATTCTTGCTGTCCTCTTCGGTGAGGTGCTGTGTCGTCTGTTAGATAATGGAAACTCTGCTCTTTTACCAGATTACGTGAAGTCACATCCCAAAATAAGCTAACTTTTATAGCCAGAGTCGTTGGAAATTTCAAATGTTATGATATGATACGATATGATATATGATATGATATTAAAGATTATAGTGAATTAATGATTGTAAAGAAACAATTACAAGAAACTGTACGCAGTTCTCTCTTGCTTGGTTGTTTTTACCAATTGTACATGTTGTAAAATTCTAATTTGTGTCGTGTGTTTTGTTGCTAGTTTTAAGTTGTCTTGTGTGTAATTGTTGTTAGTTGGCCGTGTGTATTGTTGTAGTTGTCCTATGTGTATTTGTTATACTGTTTGTGCATTGTTGTTTTTTTTTACTTTATTTGCCGGACTGCTGACTAGAAGTCAGTACTCGGAAGGCCCTGCGACCGGCCACCTCGACACAGGTTTTTCTTGATTTCCCTGTGTCTATAAGCAAATGCTGAGATGGTTCACAAGATTCCAACTTGCCACTACATGCTCTCATGTAGCCCTCCCGACTTAAATCTAGTAGTAACCAATTTCATGTTTTGTTTACATGTAAAATAACCACTGCCACCGGCTAACAAACCAGTTGCAGTAAATAAATATTATTATTATTATTATTATTATTATATATGATATGATATACGATATGATATGGTACGATATGATATTTTACGATATGACATGATATATTTGTCTACTGCAGTTGGGTTGACATCCGGTGGCAGTAGTACAGTACACGTTTATACACAAACAGTACATAGAGCAACACAGTTAACAACAAGGACAACACAGTTAACACCCTAATTGGGAAGAGTGGGGGCCGTGCCAAGTCTTTGCGAGTTATACCCTGGCATTTGCCTTACAACTGAGGAAAGAGCACGTAAAAACCTCAGTCAGGATAGCCGAAGAATGCCATTTGGCACGATGGAAGCACCAGGTGGCACGATGAGTGACAGTTGGCACAGAAGTAACTAAGCCTTAAGAAGTTCGTCAATACCAACGCAACAGTGTCTTTTAGCAAAATTAATTTCTAAATTTTCAGTTCAGAAAAGAGACATTTATAATGTGATACTTTATAACGTTTGTGTGTGTTTCTACAAGGAACTGGTATTGAGTGAAGCACCTCTCATTACATCTCACCATATTTACTGAACAATCAGAAATAGAAGATATTGATATCACCGACTGCAACTGAATATTAATCCATTGAACAGCCATCAAAGTTGATAGCTGTTGGCGTTATGATTAATGGCAGCGGTAATTTGATTCATGCTCTACCGTCCGGCGCTATATGGACAACTTTCCCTTGTCTAAGCACCCTAACACTAAAATTTGTAGAGGATGTGTAGGTAAATATCAAATTATTCTGTTCATTGTAGTTTCTCTGTCACCTTCCCCGTCAAGAGTGCCTCCGGAGAAAGATTTCACAATACCCAAAAGCAGAGTGGGCCCCAGAATTCGGAATGTCGTAGCGTAAATTAAAATGCTTGAGCATTTTCTGAGTCATATATTTTATGATCCTTGAAATGCTTGCTTATTCACTCGTTTAAACTGCTTAGTGGAAACCATTAAGTGGACCAATCTTCTGCTTGCCTGCACATTTGTGTCAGCTGAAATATAATGCAACAAACGTAAATCTAGTTCTTACAAACACATGAATAAATTGTCATAACAGAAAAAAAAGGTTTGTGAGCAGAACTCTTTTTAATCCCTTGCGGAGACGCCCCACATTATCACGTATGTTAGGTTATGTCAACCAGAAACAGAGAAGACGAGGTTTTGATGGAACGAATCTCGGGAGACAAGGAGTTTGGATAGGCGAATCTCGAACTTACGACACGGTGTTACATTAAAGTTGCTTGTTTTCAGATTTCTAGCAACCGATACTCTCGTTGGTTTTTATGTTCTACGGTAATTCTTTCTAACTCGTGGTAACTTCTGAAATGTCACTATTTTTAACCAAGGTTTTGAGTAATTCCATAAATTAACATCTTCACCATGAACAAAGCCACGTTGTTTTGTGTGCACTTTCCATCTGATAACTCTTTCTTAACAATTAATAATAATAATACACTATTAGTGGAGAAATCGCTTCTTGTGAACGTGATATTCGCTCAGGCAGTCGAGAAGTTCCCAGAATTATACAGAACCTAATATACTGTAGTGTGTGATGTTTGTTGGACCGCGCATCATTGTGATAACTGAAGAATAAAAACCAACTATATGCCACTTATTATTTTATGGTACTTCTTATAGGCTCAACATGTTTCAGGCACTACTATGTCCATCATCAGGAGCTCGCGATTATAATGTTGATTACCACATTGGTCGTTTCGTTCTTGGTTTGCTGTAGGTTGGAGGTTAGGTGCGGTTAGCAAACCAAGAACGACACGACCAATGTGATAATCAACATTATAGTTGCGAGCTCCTGCTGATGGGCATAGTAGTGCCTGAAACATGTTGAGCCTATAAGAAGTACAATAAAATAATAAGTGGCATCTAGTTGGTTTTTATTCTTCAGTTATACTGTAGTATTATTTTTCAATTTACACCTGGGCTATCAGAAAGTTATAGCTTCTTCAAATTTTCATCTGCATTATTGTGCAGATTCCCTACCAACATCCTGCGTGGTCGTCCATGTTCTTCGCCGTACAAGTAGAGGCTGAAGACTGCAAATTTTAGAGGTGCTGAATGCCTTTTATTTTAGATAATTAAACTGTGTAAGCTAGGCTCTTCGATTATTGCATTATGTACACATATGTATATTGCCCAAAGCCTTATTGAAACTCAGGATCTCAGAAATAACAAAAAGCGGTTGAAATATTCCCTTTTAACTGTTTATGATTACTATGAAAATATCCGTCATGTGAGGAATTCACATATATTCTTTTTTTATGAAAATATTCTGTGATTGTCTCATGGCACACCCTTCTTCATAATCCTGCCCCGTTTCTTATTTACTGCTTACGTCATATTGTTCTGAGGTGCAAAACAAAAGAGACAAGGTAACTGAATAACGATGCACTGTCGTAATACCCACAGAAAGAATTAATAGGCTTGCGTTGTAACGCTGTGTCTGAAGAAAACGGTATTCGACACACAAAGTAGAGAAAATATACGACAGGTGGAATTACTCTCTCCAAATGTAAGTCAGAATGAAATGTCTGAGTAATTTTAAGCTTAAGATTCCATGCATCATAATTCACTCTTAATAAGAATCCAACTAGATGCAACAGTATGCAGGTATTTATTTACTGCAAAGTCACTCCAACGTGGCCTGATCGGACCCGATCAGGCCACGTTGGAGGGAAGTAGCTGTACCGATATTATGACCTGTACCGGAGACTGCGGTTACAGTTTTTAGTACACCTGATGATGGGTGCTGTGACACCGGAAACATGTAGAGTGACTTCGCAGTAAATAAATATATGCATACTGTTGCATCTGGTTGGATTTTTATTACGAGTCTGAGTAATTGTTTGTTCTACTGACCATTTAACAGACTGGTGTAGACTGCTATTAGGCTTGCTTACTGCGTGTTACTCTGTGTATCAAATGACGGGTATTGCATGTGACTTCTAAGTAATCCTTGCATAATCTCTTGCAGTGTTGCCATTCGTGTGAATTCTGCGTTACGCCATGGGTACATTCGAAACGTACGTAATGTGAAATTCATGCAGTTTGGAAAAGCTGTCATACAGACTTATGATCAAGTCATATGATGAGTGTACAGTAATGAAAAACGTTATATTTCAACCCGTGTCGTATTACGGCTATATCATATGGGGATCGATGTATTAAAAATTGCGATGTGAAAAGGCCATGTTATTTTGGCGTGTGTTATGTGGAAATCAAGCCTAGTCATGAACATTTGACGTCGCCTGAATACTGTTGTGTTACTGTCAAAATATGGGAGGTAAATTGTGATGTAAGCTAAGCGTAATGACATGTCATATGTCAAAATAAAGAATTGTGTCGTATGTCAGAATGGGGGGATGTAAGGGACATGTGAAATAACGTAAGAATTGTGTTATGTCAGTGACTTCTTGATCAAATCAAGTAATGTGTGGAAAGTGTGATACGTTTGGGGATCCGGTTATTAAGGCCTATGCAATGTTAAATTACACAATGTGACGGACTGTCACGACAAGTAACTACCATGTTCAGTTGATGTAGGTCATGCAAATGAAATGAGTAGCAATTTGAAGGCCTTGTCATGCAAGTGCATGGTAATAATGTGAATTCTGTGTAGCCTGTTTATCAGCGATGCTGTCAGGAGGAAAATCATACATTGTCCATAGTGGATGAATTATTATGAATAAGGAGCATTGAGGGTGTTTGAGAACATGGTGTTGAGGAGAATATTTGGTCCTAGGAGGGACGAGGTAACGGGGGAATGGAGGAGACTGCATAACGAGGAGCTAAGTGATCTGTACTCCTCACCCAATATTG
>Ga0123354_10016349_pt1 | contig 11627 bp, 6 predicted proteins | sample TergutLab28metaG_2_FD_97872 | JGI IMG/M metagenome (GOLD analysis project Ga0123354, IMG submission 97872) | Labiotermes labralis P4 segment gut microbial communities from Petit-Saut dam, French Guiana - Lab288 P4 | ecosystem: Host-associated > Arthropoda: Insects > Digestive system > Gut ... | reverse complement strand
TCCAAATATTAATTTAGTCTGTTTTTTTATTATGTTTGCAAATAATTTGTAAACTGTAGGCAGTAAAGTAATTCCTCTATAATTTTCAAATTTGCTTTTTGTTCCTTTTTTATGTACGTTTATCACCATTTCTGTCTCCCATTCTTGTGGCATTTGACTTTTGTCTATTATTTTTTTTAAACAGCTCTAGTAAGTGCATTTTTAATTCGTTTCCTCCAAATTTCCACAATGGTTCAATTGTATATATGAATTTTTATTAGCTTATTTTGCAGGATGAAACTGGGGGCGTGTACTTTCTCCCTGTTCGCATCTATGTCGTCATTACGATAGCCCAGTTATTTTGCAGCACCTCAAAGTTTTAGGTTTGCACCAAAAGCAATTTTCCTACCTGCTTTGCATTTTTAGAAACCCGTTTTGTGGGACTGGTGCGAACCGGCTCCAGCACACAGATGAAATTATTCCATAAAACGCGTTTATTCTTGCCAGTTCCCTTTTGTTTAATTTAGTCCTCTAAGTATTAAGTTATTATATTCAATTCAAATAATAATAATTCTGGTGTTGTATTCTGATGGAAAATCATAACACTCACGGCCGAGTAATTCCAGCCAAGATCCTGCAATGAGTTACGAGCCGACACTGTGTACAGCATTAACATTTCTGTCAGTGTTTGTTGAATTTCTGTACGGTTCAAAAGCAACTGTAGCAGTACAGCTGCATCTGACACAATGATTATGACTGGCAATGCCGAACATGGCGTACGGTGATTACTTCACGTTTTAGGTACCGAATTGAGCATTAATCTGTCATGCCGAAATACAGCCGCGATCAGTTGGGTATTATACACTTGAGTTTATTATCTCCCGGTGCTGAGCCTTGCCCCTACCTGCAGTTCATTGTAAATGAAATAACTGCGAATAATGAATCCTGAGACAAAAGAACGAGCATCGCCAAGCACCGTTCTTTAAGATAAATTTTAATTTCATGACCTAATATATGCTTAGGTCTTATAAACTGGCTCTTTTCTTCAGAAGATCTGACTACAGTTTTCTATAAATTAATTTATCTTTCTTCTCGTGCTAGATTGACAACCATACGAAACCGTAGTGATAATCAAGGGAAAGAGTAAGTTCACATACTGCTAACATTTTACTGTTCTAACGTTCACTATATTATTTTCAAATTTGAGAACGTACTGAACGAATTAGCACAGTCGGTATAGAGACTCGCTACGGTCCGGGGATCGAATCCCGGTGGGGGCGAGGTTTTCCGCACCCGTCCAGAACGGCCCTGTGGCCCACCCAGCCTCCTATATAATGGGTACCGGGTCTTTCCCGGGGGTAAGCGACCGGGGCGTGGCGTTGACCACCTACCCGCATCTAGCGCCGAGGTTAAAGAAAGAGTAGAGCTATACCTCTTCTTCTCCTCCTCTGGGCCTACGTGGCCTGTTCTAGGGTGAAAGAAAGAAATATGCCTGTAAGAGTTTCTGAAAGGTACTAGTATTAGCCTGAAGATAGCTTACAAATACCAAAACGTGTAACGAATCTGTAATGTAAAAAATACTAAAGAAGCATATTGTTGTATTCAACTGAAACATACGGTAGTAATTCGATAATAAAACATGTCCGAAAAAACGTACAAGATTGTGCGTAACTTGTGTAACCAGAAGGTAAGACTGAACTCTGTTCAAGGAACACCTGATCTAGGGAAACGGAAATATTTATATAGCACGAATAGCAGGATAATAACGCACATTATTTTCAACCGTACGGCCGCATGTTCTAGGGCATGCTGAGAGATGAGTTCGTCAGTTTTGCAAGAAAGCCTTTCCCGAAGTGGGAGCTGTGGCCTCCAAAGGTACCAGAGCACAGGGAAGTAAATCAAAAACAAATGGACTGAATTAATTTTAATCCTAAAAGACCATTCTAATTTACAGACACACAGTTTATTACAGAAAGAAATAAACGGGTCTTATTTAAGTTTCTTTAGCAACTTGATTATTCTTTGAAACTAATAAATTATATTTGTCTCTTTATCTTTGGGCCGTGTAAATTTTTGTATCCTCATTAAGGATTTCTAGGAATATAAGCGTTAGGAAACAAGCGAAGGTCTAATTAGTTAGCTATAGAGAATGGCTATATTACAAATGGTATATAAACACTTCTGTGACAGTACAAATACTGATATAATTAAAATAAGAAAAAAATATAAATTATATTTGAAACTTGAAAAAAATCACTTTTAACCGAGGGATGCTATGACTTTTCAAACAGTTGCGGGATACTGGTTAGGTGCGTAAATCATACCAAATGAACAGGCTAATTAGCCAGCAAAAAGCTGGCAGGGAATCCTTTATTAACTTATGAGTTGTCTTTATTGTTGCACCGTGCATTTCAAAGAATAATTTTAATTATTAACCAACAAATGCACTATATAAAATTTCACATTAAAACACTTAAAATAGCTCAGACATGTTCAGATCCAAAGATCAGGCTTGCTAAAGTCATATTAAAAATGACTTTAGCAAGGAACAACGTAGTTCCCTGAGGATGATCTTAGGATCGGAATATGTCGGAGTGATTTTAAGTGCTCCAATGTGAAATTTTATATAAGTGCATTTGTTGGTTAATAATTAAAGTAACTTAAGAGTGTTATGTTTCCTTTAGGCATGAGAAAATTCACGACACAGCCACTAGAATTCACACTCCGCACTTCCAAAGAATCAGTCAGCAGTTGAGCCGGAATTGGCAGCGATGAAAATCGTTGCGATACGAATAAGCGTTAGCTCAGCAAAAAGCAGCATTTCCCACTCAAGGTAACGAACCACAAGGCGCTGCAACGTTTATTGCGTTTTTATGTATTTATCTCATTACTCCGCTCTGTGAAGCCACAAAATTTTAAGAATTAATGCAGTGAATGGTGACGAATATTAATCAGTATTTGGATTCCTAAACACGGATGGGCTCTTTGGAATTGTGGCCTACATCCTTAATGTTGGGCAGTTGTGAAGACAAAGACAGTCACACTTTTATAGAAACTGCCTGAACAAGAAAACAACATCTGGGAAAAGACACAATCAGCTGAAACATGATAAGCTTCCACGGAGGCATAGGTAAGAAGTAAGTAAGTAAGTTAGTAAGTAACCTCGTAGGCAAAAACGTTTTACTGCTGCCCTGTGCTCCACTAAACACGACAGGAATTGATGATACGTAGTTTGGTAAGTAAGTAAATAGGGAGTTAATGAGTAAGTAAGATGTATGTATGCATACATACATACATATATACGTACGTACATACATACATACATATATACATACACACACATACATAACAACACGCACACATACACACATACATACATACATACATACATAGCAACACGCACACATACATACATACATACACACACACACATACATACATACACACATACAGACATACATACATACATAAATACATACATAACAACACGCACACATACATAACAACACGCACACATACACACACACTCATACATACATACATACATACAGACATACATACACACATACATACAAACATACATACATATACATACATACATTACATACCAATACATACGGGCACACTTCGATATAAACACTTCTATATGTGCACGTATCTCCACAGGCTTAGAGAGCAGCGGTACGTCACAGACACACATACATGTGTATGTGTTTGCGCCGATTTTATAGAGCAAATGAAAGATTTTGCAGTATGTTGGTGCAGCATGTAGGGAGTAAAAATTAAATAATTAAAAACTTGGATATCAAGCCGAGATGAGCATGGAAAAGTAATATTCAAATAAACATAATAAACATGACATAATAACGTGTTTTGCACAGCACAGAGACTTTTAGACATTGAATCTGTTAACAAGATAAGAAGTAAATTAAACAAACAAGTTTCATGCTTTCCATTCAATTTCATTTAAATAAGTATCGTTGGTTGTGCCTCGCTATGGGATAAAGTTTCTTTCAGCTAATGATCCACAGACTGAAAGTCGAAATTAGGTGACTCGGTTTGAATGCCTAAGGAACCGAGTCGTACCGCCGGCACCTCACAATGGTAAATGGCATAATACTCTATTTAACCATCATAATGATAGCAGCAAGCAGCAGGTATCACACACAACTGTGCTAATTACAAGTTCCGAGATCAGCAGAGTGGAAAATTATACAAAACCATAGCTGCATAATTTGATGACATAATCCGGCGTCTCGGCGTGGGCGGCGCCACACTGATGCGTCGCGAGGTGCATCCGAGTGTTGCACTAAGTGCTGGACTCAGAACCAGACACTACACAATCTGCAGTAGTTCGTAATAGGTAAAGATAAGGGTTAAGATAAAGGTTACGCGATTAAGACACAATGGCGGAATAAAGGTACAGCTCCACCTATTCTCAGCCTCGGTACTGGATGGATGTGGTGTGTCAGCTTCGCGCACCGGTAGGTTTACTCTTCGGGGGGAGAGGGGGGACCACCGGTACGTTCTTAATGGGAGAATGGTGAGCCCCAGCGCCGGTCTGTACAGTTTCACAGAAATACAAATACCGTGTCGCTGACTTCTTAGCAATTAACCAACTTAATGCACGAAATATTGTTTTATAGTAAGTTTATTATATACCTCTAAATGTTTCGAGCACTGTTGTGCTCATCATCAGGAGGTCAAATTGTATTATACAGCATCTGGTATCGTCACACTCTGTAGGTGGCCGTCCGGTGCACAGGTTGAGAGAGGACTGCAGTCCTCTCTCAACCCGTGCACCGGACGGCCACCTACAGGTGTGATGATACCAGATGCTGTATAATAAACTTTTGACCTCCTGATGATGAACACATAGTGCTCGAAACATGTAGAGGCATATAATAAACTTATTATAAAACAATATTTTGTACATTAAGTTGGTTAATTGCTAAGATTATACTGAGATGCACGGTCAGCAAAACATCAAAATTTGTGTCGCTGACTGTTACCGTTCTCAGGTCATCGAGCCCATGGAACAGTCCCAAATGAGATATTCAGGGTCCCACAGTAGTTCAAGTGACATATAACTGGCCACCAGCTTCCTGAATACAAGATAACTAGGCTGCTGTTGTAAATTATTACGTAAGCCTACACATGTATTACGTACGGAATTCAACAACTTAAATTCTTTACTGAATAAAGAGTGGAGCAGGGTGCATAAAGTTTCCAAAAGCCAAGGAGTCACCTCAAAATACTAGTCGCCAGGAGTGTGGCTTAACGGCTGTTCCACACTGAGGACCAACAAATATCAGGACCCCACCGTACAAAATTTAGTCGCCATGAAGGCCTGGCGCCCGGGGCTTGTGCACCCCTGGCGTAGACCATTTACACGATTTTCTTCAATGCGCTGCTCCAATAACGTTGATTATTGACAACCGAAAGAGACACAGTTTGATCCTATCTGTGCCGAAATGTTTGAAATGTCGAATGTTACCTCCTACTTCGAGGCAAGATTTCAGTGTTTCGGGGTAGTCATTATCCTGATTGTAACCTTACGGGTTGTGACGCCGTGTAGAATTTAAAGTAGACAGCAAAGATTCGGAGGAACGTATTGCCTTATTATTCGGGCCGAAATGAGTAGTTGCATATCTCCCGGTAATCGTTCCTACTGACCCAAACCCCATTTATGTCATACATTTTCAGTGGTTCTGACTGGCCACAATACTAGCATCACATATCCCAATAATTGTCCAACAAGATTCAACTACATACAGTTTATTTATATCTGTAAACCCCTCTACATGTTTCGGGTGGTATCACCCATCATCTGCAGTTCATGTCATTGTAACCACAGCATCTGGCATTAGTCTCGTCCCGTCCAGTCACGTTCACGACAGGTTGCAGTTACGGTTTTACTAATGCCAGATGCTGTGGATACAGTGAAATGAGCTCCTGATGATGGGTGGAGATACCACCCGACACATGTAGAGCGGTTACAGATGTAAATAAACTGTATGTAGTTGAATCTTTTTGGATAATTATTGGCATATATTTCACCATGCATGGACCCTAAAATGTAAAAAAATAGCATCATAATTACATAACCGGACCACATTCTCCCCCCTGATTATTCTGACCCTGAAGATGGAAGCAGGGTGTTCTCCAAAGCATTGGCAGTCACCCACAAGATTATACGATGTTATAATGCAGAACAGACAACAAATCTGAAAAAAGTATAAATGTTAATAAAAGAAGATCTCAGGAAAATAATTTGATCTAAAACGGCTATGCTGGGCAATTCTGAATGCTGATATTACATAAAGGAAAAGAATTTTATTACGGCTTCGAAAAACATATCCTATAGAAGGATGCATATGGATGGACATGTATAGGACAGACAGGAAATGCGTAATATATTTTGGTTAGAATTTCTCTCTGAAATGTCGAAAAGGCGGTGGGAGAGTCGGTTAGGTAGGTAGCAGAGAATTATGTTGTGGAACTGAAAGACAGACGGCTGTGATTTAGGATGGAGCCAAATGTAGGACTTTTACAATAACGGCACTAAATCTTGGGGTTATAATACCAGCAGTATAGTTGCATATTACAGTAGTTTTAACCGTCACGATATCCGTCATGTTATGCACACTTAGCGTTATATTTGACACTTAATATTCATTTTTAGAGACAGCATTAAAATTATAGTTGGTTCAATGTCGTGATACAACGATACTTGTAAAATTACACGTCAGGTGCAAGCGATAACACTGTTCCACCTATGGAAATTCTTCCCACAATGAACCAAGAATTTTTTTCTCTGTGTTGATACAAGGCACAGGTTTGTTCCAAAACTGTTTCACCAAAATGAAAAAGAGGAAGGGGTGAGAAACTAAAGTCAACATTTTCTTTCATTATTTTATCGAATGTGTGGGCCCGGTAGCTCAGTCGGTATAGCGACTGACTACGGGCTGTACGATCCGGGATCGAATCCTGGTGGGGACGAGATTTTCCGCCCGTCTAGATCGGCCCTGGGGCCCACCCAGCCTCTTGTAAAATGGGTACCGGGTCTTTACCGGGGGTAAAGTGCGGCCGGGGCGTGCTGCTGACCACTCATCTCCTTCTAGTGCCGCGGTCATGGAAGAGTAGAGCTATTCCTCTACCCACCCTCTGGGCCACACCGGGTCTGTAACGGGAAAACTTTATCTTTTTTTTTATCAAATAGTTTCAGGAAATACTTTTGTCTCTTTCCACAATCGTGATGTTCTCCGCCAAGCTCACTTTCTTTGACACTGTCTTCAACAACTGCACTACAGGGCCTTCCACGTACACTAAGTCCTTTGATGTTTTGCGCGTAACGTACGTTTGAGGTAGTGCAAAATGGAAAAAGTTCAGCCGTGAATATAAATCTGAACATCTTTGCAGGTTATTAGATATTTTAGAAGAAAGCAAATGATATTTAAACAAAAAAAAACCAGCATGATATTTTGAGTTCCACAAGTCTAGTTCAACAACATCTAGAACTTCAATACACTTAAACAGAATTCTATACGGATGCCAAGTGCATAAACCAAACACTGCCCATTTTAACCCCGAAAAATCCCCTGTCACATTAGGTTTCTGCACTGAGCGCCGTATCATGGTTCTTGGAACCGCCAGTTTCAGTCATCAGACACGAAGGATCTTTGTTTCTCTGCTCGTTACACTTCTGATCTTAAAAAAAAAAAATACTGATGACAGGTCGGCTGAACTTTGGCTTAATTTGTGGCTGTCTCCATTACAAATCTGAATCGATATAATAACGTTAACCACTTTAAACCTCCAAAGTTCTTGCAAAGAGCTTCTAACTTATACACCGGCAATGCATGACGGATGACCTTGCAGTACTGTAACCAGAAACCGCGCTTCGGTATTCCACGACGACGCATTTCTTAAATACCGCAAGTGATTATCAAAGGGAAGAGCGATATCGGAAATTTCATCCTCTGAATAAAAACAGACAAATATAATGTAACTTCCATGTTTCGTAATATAGGTAGGGTCGGATACTCTTCCTGTTGGGTTATGCAACGTCACGGACCACCGTCCCAAGTTGTGACCCTCGAGATCTGTGCGTTCATTCACAGAAATCATTAATGCTCCGTCTAGCCTGAAGTTACGGTAGCTAATAACTGTAATAGAGAGTACCAGATTCTGATGTACTTCCGTTGGGGCACCGGATATTAGAGTCGCCTGAACCTGATTACTTGTAAATGACAGAATTACTAACGTCATAAAGATAGATATATACATACTGCTGCCACTGCAGATATGATTCACGTCAATATATACATGTAATTACTTGCTTCACGGAGCAGAGACCGTCTGGAAAAGCTAACCGATTCGCAGCTAGTCAAGAAATTCCCCGCATTTTATGGAACCCGAACGTTCATTACCGCACTCACAAGTGCCCGACACTTGTCCCTGTCCTGAGCCAGCTCGACCCAGTCCATGCTGCCATCCCACTCCCTGAAGATCCATTTCAATATTATCCTCCCATCTAAGTTTGTGTCTTTTCTATTTTGTCACTCTAATAATATTTGGTGACGAGCAGAGGCCCCTAAGTTCCTCATTATGAAGTTTTTTCCACTTCCCTGTTACTCGTCCCCTTAGACCCAAGTATTCTCTTCAGCACCCTAGTCTCAAACACCCTCAGCCTACGCTACTCCCTCAATGTGAGCGACCAAGTTTTACACCCATACAAAACAACAGGTAACATTATACTTCTGTATAACTTAATCTTTAAGTTTTCGGGTAGCAAACTGGAAGAAAAAAGATTCTGCACCTAAAGATAGCAAGCATTCCCTGACTTCGATCTGCTCTTCATTTCTTCCTGAAAAGAACTTTGATTTGTTAAGGTTGTTACAAAAGCACCTGAACTCTTCTACCCTTTCAAAGGAGCTATTATCAATCTTTATATTGTGACTTCGTCCCGCATTACAATCTCGAGACATGACCAGGTACTTAGTGTTATCAGCATTCACTTCTAGACCAATCTCCTTACTACCGTCTAACAAAGCTAGCATCATCAGCACAAACCTAAAGCTGATATGTTCCATTTAATTTCAAGTCATCCTGGTTTACCTGGACCCTCCTTATAGCGTATTCTAAAGGAAACTAAAAAGAAAGCAAAGACGATAAAGCATCTCCTTGTTTCAAACCGTTCCTAACAGAAACATATCAGACAAATGCTTGCCTACACGGACTCAACTACAGATTTCACTCAAACACATCTTTATTAGTCTTACGAGATTCACAGGGATAACATACGAGTTGAGAATATTATACAAGACCTCCCTCCTAACTGAATCATAAGCTTTCTTGAAGTCTATAAATAGCTGATGCACTGCTTCATTTTATCCCCATTTTTTCTCAAGTATTTGACGAATGCAGAATATACGATCTGTAGTTGACCTCAATACGGAGTTAACCTTCACAGCAGGATATTGGATACAATTTTGCACGTGATTGGCAAAAGTGATATGTCTCTATAATTAATAAAATCTGTTTTATCACCCTTCTTGTAGATAGTTACAATGATCGACTCCTTCTTCTCAGGCAATTCTGTCTTATTTCAAACAGAATTCTTAAGTTCATGGATCTCAAAGCGAATTTTTCTACCATCCGCATTAATCAATTTTGCTGGGGTGTGATCAATACCTGGTGATTTGTTTCTTTTTAACTTTTCAATAGCAATCTCAACCTCAAAGGCACTCGGATTAGGCACTAGTGGTGGTACTGTTGTACGTATTTATGTCTGCCTAACATCATTAACCCCTTGTATATTCAACAGCTGAGAGAAATAGTTCCTCCACGTAGCCAAAATACTGTGGCAGTCTGCAACCAAATCGCCCTTCTCATCCCGCACTCTATTAGTTCTAGGCTGGTAACCCTTCTTAAAGTTACTGATGCCCTTTTACAGGTCTCTGATATTTTTTGTCTTCTTGCCCGTTTCAAGTTTATCAATTTCATCTTTCAGATATGTCTTCTTTTGTTCCTGAAACGTCTTGTAGCTTCGCGTCTTACAATGTTCAGATTATCTAATTGTTTCGGCATGGATCCTGTACCCACTGCATTTTAACCTGCTCCCTTTGATCTAAAAACCTAACATTCTTCATCAAACCACGGTTTATGCTGCTTCAATTCGTGCAGACCTAAGCTCTCTTTAGTAGAGGTTTTGATATTCTCTTGAATAATCTCCCAAGCCCTATTTATGTCCTCGCTATCACTTAAGTTCTCCAAAGCTGCAAACCTGTTTGTAATCTCAATCTGATACAGTTTCCTAACCTCCAGCTCATTTAGCATCCTATGATCAAATCTTTCCCCATCAAACTTCCGTGCTGCTTGTTTACTTACTGCAAATATTTCCCATGTTTTTGCTACCACCAGATAGCGAGTAGTATCACAGTCAGCTCCCCTGACAGATCGTACATGGAGTATGCTCGGATGCCGTGGTAACCGTGTTGCAGGCTGAAGCGTGCAACACGGTTACCACTCCAACCCAATCACACCGGAAATCCAACACACATCGAACCAAGAACAATACGACCAATGTGGTGATTCAACAGAACAGTCGCAAGCTCCTGATGATGGATGTATTGATGTCCGAAACATGTTGAGCACATAAGAAGTGAAATAAAATACCAAGTGACATCAAGTTGGTCTTTTATTCTTCAACTATCACAATGATGCACGGTCCAATAAACATGAGAGCTTGTATAGTTACTTCCTCATTTATATTTTCAAAAAAAAAAAAATGCAAATGAAACAAAGAAAATACTGCTAGTGAAATTTTGCTGATAGTGCGATGGAATGCTAAATTATAAACTACGTAGTATTCTCTACACCTTCCTACATTAAATCTGTGCTTACATAATGAACTTTTTAACAAGTAATAAAACAGAAATTTTCATACACAGTGTCATATTTTCTGTTATGACAAAGCTTCAATCACACATCGAATCATCGGACCGTGTCACAGTAAGTATGCATACACAAAAATGCTTTTACGTGGGACAAGCCCTTGTGATGAAGGTAGACAAAGTATGAGGATAATTGCCATACATCAGCTACATTATTTTAGCACGCTGTATGGTTCTCATGAGACAGCTCATATGCAAGACACCATCATCAGGCTGATACAACACCAAACAAAAATTATTATGTAAATCGCATTATGTTATTTTACTCGTCTGTATATTTCGCTAAGAGCTCAACGTCACATATATGATGAGCACTATAAGACCGGAACAATTATACCTTAAAAAATTGTACTATTTCCACAGAGCTGTGACAAAAATAATAAGATATAAAGTTACAGTCTTAAAATAGTTAAAATTAGAAATAGTAAACTAGTACTTCCAGATATTTTGAGGAGAATATTTGGACCTAGGAGGGATGAGGTAACGGGGCAATGGAGGAGACTGCATAACGAGGAGCTAAGTGATCTGTACTCCTCACCCAATATTGTGCGGGTGATAAAATCGAGAAGAATGAGATGGGCTGGGCTTGTGGCGCGTATGGGGGAGGAGAGGGGGGCGTATAGAGTCTTGGTGGGGAAACCGGAGGGAAGGAGACCACTGGGGAGACCTAGGCGTAGATGGGTGGATAAT
>Ga0123354_10016347_pt1 | contig 11628 bp, 13 predicted proteins | sample TergutLab28metaG_2_FD_97872 | JGI IMG/M metagenome (GOLD analysis project Ga0123354, IMG submission 97872) | Labiotermes labralis P4 segment gut microbial communities from Petit-Saut dam, French Guiana - Lab288 P4 | ecosystem: Host-associated > Arthropoda: Insects > Digestive system > Gut ... | reverse complement strand
TTTCTACCCTACGTCTTTCTCCGGTATCGTAGGTACGCCTGAACAGCACGGCCCCGTAGCTCAGGGGATAGAGCGAAGGTTTCCTAAACCTTGCGTCGTAGGTTCGAATCCTATCGGGGCCGCCAAGACTCTATCGAGGCTGCCACATGAATAAACCCGGTGATGTGGGTTCGTACGCTGCCAACCGCCAGTGCCCCGGGTAAGCTAGAGACATGACGGTGGCAGAGATTCTCGACCAGGTCCGCGAACTTGATGCGGGCGAGTTGCTGGTGTTGCGTCGTGTCTTGGACGATATGGTTGAGGCATCTCACCGTCGTCCTCCGGAACAGTCACGACCGTACCGAACGGTGGCGGTCGACATGGGGACTCCGCTGATAGATATCGACAGGGCTCTTCGCCTAGCCAGTCAGCTTGACGACGAGCGCATCCTGGAACAGATGGGGAATGCCGGGTGAAGATTCTCGATGCCAATGTCCTTCTGAACGCGGTGAACACCAGTGCGGATCACCATCAGGATGCCCGTGAGTGGCTGGATGAGGCGTTGAATAGTAAGGAAGCCATCGGACTACCATGGCTCGTCATCATTGCATTCATCCGAATCAGCACACTTGCTCACGGTTTCCCGAGACCTCTGAGTGTGCCTGAGGCCCTCAGTTATATGAGAGGTTGGCTGGCTGTACCAACTGTAGTTGTTATCAATGCTTCTTCGACTGATGACCATCTTGACAGCCTCGAAGCGCTGCTGACTGCCGCAAATCATGGAGGCAATCTCGTGAATGACGCTCATATCGCTGCCATCGCTGAAGCCGTGGATGCTGAAGTCGTGACGTTTGACCGTGACTTTGATCGGTTCGCTGGGGTCCGGCGGGTCGTACCCCAGCACTCATGAGCCAGTGGCCATATTGAGGTGGTCTGGACCTTTTATCGTCGATCTGCTCGGTCGTCAGGTGATTCCCAGACGAGGAGAACTGATACAAAGAATCGCGGCGTGTCTTTCTCAGCCTAATCCGGAATCCGCTCTTCATCGCAAGATGAAGAGCGGATTCAGAACGTCAGGCCCGGGAAAGAACGGGCGAGTTGAGATGCCACTACTCATACAGTCGCATCGGAACCTGACGACTAGTCGTCGAGTTTGAACAGCCGCCGGGCGTTGTCGCGGCCGATGGCTTCTCGGTCGTTTTCGCCGATTTCGGCTTGGTCGAACCAGGTGGCTGCTTCTTCCATGTCTTCGAAGGGGAAGTCAGTGGAGAACATGACACGAGCCGTACCGATTTCTTCCATGGAGTTGCGCATCGCGATGGTCCGGAAGTTGCCGCTGGTGGTGACGTAGAAATTTTCCCGGAAGTAGTCGATGAAGGGTCGCTTGGCCTGCACGCCCAGAGGATTGCGTCCGTCGGCGGACGCCCAATGGGAGGTACGCCAAATGTTGTATGGCAGGAACTCGCCGAGGTGACCCAGGACGACGGTCAGCTTGGGGTACGCGTCAAACAGACCGGACCCGATGAGCCTGAGCGCATGGGTGCCTGTCTCGACCGAGAACTGCCACGCCGGACCCATCAACCAGGGGTGCCCTTCAATGATCTGCTGCCGTGACGCCAGCGGGTTGCGCGGATGAAGGTAGAAGGGGACGTCGAGCCGTTCCACTTCCGCCCAGAAGGGACGGTACTGAGGCAGATCATAATATGTCGCATTGTCTTCCTCCCCGATCTGGGAGAAACCGTTGACCAGCACCCCCACAAACCCGAGGTCCTGCACAGCCCGCCGTAGTTCTTCGATGGCCGCGTCGGGATCTTGCAGCGGCACGGCAGCGAACGCGCGGAAGCGGTCGGGGTTGCGGTCGACCAGTTCGGCCAGTTTGTCGTTGGCCCGGTGAGCCATGCCGATCGCGTCCTTGGTGTCATAGCGGGCCTGGACGGTTGGTGCGTTCAGCGAAATGATCGCCGTGCGGATTCCACAAGCGTCCATCCTGCGCAACCGGGAGTCGGCGACATCAAGCAAGTCCTTCTTGCGGGCCGGCCAGATGTCCTTGCCAAAGAAGATCTCCGAATCGCCGACGGTTTCCTCGGTGGCGAAGTGTTCTTCGAGTGCGACTTTATCGTGCATAGTTGTGCTGCCTTTCTTGTTTCAGCGATGGCGCCCAGGGTCTTGGTACGACCGAAGATGATCGAGTGGTACGACCATACCCCCCTGGTACGACATGAGCGACGAACCCACCCATCTCACAGACAATGAATCTCGCCGAAACGTGCCACTGCCAGTGGTCCCGCCCAGCATCTGATCGCTCATCACAGCACATTTCAGCACGCCAATCCGTACCGAGTCCATACTCATTGGGACAACATGCAGTCATATTGCTCCTGCCTGGACAAGGTGCAGAACTGACAACTTGGTCACAGGCAAATCGGTGGGGTTATGAACAGCGCAATTCTTGCCCCAGAGGGTTTTGTGCGGTTCTTTCCTCTGATGGTGGGCTCTGGGGCGACCGTAGCGTTTTTTCAGAGCTTGACTCAATCAATTTCGTCAAGCACGTAAAGGAAAGAAGGTTGAATCATGAAGAAGATTCGCATCGTAGCTGGCTTGGTGGCCAGCGTCGCTCTCTTGGCGGGTACGGTGTCGTTGATGCCGTCGGCTGCTCAAGCCGCATCCACGTATCCGATCATTCAAAGTTCCCTCTCGGAGCCCGTCCCCGACTATGCCCGTCTTGGACCAGGGAGCAACTATTCGGTTATGAATACTTTTGTCACCTATAAGTCTCAGTCGTTCAGTTGCTGGACCACAGGAACCTCTGTGCACGGTGACAATATCTGGGGTCGTCTTGCAGGCACAGGGAATGGGTTCATCGCTGATTGGTGGATTCAGCTGAAAGGGAAGACTCTGGCTAACACAGGATTGCCCCGGTGCGGTGGAACAGGCAAGGTGCCGGTTGGCTATTTTGACTCGCTCACGTACACTAACGACCCAAAATCTCCTGGCGAACGTATTGTTACGGTTCATGGGTGGGCAACTGATCCGGACAAACTGTCATCAAAAGTGGCTATTGTCGTATATGCGCAGGACACTGGTCGTCTAATGCAGCTGGGTACTGGCCAGACTGGGGCCACCAGGGCGGATGTGAAAAAGGTTCACCCCACCTATAGCAGCACGACAGGGTTCAATGTCAGTGTGACAGTGGGGTCAGGTATTCCGACTACGTTCAAGGTCTACGCTGTCGATCTCAACTCCGGAATCCAGTATCTGTTGAGTAATGGCACGAAAACCCTTGCTGCGAAGAAGTAGTCCAGCCGCAAAAGAACAATGAAAAGCTGTCCCAGAGCCCTACCTCTGGGACAGCTTCCGCCGTCAGTTCCCAGGTCATGGGGGACATAACTGTCAGGGTTGGCGTACTTCAACGAGGTCATCGATGATCGCGAAATCCTGGATGTCGTGTGTCAGCAGCGGGACTTGTTCTCGGACGGCAGTTGCCGCGATCAGCAGGTCGAGTTGTCGTTTACGGGGTTGAGCGCCACGTGTGCGCACGGCTGCGGCGAGCCGACCCCATTCACGTGCCACATCGGTGGTCACGGGCAATGGTTCGAAGGTTGCTTCGACACGAGCCAGGCGGGCGGTTCGTCGGGCCAACTCGTCGGAGTCACCTGCGGCCAGCAGTGTTCCATAGTGCAATTCAGCCAGTGACACGACGCTGATGGCGGCCTCGACATCAGCGGGTGCGGATTCCCCAATCAGTACGGAGGTGTCGAGGATGACTCGAGGGGCACTCATTCCGAGAACGGATCGGTGAGTTCGCCATTCATGGAAGCGATGTCCTCCTCCATGCCCCGTGGCGGCGCGGATTCACTCCACACGTCCCGTAACGCCGGGCCTGTCACCCAGGTACGACGGCTGGCTGGGCGCAACTCGGCCACTGGTCGGCCCGCCACGGTGACTGTCATCGTTTCCCCTGCCTCAACGCGGCGCAATACCGAGCCGATGTCGTTACGGAGCTCTTTCTGGGCAATAAGTACAGACATAAGACAAGAGTAGCACTTCTGCTACCCAGCATGCCATGGTTCGCTCAGTGTCTCAGACCGCTGAGGAGCCTGAAGCCGCTCCAAATGCGGTATCGAGGGCTGAGTGGACATCGGCGGTGGGGACACCTAGTTGCCGAGACAGGGTTGCCAGGCGATTGGCCGCCTGGGCCAACAGTTCGTGGGCGTGGTGGGGATTGGTGGACATCACTTCCGATGCCACCATCGAACTTGACTGTCTCGTACCCCGGTCTCGCTGGTGGACAATACCGCTGGTCGTCATCGTCACCGTCATCCTGGTGGTTGCTGCGTGGTTTGCCCCACCATGGCTCAATCCGCGTCTCGATCAATACTCCAGCGGAGGGGCCCAGGCGATCCCCGATACCGCATTCGTCGCCACACAAACGAAAATTGTTATCAGGGGGACTGTGACCATTTCAGGTGTCACTGACATTTCCGGTGCTCAACCGATCCTCAGTTGGGTGACACACACCACCGATCAGACTCAGGCCGCGCAGTCCGCGTGGGATGCACTGGCCGCGTTGTCGTGTTCGACTGACGGCAGAACCTGCGGACCGTCCGCCGTAACAGCGTCGCCAGCAGACGCCAACGCCCTTCGGGACGACCTCCAGACGCAGGGCTGGTCGGTGCCAGGCCTCGCGCTACCCCAACGGGCGAACTCCGGTGACCAACTATGGGTGGTCTGGCAGGTCTCGGCTTGCCCAGCGAAAGGTCCCGACGGTGCCGCTTGGGCAGTCATTGACCCGCAGTTGGGCGTCCGTCTCCGTTCACCGCTGGGATTCACAGTGACCCAGTACGGCGCCATAGTCGTTGGCCCTTTCGACTTTGGGACCGATTGGCTTCACGACATGGAGGTCTGCCCAGTGTGACACAGTGGAGATGACCGCGTCACGAGTCACCGCCTCAGGTCAGGGCACCCTGATCTCGTTTTGTATCATATATTGGACAAACAAACTAAGAGTACGCCGTACGCCCAGGTTGTTCCGGTGCTACTGAGCGGGGAAGCGCCGTGTTCAGCCGGGCTGCATACCCTTGAAATAAATTAAATGGCTTTCCATCGGTGGGACGGCAGGACTAGCATAACCAGATAGCAATCAGTGGAGAGTCCGGAGGAATCGTATGCGAGGACGGGCAATTGTCAAGAAGGGCCACATGGCTCTGGTCGCGTTGGCGCTGATGTCATCGGTCGTCACCGTGGCAGATCAAGCGCAGGCGGCTGTTGTGGCGGTGGACACGCTGGCGATCGGGCAGAGTATGCCCGCTGGTCACTGCCTGACATCCAACAACAAGGAATACTGGGTTTGTCTAGAAACTGACGGCAACCTCGTCCTGGGCAGCCACGGTACGCCGATGTGGATGAGCGGTACGACTGGCACCGATGCCACACTGGTCTTCCAGAAGGACGGCGATGTCGTACTGAAAGCGGGCGGTGCGACCATGTGGTCCACCGGCACATCCGGACACACCATGACGACCCTTGTCATGCAGAACAACGGCAATCTTGTCCTGTTCAATGGCGATATTGCGATGTGGAGTGTGACAACCGATTACGCCGCTCAGATCGCGGATTTCCGGGCGTGGGCACTAGATCCGGCCAACTGGAATGCCACCACCGATGGCGATGTCCCCGGCATCGACTTGTTCATCAACACCGATGGCACGGTGACCGATCCCCCCGACGCGACGACACAGTGCTTCAAATTGGCCCGTGCCTGGGCTGTCCGCCTGGGCAAGCCACCGGATTTTGTGGGCACGGACGACGCTGCCACTCCCAAGCCGGGTTGGGTGGCAGTCGGCACTGACCTGAACGACGCTCTGCCAGGCGATGTCATCACCGGGATCTGGGGTGTCCACACGGCGATCGTGGTGAGTGCTCCGTCGAATGGTTCGATTGACCTGTTGGAGCAGAATCCCAACTCTCCGGCCGTCGATACGTACAACACGACGACAGTAGGTGTGGTGTGGCGTCCCGAGGTGGCGGGAACCCTGACCACAGGGCAACATATCATGGGCGGCCATCAGCCGTGCTGTTCGGACGTCCCCAATCAAGTGACTTTCGAATCGGCTGGCGGTTCTTCCGTACCCACCTGGAATCTGGGCAGTGATGTCCCGCTCGGGACCCTGCCGACGCCGACCCGGTCTGGCTACACCTTCGACGGGTGGTACACCGATGCCACGGGCGGAACCGAAGAGTCGGCTGACACAGTTCTGACAACTGACACTGTTCTATACGCCCACTGGACTGCTTCTGCCCTCGCGACGGTGGTGGATGAGTTGGCCATCCCGGGTCTGACCCCTCCGGTCAGTGGTGGCCATCCGGTGACGTCGGTCGACATCGACGAATATTCAGGTACGGTGACGTGGTCTCCCGCTGATGACCCCTTCGCAGCAGCGACTCAATACACCGCAACCGTGACCCTGACGGCCAAGCCTGGTTTCACGCTCACCGGTGTCGCCGCCGATTCCTTCACGGTGGCCGGCGCCGACACGGTGACCAATGCGGCGAACTCCGGTAAGGTCACGGTAACCTTCCCACAGACCGCTCCCGCCCCGTCCACACCGGCAGTGGTGGATGAGTTGGACATCCAGGGTGTGACACCCCCTGTCACTGATGACTCCCCGGTGTCATCGATCAACACCGACCAGTATTGGGGTACGGTGACGTGGTCTCCGGCTGATGATCCCTTCGCTGAATTGACTATATATACAGCAACCGTGACGCTGACCCCCAAGCCTGGTTTCACGCTCACCGGTGTTGCTGCCGATTCCTTCACCGTGCTCGACGCGACTTCGGTGACGAATGCGGCGAACTCCGGCAAGGTCACAGCAACCTTCCCTGCCACCGGCCCCGGGCCCATCTCCTCAATTCCGGTGGACACCTTGGATGTCCCAGGTGTGACAACTCCAGTGGCTGGTGAGCACCCGGTCACATCAGTGGATACCTCCGAATACACCGGTACGGTCACGTGGTCCCCCGCGGACGACCCCTTCGCCGACGGAACCACGTACACCGCAACCGTGACCCTGACACCCAAGATTGGCTACACGCTCACCGGTGTCGCCGCCAATTCCTTCAAGGTGATCGGTGCGACCACAACGACGAACCCCCAAGACTCCGGTGTGATCACAGCCGTCTTCGAGGCACCCGCACCCGTGATCACTCCCGAACCGTCGATCCCGATCATCGTGGATGTTCCTGGTGTGACGGCTCCGATGACCGGCGCCCACCCTGTGACCTCGCTGGATGCGGCTGAATACACCGGTACGGTCTCGTGGTCTCCCGCAGACGACCCCTTCGTGGCCGGGACCGCCTACACAGCAACGATCACCTTGACTCCCAAGTCCGGCTATACATTCACCGGCCTTGCCGCTAACGACTTCACGATCGCCGGAGCAACAACAGTGACGAACGCCGCGGATTCCGGTGTCATCACGGCAACCTTCCCTGCGACCACGAGGCTCGCACCGCCGCCCCCAGTCACGCCGACGCTGACTGTGACTCCGTCAGGCCAGACGGTGACGATCACTGGCACGAACTGGGTGCCGGGGGAGTCCGTCCACCTCACAGTGCCGGCCGCCAGCTTGGATCTGGGCACCGTGACAGCCAGGGCAGACGGCACCTTGCCTCCGGTGACTTTCACGGTCCCCGCTGGCGTCGATCCTGGAAGTCTCCAGGTGGTTGCCGTTGGCACAAGTTCCGGCACACTTCAAACACCGTTGACCACCGGCACGGTCCAGCCGATCACCGCGTCTGAATCCACCGGTACGATCCAGATGACGACCGGCGGTCAGACAGCCCCACTGTCGTCCGCATGGCTGTTGCTTTTCGGCACCATCCTCACCGGTGCCGGTGTGCTCGTCCTGAGAGCACGACTGCGCCGCAACTGACAATACCTCACACAAAGCGGGTCACCCTCCAGTGGCCCGCTTTGTTGTGCCCCCACCGACGACAACCACAGCCAGCCCCTGTGCCCACCCGGGCAAGAACAGCCCAAACCGTGCCTCGGGGAAACAGTCTCGCTGTTCTTTCCCCTGTTGCGGCCAGGACGGAATGTTATAGCGTTTCTATTGCCGCTTGGTACCCAGACCGTGTCACTGAACAGAAGGAGTCATCATGGATGAAACCCTCCACACTGCGGCTGGCCCGGCATCCAGTCGTGGCACTGGCTCTCGTACTGTCGCAAGCGTCATTTCCGACAATGACATGAAAGGACCGAACTCATGGTCAACCCCCTGCAACTGATTCCCGTCAAGGCACGCACAACCGTACTTCTTGTCGCCCTCGTCGTCGGCGCCATCGCACCCGTGATCTTGCCGAACCTCTCCGGCTGGCTAGCAACAACAGTGTCGATCATTGCCGCCGTGATGGCCCTGTTCAGCAACGCGCAGTCATTGTCGAACATGACCCCCGACGAGTCCAACCCCGCCATCGTCGCCAAAAAGACCCAGGGTGGCACCACCCCTTCCCAGTAAGCGGGCCTCGTCGTCGCGACCACCAGACTCACAAAGTCGGCGATGGGGGGGTAAGAACCGCCCCAAGACTACTCCGGATGGTTTTGTGCGGTTTCTTCCACTGTCTGAGGGTGGACGACCAGTCCTAGCGTTTGATTAGCGCTTGGTACGAGACCCTTCGTCCAAGCCCCAAGTCAAACAGAAGGAATGATTATGAACAGAACAATTCGCACCCTGGTAGGTCTGGCCGCCAGCGCAGCCATGGCTCTGAGCGTCGTGGCGCTAGCACCGTCATCGGCCTCAGCCGCAACCAGCCCGAAAGGACCCTACACGGTCCTCGAAAGCCCGGGTCTCACCGTACACGCTGGACCCGGCAGTGCCACAGCTGCTTTGAAGACCGTCAGTAAGGGTCTGACGGTTTCAGTTGACTGCTGGGTGATTGGGTGGACAACCGTCAACGGAGATGCTGTATGGGGTCACGTAGCCAGCGGGACTGGGTATGGTTGGGTAGCTGACTATTGGCTGGACCTGCAGGGCAGAACCCTCCAACAGACCACACTGCCTCAGTGTACGATCAAGGGCTCATATTATCCGGGAGGTTATTTTGATGAGTTGTCGGCCAAGGGTACCGGATCTTCACGCTCCTTGACGGTCAAGGGATGGGCGGCTGATTATGACACACTGAACACGTCCGTTCACGTTGTGGCGTACATCTTCCGCGGTTCAACGTTCGTCAAAACGAGTGAGGGGATCGCTTCCGGCTCTCGTCCAGACGTTCACAAGGCCTATCCCTATTGCAGCAACAATACTGGATTCTCTTATTCGATCTCGTTGCCCAATGCTGCCGCCACGTACACCGTCAAGATGTACGCAATGGATACTGGGTCCGGACTCCTGTACCCCTTACTTGACAGTCCGAAAACTATAACTGTCAAATAAACACTAAGTGTTTAACGGTCCTCCGATCCGCTCCACATCTCTGCGGGGCGGGTCGGAGGACATCTAACGATCACAAGCGCCTATGGTGCTGTCCCAGGGCCGTAAGGCAGTGCGACCCACTGGGACCTGAGTCCCATTTACCCGAGTAACAGATACCACTAGCCTTGACAACAGTCACACCGTTCCGTCACTAGTCGCAGAAGAAAAGTCCACCCCATCGGTCCACCCAGGTCCCCACCCCACAAACCCTGGGGAACCAGGGGACACACCAACAGTCACGACACGTGCCACACCCCCAGTACGAGTGACTGCGACAGGGACCCCAGTGTGAACACGGACGTTCCAAGGGGGCACACCATGACCCGCACGATTACCCGTACTGCCGCCCTGACGTTCTCCTTCCTGCTCACCCTCGGACTGGGAGGATGTGTCTCACCCACCCCCACCCCCACCCCCACACTCACCACTGACTCCACGCCGACCACTGACCCCACACCGACGAATCCAGCGAACATCATTCCAGACGACGTACTGCGTCACTGCCTCGCCTCTTCCATGCAACAGGCCAGCATCCCCTTCTCGGCCAGCACATCTCAAGACCCAAGTCAGGTCGATGCCATCACCCAAAGCGACTTGGACGCCTTCGCTGACGCGACCACCTCCCCGTACACGATCGAGTGCGAAGGCATGACCTCGCTGGAAGGACTCCAAAACCTCCACGACCCCGACCTGGTAGACCTGGAGCTCCATAACGGTCACATCACCGACCTGACTCCACTCGCCGGACTCACCAATCTCACCAACTTGACCCTGCACAACCAACAGATCACCGACCTGACTCCACTGTTCGGACTCACCAACCTCACCAACTTGGACCTCAGCGTCAACCCGATGACCGACCTGGCACCACTCGCCGGACTCACCAACCTCACCAACTTGTACCTGGATAACACCCCGATCACCGACCTGGCACCACTCGCCAGACTCACCCACCTCACCAACTTGGACCTGGACTTCAACCCGATCACCGACCTGGCACCGCTCGCCGGACTCACCAACCTCACCAACTTGGACCTGGTCTTCAACCAGATCACCGACCTGGCACCGCTCGCCGGACTCACCAACCTCACCAACTTGAACCTGGATGGCAACCTGATCACGGACCTGACTCCACTCGCCGGACTTACCAACCTCACCAAATTGGACCTGGAAACTAACCAGATCACTGACGTGACACCACTTGCTGCGTTACTCAATCAGGGCTGCCCATCACCGAGCGGCTGTTCGTTCAATTTTATGTGCAACCGCATCACTGACCTGTCATCCCTGGACTGGAACGCGATCTCACAGAACACATCTGCGATACAAGGCGGGCCTCATTCCGGCGGATTCTTCTTGTACTTCAGTGACCAAAACATCCACCAGACGGCTGAAACCGGCACCGTCGCACTGCCGACCGTCGTCCAACCTGCCAATGACCCCAACACCTTCACCTGGACCAACGACCCCTCGGTCCCAGCAACCATCAACCAGACAACCGGAACCGTGACCTTCACCTCTCCTGGCATTACCCGTCTCACCTGGAATGTCCAAATCCCAACGCCCGCCATGTGCAATATCAACGCTTCCCCCACTGACACCTCGTCCCCAACCACGCAGCCCAACGTCTGCATCAACTTCTCAGGAACCTTCGTGGTCACCGTGACCGACCCGCCCGGCTCGCGCATCGCCACCACCATCCTCGTTGTCTCCATCGCAGGAGTCCTCATCGTGGCTGGTGTTGTCTTCTTCGCGGTACGCAGAACACGCCGCACCCGATAACCCCCCGACCGCTGCCCTGTCGCGAGCCGTCACCCCTGGTGGTAGTACGGCCTGTGGACCATTCCCATGCCTCAATGAGCCTGGCCGAGGTCCTCAAATGACCCAAGCGGGAACAATGGTATTACTGGCGTCCAGGGGAACAACGTCCTCGGCCATGCACACCACGGCACCCGTGCCAACACGTACTTTCAGGGAAGACCCGCCAGACCTAGTGTCTTTGAGGGGATCAAGCACACGGAAACTCGATAGAGCGTGGATGGAGGGAGAAACCGACTTCTTCACTTCGATCGGCTGGATGACCTGGTCACGCAGGATGATCAGGTCGATTTCTCGTTTCTCCTTGTCACGATAGTAGAACAAGGGTGGCTCCAGGCCAGCGGCAGCATAACTG
>Ga0123354_10016346_pt1 | contig 11628 bp, 6 predicted proteins | sample TergutLab28metaG_2_FD_97872 | JGI IMG/M metagenome (GOLD analysis project Ga0123354, IMG submission 97872) | Labiotermes labralis P4 segment gut microbial communities from Petit-Saut dam, French Guiana - Lab288 P4 | ecosystem: Host-associated > Arthropoda: Insects > Digestive system > Gut ... | reverse complement strand
CGCATGAGCAACCCATGCCCACCACCTCGGCGAGAAAGACGGAAAAATTTATTATAATAAAGAATGCACCAGAGATGTGTCAAGAAAAAGAGGGTGAAAATGCGGGTCCGAGACCAAGGGGACGAGGAGCCTGTTGCATAATACAGACAGAGGGCCGCGCCTGGCGATCCATAGCCACTGCTGCGGCCGTGATCGGAAGCCCGCTTCGTGCGCAATTGGTTTCGCAATTGATGCAAGGCTGTGAAAATTCACATTATTATTTCCTGATTTCAGGACATCAACCACTGCATCAGGCAACGATGTCAACCTTCGGAGACCTTTGCATGGAACGGCAAGCATGCAATCGGCATGGGGAGCGACCATCATCACCTGCACTCCAGCCACGTCAATACTGTCGGGCCAGATCTCAACGGAACCATCGCAAAGTTTATCCTTACGCCGTCAATGCGGCCATCAACCGAAGGGCCAGGGAGGTGTTCCGCACGGCATGCACCCGCAGGATATCCGCTCCCTGCCGGGTGCACAGGGCGGAGATCATCGCGGTCGGCCAATCCCGTTCCTCGATCGGGATATCGAGCAACTGGCCCAGGAAGGATTTGCGCGAATGACCGATCAGCACCGGGCAGCCATGGCGTTTAAATGCCGAGACATTGCGAAGAATGGCGAGGTTGTGCGCCAGCGTCTTGCCAAAGCCGATGCCTGGGTCGACGATGATGCGCGACCGCGCAACGCCGTGCCGTGCAAGCCACTCAATCCGCTCGGTGAAAAAGGTATTGATTTCCGCAACAAGATCCCCATAACGCGGGTCGATCTGCATGGTGCCGAGCGTGCCCTGCATATGCATGATGATGATCGAACCGTCGAACGAGCGGGCCACCTCGATCATTTCCGGATCATGGCGCAAGGAGGAAATGTCGTTGAGCATGGTGGCCCCGGCGGCAATGGCTTCCTTAGCGACCCGCGCCTTGGTGGTGTCCACGGCAATGGCAACATCGCTGCGCTGCCGGATTTTCCGAATGGCCGGGATAACCCTGGACACCTCCTCGTCTGCATCCACCTGCCCGGCAAAGGGGCGGGAGGATTCGCCGCCGACATCGATGATATCGGCGCCTTCGGCGAGCAACTGTTCGATCCTAGCATTGAGAGCGGCTTCTTCCAGCCATTGCCCTCCGTCGGAAAAAGAGTCGGGGGTGACATTCAGGATGCCCATGATCTTGACGTGTTGCGACATAATCAAACCTTCACAATCGGATAGGAGGGGCGAGGCATGTTCTCTTGAACAAGAGCGACACACATGACAGCGGAGGTGAACAGAAGTATGCCGGTGCCCTCAGTGGGCTGGTCTGCCGACAGTTGAACTGGCATCCAGGCTACAGGTAGAAATTCCATCGAATAATCTCAACTTTTTTCTAACTGGTGAAGCGCCTCTCTATGAGACAGTGAGCTGTGGAGTGAATTTTATACAACAGTCAGCAACCATCGGCAAAGCCGGTGGCTTGTAATTATGAACCGCTCAAAGCGGTCTATTCAACAGATCCACTGACCACCATTTGGCGGTCGACTATTTGAAAAGGGTCAGTTGATCGATACGCTGGACTCCTTCTTGATCGAGGATATACACCCGCACAACCTCTTCATCGGTGCCAACTGTTGATACGAAATACCCCAGAGAGGCATTTCAAAACCCGCACCACATGGTGCTTGCATTCCCATTTGCTGCGGCTTAAACATTGCATGCCGTTCATCAATCCTCCTTTTTCGGGACCTTGAGCGGTTCACGAAATCGGAGGCTTACTTATTCTCTGCCGGATTCGTGAAACTTTGGGTAAATCCCCCGGCAAAGCCGGGGGATTTACCCAAGGGAAATTAGTATACTAAGCCAGAAAATCGCGCCGCCCATTTTTCTTTCAGTGCATCCCGCAGACACAAAAAAGCTGCCAGACACAAACTGTTGCAAATTCCCTGTTGCGCCGATCCGTTTTCGCCCCTACCATCCCCCATTGAGAGAGGCGATTTTTCAGCGCTTCGGGTGAGGCATCGCCCAGGACTCCGCTAGTTGCACTATCATCGTCATATCACTTCAAGGAAACGGCTCCATCCATGTCCGCACAACGACACAAAGGCATTTCGGTCAAAACCCTTCTCGTCTGGCTCGTCGCCGCGATTGCGATTGCCGGCGCGATTGCGCTTCCTGTTTGGATCAAAGGTAAAAATGCAGCCAACCAACAGGCCGGTGGCGGCAGAGGTGGCGGGCCGGGCGGCAATCAGCCGACGCCGGTCGGTGTTGCCATGGCGCGCGCCGGCAGCATGGATGTCACCCTGAACGCGCTCGGCACCGTGACCGCGCGTTCAACAGCCACGGTGAGGCCGCGCGTTGACGGTCTTTTGCTGCGCGTGCTGTTTTCCGAGGGACAGGCGGTCAAGGCCGGAGACGTGCTCGCCGAAATCGATCCGGAACCGTTCCGAATCCAGCTTGAACAGGCGGACGGCCAACTCGCGCGCGACGAGGCGCTCCTGATGAACGCGCGGCTTGATCTGGAACGTTATCGCGGCCTCTTGGCCAAGGATTCGATCGCCAAGCAACAGGTCGATACGCAGGAGGCCCTGGTGCGGCAGTACGAGGGGACGGTGAAAACCGACCGCGCCATGGTCAGCAACGCCCGTCTGCAACTGGGGTACACTCGCGTCACTGCGCCGATTTCGGGCCGTATCGGGCTGCGCCTGGTCGACCCCGGCAATATGGTGCACGTCACCGATGCCATAGGGCTGGCTATGATTACCCAGACCCATCCTATCGACATTGTTTTCTCGATCCCAGAGCAGGATCTTCTCGAGGTCGCCGCTGCGACGCGCTCCGGCCCGCCACTGGAAGTAATCGCCTATGACCGCGACAACAAAGTGCAGCTTGCCATCGGCAAGTTGCTGACGATCGACAACCAGATCGACCTCGCCACCGGCACGGTGAAACTGAAAGCCGAATTCGCCAACAAGGACGAATCCCTGTTTCCCAACCAGTTCGTGAACACACGGCTGCGCGTGAAAACGCTTCCGGATGTGGTGCTGGCGCCCACGGCTGCTGTGCAACGCGGCACACGAGGGGCTTACTGCTATATAGTCAGCCCCGATGGCAGGGGCAAAGCGGACCTCGGAGAGGGGGGCAAGGCTCAGCCCGAAGCCACGGTCGATCTGCGTCTAGTCAAGCTCGGCCCTTCCGATGGCAACATGGTGGTCATTCTCGAAGGAATCCATGACGGTGAACAGGTGGTGATCGACGGTACCGACCGGCTGCGGCAGGATGCGAAAATCGTGGTGATCAACGCGGAAGAGCGCGCCCGGATGCAGGAATCCGGGACGAAAGAAGGCGGCAGGAAAGGTGCGGGGAAAGGAGACGGCAAGAAGGGCGATGGCGCTTCCACCACGGACAGCGGAGCGCGTTCATGAGATTCTCTCCCGCCCCTTCGGGGAACCCTCCCCCGCACGCGGGCAGCGTCAATTTTGCACTGCACATGGGCGCGGAATGCCGGAAAGGATTTCGCGGGAGCGACATTTTGCCGCCTGTCTTCGAACAAGCGATCCAGGTTTAAATCGAAAATGACCCAAGGTTTTGCCAAAAAGAGCACACCGTGAATCCCTCCCGCCCCTTTATCCTGCGCCCGGTTGCAACTTCGCTTTTGATGATCGCCATTTTGCTGGCAGGGCTTTTGGCCTACCGCCTGCTGCCGATCTCGGCACTGCCGGAAGTTGACTATCCGACGATCCAGGTGACGACGTTGTATCCCGGCGCAAGCCCGGATGTGATGACTTCGTCGATCACCGCCCCGCTGGAACGCCAGTTCGGACAGATGCCGGGGCTGAACCAGATGTCTTCAACCAGTTCCGGCGGCGCTTCGGTGATTACGCTGCAATTCGGGCTGGAAATAAGCCTCGACGTGGCTGAGCAGGAGGTGCAGGCGGCGATCAATGCCGCTAATTCCTTCCTGCCGCTAGACCTGCCGATGCCGCCGATCTACAGCAAGGTCAACCCCGCCGACGCGCCGATCGTCTCGCTGGCAGTGGTGTCGGATACCTTGCCCTTGCCAAAGGTGGCGGATCTGGTCGACACCCGGCTGGCTCAGAAGATTTCACAACTGCCCGGCATCGGTCTGGTCAGCATCGCCGGGGGGCAGCGTCCGGCGGTGCGCATCCAGGCCAATCCGCGCGCGCTGGCAGCGCAGGGATTGACATTGGACTCGGTCCGTATCGCCATCGGCAACGCCAACATCAATCAGGCCAAGGGCAGTTTCGATGGCCCGTTGCGCGCTTCGACGCTGGATGCAAATGACCAGCTTCAGTCTGCCGACGAATACCGCAATCTGGTGATCGGCTGGAAAAACGGCTCTCCAGTGCGGCTTACCGATGTGGCGCAAGTCATCGACGGTGCGGAAAATGCGCAACTGGCGGCCTGGGCGATTATCGAAGGCCAGCAGATGCCGGCGATCATCATCAACATCCAGCGCCAGCCGGGCGCGAACGTCATCACTACGGTCGACCGCATCAAGAAGATGCTGCCGCAGTTGCAGACCAGCCTGCCCGGCGCGGTGGAAGTGAAAATGCTCACCGACCGCACAACGACGATCCGCGCTTCGGTGCACGATGTGCAGGTCGAATTGCTGTTCGCCGTGGCGCTGGTGGTGCTGGTGATTTTCTTTTTCCTGCGCAGCCCCTCGGCAACGGTGATTCCGAGCGTTGCCGTACCGCTTTCCCTGATCGGCACCTTCAGCGTCATGCACCTGGCCGGGTTCAGCCTGAACAATCTCTCATTGATGGCGCTCACCATCGCCACTGGCTTCGTGGTCGACGACGCCATCGTCATGATCGAAAATGTCGCGCGCTACGTCGAACGCGGCGACCCTCCCTTACAGGCAACCTTGAAAGGCGCGGAGCAGATCGGCTTCACCATCATCTCGCTGACGATCTCGCTGATCGCGGTGCTGATTCCGCTTCTGTTCATGGGCGATGTCGTCGGCCGCTTGTTCCGCGAATTCGCGGTGACCCTGGCGGTGGCGATTCTGATTTCCGCCTTCATCTCGTTGACCTTGACGCCGATGATGTGCGCCAAACTCCTGCGTCACATTCCGGAGCATGAGCAAGGCGCGTTCTACCACAAGGTCGGCGCGTTCTTCGATTTTGTCATCGCTCGCTACAGCGTCGCCCTCACCTGGGTGCTCAGGCACCAGGGCCTAACCCTTCTGGTGGCGCTCGGCACACTGGTGCTGACCGTGTTGCTCTATCTCTGGATCCCAAAAGGATTCTTCCCGGTTCAGGACACCGGGATCATCCAGGTGATTACCGAAGCGCCGCAATCGATTTCCTTTGCGGCAATAGCCGAGCGGCAGCGAAAACTGGCGGATGCCATCGCGGAAGACCCTGCGGTGGACAGTCTTTCCTCGTTCATCGGCATAGACGGGATCAATGCCACCCTCAATTCCGGGCGCATGTTGATCAACCTGAAGCCGAAAGGCGAACGCGATCTCGACGCCGCCAGAGTCATCCGCCGGCTTCAGAAAAGAATCGCCACAGTGGCGGGAATCACCGCCTATATGCAGCCGGTGCAGGATCTGACGATCGAAGATCGCGTCAGCCGCACCCAGTATCAGTTCTCGCTCGATTCCGCCGATCTGGATCTGATCTCCATCTGGGCGCCGCGACTCGTCGAGCGCCTGCGGCAACTGCCGCAACTGGCCGATGTCGCCAGCGATTTGCAGGACAGCGGCCAGCAAGCCTGGATCTCCATCGACCGCGACAGCGCCGGACGGCTCGGCGTTTCCGTCTCCGACATCGACAACGCGCTGTACAACGCTTTCGGCCAACGCCTGATTTCGACCATTTTCACCCAGGCAAACCTGTACCGAGTCGTGCTCGAAATCAATCCCGAATTCCAGCAAGGGCTGGCTTCGCTCGACACCCTCTATCTGCCCTCGACCTCCGGCACTCCGGTGCCGCTCTCGGCTGTCGCCCGGGTTGATGAGCGAGCGGCACCGCTGGCGATCAACCACCTGGGCCAGTTTCCAGCGGCGACCGTCTCCTTCAACCTCGCCCCCGGCGCCGCGCTCGGCGAGGCGGTTGACGCCATCCGCGCCGCAGAACATGAAATCGGCATGCCGATCAGCATCGGCACAAGCTTTCAGGGCGCGGCGCTGGCCTTCCAGGCATCGCTCACTCATACCCTCTTCCTGATCCTGGCCGCGATCGTCGCCATGTACATCGTGCTGGGCGTGCTGTACGAGAGCTACATCCACCCGGTGACGATCCTCTCCACCCTGCCCTCCGCCGGCGTCGGCGCGCTGCTGGCCTTGATGATTTCCGGCAACGATCTAGGCATCGTAGGCATTATCGGCATCATTTTGCTCATCGGCCTGGTGAAGAAAAACGCGATCATGATGATCGACTTCGCGCTGGAAGCCGAACGGCACCACGGCAAGCCGCCGGAGGAGGCTATTTTCGAAGCCTGTCTGCTCCGCTTCCGCCCGATCCTGATGACCACCCTGGCCGCCCTGCTCGGCGCGCTGCCGCTGATGCTCGGCAGCGGCGTCGGCTCTGAGTTGCGCCAGCCGCTGGGCGTCACAATGGTTGGCGGCCTTCTGCTCAGTCAGGTGTTGACCCTGTTCACGACGCCAGTGATTTATTTGATGTTTGACCGCCTTGCCCACCGTTTCGGAAAAAGCGCCTCCGGCACGGCGGGTGAAAATAGCCTGCACGAACCAGGTGCGGACACGCTCAACCCACGCAAAAACCCGGAAACCGACTCCCCCTCATGAACCCCAGCGCCCCTTTCATCGCTCGGCCTGTCGCCACCACCCTGCTCACCTTGGGGGTGGCGCTGGCAGGTATCGTGGCATTTTTTCAGTTGCCGGTGTCGCCGTTGCCGCAGACCGATTATCCGTACATTTCCGTTTCCGCCTCAATGCCCGGCGCCAGCCCGGAGACGATGGCCGCCACAGTGGCCACCCCGCTCGAACGCGCTCTTGGCCGCATCGCCGGCATCAACGAGCTCACCTCCAGCAGTTCGCTCGGCTCCACGCGGGTAACCCTCGAATTTGAACTCAACCGCGACATCAACGGCGCGGCGCGTGAGGTGCAGGCGGCGATCAATGCCGCGCTCAGCCAGTTGCCCACAGCGCTGCCGAGCAATCCGACCTACCGCAAGATGAACCCGGCCGACGCGCCGATCATGAATCTCGCGCTCACCTCCGATACGCTGAGCCAGGGGCAGCTCTACGACATTGCCTCGACCGTTCTGGCCCAAAAAATTTCGCAGGTATCCGGTGTGGGCCAGGTCGATGTCGGCGGCAGTTCGCTGCCGGCGGTGCGCGTCGAACTCAATCCGCAGGCGATGGCCAACGCCGGCATCGGCCCCGAAGAGACACGTGCGGCAATCGTGGCCACCAATGCCAACCGGCCCAAGGGATTCATCGAGGAAGGCGAACGCCGCTGGCAGATCGGCGCCAACGATCAGGCGAAAACCGCCGCCGAGTATCTGCCGCTGATCATCCGCCAGCAGAGCGGCGCCATTCTGCGTCTGCAGGACGTGGCCGAGGTGCGCGACTCGGTGCAGGATGTCCGCAACGCCGGCTTCTCGGACGGCAAACCGGCGGTGTTGATCATGATCTTCCGTCAGCCGGCGGCGAACATCATCGAAACCGTGGATCGCGTTAAAGCCCTTTTGCCGCAACTGAGCGCGTCGATCCCGAAGAGCGTCAACCTCGCCATCGGCATGGACCGGACGCCGACGATCCGCGCCTCGCTGCGTGAGGTGGAGCGGACGCTGGTGATTTCCATCGCGCTGGTGGTGATGGTCGTCTTCGTCTTTTTACGCAACGCGCGCGCGACGCTGATTCCGAGCGTCGCCGTGCCGGTGTCGCTGATCGGCACCTTTGCGGTCATGCACCTGGCCGGCTTCAGCCTGAACAATCTGTCGCTGATGGCGCTCACGGTGGCGACCGGCTTTGTCGTCGACGATGCGGTGGTCGTGCTGGAAAACATTTCGCGCCACATTGAGGCCGGAATGAGGCCGATACAGGCGGCGCTTATCGGCGCGAAAGAGATCGGCTTCACTGTGGTTTCGATGAGTCTCTCGCTGATTGCGGTGTTCATTCCGCTTCTCTTCATGGGTGATCTGGCCGGACGGCTGTTCCGCGAATTCGCGGTGACGCTTTCGGTTGCGATCATGATTTCGCTCCTCATTTCACTGACGACAACGCCGATGATGTGCGCCCGACTTCTGGAGGCGCGTCACCTAACCCCCGAAGGGGGCGGCAAGGAAAATTTCCTCCAGCGCCTGAGTGCAAGCGTTTTTGACGCGATGCTCTCCGGCTATCGCGTCAGCCTCGACTGGGCGCTCAAACACGGGCGGACGATGATGATGATCCTGCTCGCGGTGATCGGACTCAACGTCTACCTATACATCGCCATTCCGAAGGGGCTTTTTCCGCAGCAGGACACGGGCCGCATGATGGGTGGCATTCAGGCCGACCAGAGCATTTCATTTCAGGCAATGCGGCAAAAGCTGGTCGATTTCATGGCGATCGTTCAGGCCGATCCCGCGATTGAGAGCGTGTTCGCTTTCACCGGCGGCTCGCGCGTCAATTCCGGGCGGATGTTCATCGCCCTGAAACCGCTCGCTGAACGCGATCCGATCGACAAGGTGATGAGTCGCCTGCGTAAGAAGCTCGCGCACGAACCCGGCGCGGATCTCTTTCTGACCCCGGTGCAGGATATCCGCGCCGGAGGGCGTTCGAGCAACGCCCAGTACCAGTACACGCTGCAGGCCGACAAGCTCGATGAACTACGCCAATGGGAGCCGCGTGTTCGCCGTGCGCTGGGGCGACTGCCGGAACTGATCGACGTCAACACCGATCAGGAAGACAAAGGCGCGCAAACGAAAATCGAGATCGACCGTGACGCAGCCGCGCGGCTGGGCATCGACCAGCGCCTGACCAGTGCGACACTGGACGACTTTTTCGGCCAGCGCCTGGTATCCACTATCTACAACCCGCTGAATCAATACCGGGTCATCATGGAAGCAGCACCGCGCTACCTGCAAGGACCGGAAACGCTGGAACGCACCTGGCTCGTCACCCCCGACGGCATTTCTGTGCCCCTTGCCGCCTTCGCTTCCTACGCCCCCGCCAACACACCGCTTTCGGTCAACCATCAGGGACAGTTCGCCGCCTCGACGATCTCGTTCAACCTGCCGGAGGGCGTCTCGCTGTCTCAGGCTTCCGATGCCATCAATGCGGCCATGGCCAAACTTGGGGTTCCAACCTCAATCCACGGCAGCCTGCAAGGCACGGCCCGGCTCTTTCAGCAAAACGCCAAGAATCAACTCTGGCTCATCCTCGCTGCACTGGCAACAATCTACATTGTGCTCGGAATGCTCTACGAGAGCTACATCCACCCGCTGACGATCCTCTCCACCCTACCTTCCGCCGGCGTGGGCGCGTTGATCGCGCTGCTCCTCTTCGGCATGGAATTCACGATGATCGCGTTTATTGGCGTCATTCTGCTGATTGGAATAGTGAAAAAAAACGCGATCATGATGATCGACTTTGCCACCGATGCCGAACGTAACCACGGGATGTCTCCGCATGAGGCTATCCGTGAAGCCTGTCTGCTGCGTTTCCGCCCGATCATGATGACCACAGTTGCTGCAATCTTCGGTGCGCTCCCCCTGATGCTCGGACGCGGCGACGGCGCCGAAATGCGTCAGCCGCTCGGCATCGCAATCGTCGGCGGTCTGATCCTGAGCCAGTTGTTGACGCTCTACACCACGCCAGTGGTCCACCTGTACCTCGACCGCTTCCGCCTCTGGTGCCTCGCGCGGCGAGGCCGGAAAACGCCGCAAGCCAGCATGCTGGAGACGGCATAACCGCCCCCGAATACCTGCCCGCTGCCCGTTCATGGATCGTACCTACAAAAACCGCAATGCCGCGCTCCGGCAGACATAAAAAAATTCAGGAAGCCGATATGTCCGCTCCATTTTTTTCCTTCGTTCGCACCCGCAATTTTCTCGCTCTGACGGCTTCGGCCTTCGCGCTCGCCGCCTGCACCGTCGGCCCCGACTACCGACAGCCGGAACTCGACGTTCCTGCCGCCTGGAAGGAAGACGCGCCCCCTGGATGGAAAATCGCGCAGCCACAGGACATGGACGATCACGGCGAATGGTGGAAAATCTACCACGAGCCACAACTTGACCATCTGGTGGCGCAGGTCGAGATCTCGAACCTGAACGTCGCCGCCGCTGCCGCCCGCTACCGGCAAGCTCTGGCGCTGCTCAACGCTGCCAGTGCCGCCGCCCTGCCCGCGGCGAACCTCGGCGCTTCCGCCAGCCGCGCCGAGAGCACCAGCACCGGAAGCCCAGGGACGAGCGACAGCACCCGCTCCCGCGTCAACAGCAGCTCCCAAGTATCGCTCGACCTCGGATGGGAAATCGACCTTTGGGGACGCATCCGTCGCGACATCGAAGCCGGCGAAGCTCGCGCCCAGGCCAGTGCCGCCGATTATTCCGCCGCGCTCCTTTCCGCGCGGGCCACGCTCGTCCAAAGTTATCTGCAATGGCGCGTTAACGCCGTGCAGCGGCATCTGCTCGACGAAACCTCCGGCACCTACCGCAACTCGCTCGAAGTGATCAAAAACCGCTATGAGGCCGGCGTCGCCCAGCGCTCCGACGTCACCCAGGCGCAAACCCAGTTGAGCAACACCTTGGCGCAGGCGGCCGACCTCGACATACAGCGCACCCAACTCGAACATGCCATCGCGTTGCTGATCGGCGTCCCCCCGGCGCGGCTCAAACTTGTGCCCATTGCCCAGCCGGATTTGCCACGGCTGCCGCAAATACCTGCTGCGCTGCCCTCCGAATTGCTCGAACGTCGCCCCGACATCGCCTCCGCCGAACGGCTCACCGCCGCCGCCAATGCCAATATAGGCGTCGCGCAAGCCGCGTTCTATCCAAGCCTGACTCTCTCCGCCACTGGCGGCTACCAGCAGAACTCCGGCTTCGGCCCCCTCTTCATCCAGCCAAACCGCTTCTGGTCGCTCGGTCCAGCCCTCACTGCCTCCCTCTTCGACGGCGGTCTGCGCAGCGCCCAACTCGAACAGGCCCGCGCCTCCTACGATGAAGCCGTCGCCAGCTACCGCCAGACCGTACTCACCGCGTTTCAAGAAGTCGAAGACAACCTCGCCGCGCTGCGCGTACTCGAAGAAGAATCCCTCCACCAGCGCGAAGCCGCCCGCTCTGCAGCCGAATCCGAGGCGCTGGTGCGCAACCAATACCTGGCTGGCACCGCGAGCTTCCTCGAAATCTTCGTTGCCCAGGCCTCAGCGCTCAGCGCCAAAAGCATGGACATCGGCGTCGAAGGCCAACGCCTCGTCGCCAGCGCAACGCTTCTCAAGGCGTTGGGTGGAGGGTGGCACAGGGTAACCTTGGAAAACCAGTCAGGTACGGAAGTGAAACGTAGCGGCGGGGTTGAAAAAAGTCAGTAGCCACCGGCAAAGCCGGTGGCTTGAAGTTGTGAATAACTCCAAGCGGTCTATTCAACAGATCCACTGACCATCATTCGGTGGTCGACTATTTGAAAAGGCTCAGTTGAT
>Ga0123354_10016345_pt1 | contig 11628 bp, 8 predicted proteins | sample TergutLab28metaG_2_FD_97872 | JGI IMG/M metagenome (GOLD analysis project Ga0123354, IMG submission 97872) | Labiotermes labralis P4 segment gut microbial communities from Petit-Saut dam, French Guiana - Lab288 P4 | ecosystem: Host-associated > Arthropoda: Insects > Digestive system > Gut ... | reverse complement strand
TTTCCCAAATTTTTCGGTTCCCATAGGGTTTTGGTTTTGAGGGGGGTTGACTATCCCCTCTACCCCCCCCTATCCCCCCCCCCCCCCCCACCAGTGTGTATATAACTTTGCAATATTTTAATGGCAGAAATATACCCCAATTCTTTACGAAGTTAAGCAAACAAATGCAATATTATCACAAGGTACTGTAAGTTTTAGCAGTATGGATAAGAAACCAACTAGATGTCACTTTTGTGTTATCCTTTATTTCTCTTTTACGAGTTGCTCAACATGTTTCGGGCAACGATGTGCCCATCTTCAGGAGCTGACGACTGCGTAGTGTTATCGCCACGTGTTGGTATTGTGCCGTGGCTGCAGGAAGGCTGTCAGAACCGGTTAGCAGGCTGTGTGTCCATTGCTAACCGGTTCTGACAACCTTCCTGCAGCCACGGCACAACACCAACACGTGGCGATAACACTACGCAGTCATCAGCTCCTGAAGATGGGCACATCGTTGCCCGAAACATGTTGAGCAACTCGTAAAGGAGAAATAAATGATAACACAAAAGTGAAATCTAGTTGGTTTCTTATCCATACTGAATTACGATGCACGGTTAACCACACTTCAGATTTACAAGCGTTATCTAAATGTTGTACCAGTTTCACAAGCGCAGTAAGAACTGCACGAATAATAAACTTACAAATTCAACATAACATGATTAGCACCCGTGAATATGCACTCTACACATTAACTCCGTAGTCTGTCTTACGACACGTCCATAGCCTCTTCCAAAGCGACTTCTCCACAGAGTGAGATCTAGTGCTTCCTCATTCAATTTCCAGTATCCTGTCTTTTCCTTAAGACCATACCCAGTAGATTCTTACGTCTTCTTCCTTATTTTCACCTCGATTCTATCCTTCCCTCTATCTTCCCTTCAATAACGTTCTTTAGAACGCAGCTCCTACGCAAGATGTGGCCAATCCAGTTAGCCTTCTTTCTTGTTATTGTTTGTAGGATATTGCTCTCCTTCCTGACTCTCTGTAACAATTCACTTCTCACCCGATCGGTCCACCTGCTCATCTCCACCCTTCTCCAGCATTACATTTTAAAACTCTCCAGGTGTTTTTGATCTACTTTCCGACGTATACATGTTTCAGCCCAAAATGTAGCACTATAGTTCAGTGGCGAACCCAGGAATTTTCTTCGGGGGGTGGGGGTCAACAAATTCATTTGAGGACAGGAAAGAGAGAGCGGGGATCTGGGGGCGACAGCCCCCTAGTCAGGGGTTCTGGAGGCAGCTGTAATTTCGTACAAGAAATTTCATTTCATATAGTAGAATTTTTCTTAGTTTTTGGTACTTTAAGACTATTTATGATGACAACCAATTTATTCGTCATGCTAATGTAAAACAATTGCGAACCTAGGTAGTTTTAGAATTTTATTGCCTTTTTTCCGAACATCTTGGGGTGTTGGCGTCCTAAATTCAGCAATTTTGAACAGTTTTCACAATCGGGTTGAGTTTGGCACGATTTTGGAGGACCTTCGTAATTTCGGAGAGGGGGGTGTTTGAACACCCTCCTCGGTAAGCCACTGCTATAGTTTCTTCCTTACATTTAAGTCCAATTTCCTGGTGAAAAATCATCTTGATGAATGCTGCTTTTGTAAAGACAATACTTAATTTAATTTCTATACGCATGTGTACGCCAACGAAAATGACATACGGATTTCAAAGCAGACAGTGGTCTCTTTGTGGGGTGTCCTGATATGTCCGTCAGCTGCTTATTATATCGGAGGATGTCAGTGACTCGGTCAACTAAATCACACTCAGTCCAGTTATCGTGGGTTTAACATAGAAAAGAACTGGTGTAGCTTGATGGGGTAACATTACACAAGTATGCTGCGGGCAGCCAAAGCGCGAAGATATCAACACAATCAATGTTGCCGCGCGAGACGAAAACGCTGGTTGGTAAGAAGGACGAAGACGGAGACAGACAGGAAAATGCAAACTGCAACACAGTTCTACAGATAAACACCGCTATTCGTCAAGTTTCGTCACGTGCCTTTTGAACTGCGTAGACAAGCTCCCCTTATCACAGTGGTTCCTGAGTGACTCTTCATATTCCGTGCATTCAGCCAGTCCCCTATCACTCTATCCTTAATGTTCTGGCGCGTTCGCATTGTCATGTCTTTCTGTCCGTCTGCCCGACCGTCCGCCCGCATGAAACATCTCGGCTCCCACTAGACGGATTTTAATGAAATTGAATATTCGAGCATTTTTCGAAAATGTGTCCAGAAAATTCAAGTTTCGCTAAAATCTGAGAAGAATAACGGGTACTTCACATGAAGACTAACACACATATTTTATCACATCTCTCTCATTTCTTCTTAAATTGTGAAAGGTTTTAAACAGAGTTTGTAGAGAAAATCAAAACACACATTTAATGCTCAATAACTTTCTTTCGAAAATCATTCAGTTTATGACACTGTGGAAAACTTTTGTACAGCCGGGCAGGCCACAGACAACAATAAGGCACATGCGCATTGCACGCTGGATACCTAAAGATACAAATACACCCTGAAAATACGTTATACAATGTGTCCAACTCGCTACCGAACCCGGCATTTCTTTAATAATTTTACCACTAATGAGGATATCGCAACGACTACAGACACATTCCTCTTCATTTCTCACACAACGAAAGTCATCCCGTTCAAATTTCGTTGCAATATCTTCAGTGGTGTTAAAATTATAAAAGAAATGCCGGGGTCGGTAGTGAGACGGGACATCCTGTACTTATTGCTTTTCCGTGCAACAATGGTTGCACTAACGCTACTCTCTTGTTTATTTAACATTCTGCGGTACGTACGGATTCACATACCATATGTCAACACGTCAAATGCCCCCGTACTCTTGGTTAATTTCACAACTACGTCTCGGTAGACAGAGGATTGAATTGTGGTCTTCCGACTGTCAGGTACAGACCGACAGCTTGTTCAGGCGGCCAGTGGCCGGCCACTCATCGCCGGAGGACCGGTTCAATCCGTGGGCCAGACCATGAGAGATTTGTGATGGATAAAGTGGCAATGAGACAGTTTACTCTCCGAGTGGCTCTGTCTTCCATGTCACTATCATTCTGCCAGTGCTCCACATTCATTCACTCGTCTGTTTCCAAAGCTAAATATATAATCTTAGCAACAACAACAACAACAACAACAACAACAACAAAATCAACGTCAAGTAACACTACGAAAAATTATGCCAACCTGGGTCTCATTTCGAAACCACGTGCTGTCTGAACATAAAGCGAAACAATGCGGTGCTTTTAACTTTAAATTCTTGGCTGTCGGATTCAGATCGAAATACGTCATCAGCTATTGCTGGATCGGGTGTGAATGTAGACATGTGTTTAATTTTCTGCCGACCCACGTAGACCTAATTCAGAGATGCACAAGTTTTTGAAGAATGTATGAGCCATCTCAAAATTATGGGCTCCAAGAAGATGACACGAAGGAAGGTTCATAAGGCGGACCCACAAATAAGGGGCCGCTGTACAAAATTTAGAAGCCAAAGCGACCTGGCGCCTGGGATTTGTACACCCTAACATAATCATTTAATACATTCAGTTACATAATGGTTTCATATATTAATTAACTCGCCAGATGCTTACTATAAGTAGGCTAAGTCAATGAATACGAACACTTTAAGACTAAATAATTCAATTAATTTAGTCAATAAGTAAATAATTAATTTATTTAAGGCTTTCACCCGTTCGTTTTCTCGTTACACGTACGTAAAACAAGTGACGCATTCACTCAATAATTTAGTTAATCATTCTCGCATTCATAGAGTTATTCATTGGTTTAGGCAAAATAGCTGTTACACAAGCTATTTATTCCTTTACAGTAAATTCAGTCATTCAATCAATCTGTGTTTTCAAACACTACCGCAGACAGCCGTGCACTTTGTTTCTCCATTTAAAATTTATAAAATCACACACTGCCAGCTGAAACCCACAGTTAAACAGAAGGTCACACGAACTCAAAAGAGCAGAGGGGTATCTGGACTTCACAAAATGGAGACTCATCACTTGTCCGTTACACAGCAAACTGACCGAACGTCACTCGAATAAAAGTCAAGAGCTTTCACCAATCGAGTAAGGTGACAGGCACCACTTGGAAAAAGGTGCGCGTGCTAAGGTTTGTAATAATGTAATTGCTTGACCTACTGTATCACTTATCATGTCGGGAAGTTAAACTGTTCAAAAGTTCGTCAGAAGAAATGATGAATTTTATATAGTGAAAAATTTTACATAATTACTGCAGGTGTGTCAACCTCAAACGGCTTCTGAAGACAATGATAAATGAGAAAATAATGTAGGTGCACGTTTGTGAAGCAGGAAGCTATATGCGGGTGGGAACAGTTAAAAAAAATATGGGACGTCCCATTTACAAAATGGCATTTCAGTCAAATTACCAAGACTGAAGAGACTGGCGAGACATGTAGCACGTACGGGAAGATGAAAAACGTGCAATATATTTGAGTGGATATTCTAAGTGACGACACCATTTGGGTGATAATGAACATCTGAGGAAAATGTTACAGTAACTCCTGAATTAGGTTCTGTAATTTTGTTGGTTTTTGAAGACTGAGTGCATGAAGGAGAAGACTATTCGAAAATCTGAAGACATTCCGGTGTACGTATTTTAATGCCGTTTTTTTAGACTGCAGACAGAGAAGTATTTTCCTTAACGAAGTTGTCAGCTGCTAGGGTTACATGTACAGCGCTGAGGTTAATAAACATGGATTGGAGGAATGACAGTGATAAGAGGAAACCGACGTATTCGAAGGAAAGCCTGTCCCAGAGCCACTGCACACCAGAAACTTCACATTAACTGGCCTTGTGTCGAACACGAATCTCTACGGTGAGAGGCAAGCGACTAAACGTTGGACTGAAAAACAAAATCAGCCTCAACTCTTGACTGTGGCACTCCCAGTTTATGGTATTAAATGTAATTAACTGTTATAGTAAACATATTTAGTGATAAAAAAGCAAGTACAACAAGACAGGCAAAGAACGTGTAACGTAACAATGAGGCGCGTTCGTGCAACCAATGTTTAAGGGGAAAATTAATAATATTACACATTATGTGTGTGTTTGTAGCCTTAGGTATCCAGAATACAAAGCGCGTGCGCCATATTGTCAACTGTGGCCTACCCAGCTCTACAATTTTTTTTCCCCACATCTCATAAACAGCACGATTTTCGGGGAAAAAAATGTTATTGAACATAATATGTATGTGGCCGTTATTCTTGTCCAACTTTAATGAAACGTGAATATTCTCGACAGATTTTCGAAAAAATATTCCAGTATCAAATTTCGTAAAAATCCGTCTAGTGGGAGCCGGGTTCCATGTGAATAGATAAACAGACAGACAGACAGACATGACGAAGCTAAGAGTCGCTTTTCGCAATTTTGCGTAGGCGCCTAATAATTAACGAACCAGTGCTATCCTTAGCAAGTTTTCTAACTACTATTATTCACTTCAAATCGCAGAAGAGGTACAGTGCCACTGCACATAAAACAAACCTGCTGTTTCCAACAGACCGTTACCAGGCTTTTCCCTGTGAATATAATGCTTATTCAACAAATCCCACAACAATCGGTTTCGGCAGCTTAGAGATAATTAGGGATAATTTAAATCTGCAGGGGTGACAACCCATATATTCGTACAGGCCTACATTTTAAACGGAAGTCAGTTTCAGTCGTAAGGACGCACAGAACCAAAAATTTGTATCTGCATTAACATTTGAAAGCGTAGCGGTTTCTTTACGTACCACCAGGTTTAACTTTCAACAATTCTGCATTGTGCATACTTAGCGCTGAGTGTACGGATCTCAGAAAAGACAGCGACTTTTGCTTTATACATCATTAACTGATTTGTTTTTATAACCGTAGTGGAAAGAGTTTACTGCGCGGTACAGACTGATTCCTTATAAAAAGCAGATTACGCTTCGTCTTTAAAAAGTTAAGTGACGCCTCACCAACGGCAGTGTGTCCCAGACATTCGTATTAAAATGCCATATCGTGTCAATTTTATTACAAATTCCGTACTTTAGATTCACTTTTTCCTCCGACCAGAAAGAAATATTACTTACGAGGCATTGCATGTCCCTTCTCAAGTTAACATGAGAGAAAGATATTAGAGAAAATGTTCAGGAATGAAATATGTCAGTGTTTATCTGTGCGTCTGTCTTGAATTTATATAAGTATCCCTTTTCTTTCTCCTTCTGCCTGAACCAATCCCCCAACACAAAACACAGTAAATCCAAATACCACATGAGAGAAGTTGCTAAAACGGTCGGTCCGATAGTGGTTATATGGAAGGTACAAGACGGTTAAACTTTAATGGTGGACTGAGCAACAAAAACAAAATTTCATACCACCTCGCTCTTGTTGCTACAGTTATCCGTACATAGGTCTGCATTATTCGAACCTTCCTAACGCAGTGACATTAAAAAAATCTTAATTATTATTGAAGTACTGGTTCTTAAAGCGGATTTCCTTCAAACGCCACTAAAGAATTTCAACAAACAAAGATGTGACAAAACCTCTCCTAAAATTTAAGCTTATAACGACGTATTTGATTGTTGCGCATGCGTATTTGGTACACGGTACACGAGGAACTGATCCATTGACAGTGGAAAGCAAAAGGGTTCGGTAAGAAATGAAATTGTAACCCTTACAAAATAGGCCAACAGCGCTGCGTGTAGCACAGGGAATATGTACAGAAAAGTGAAAATACCGGCAAAAGGTTATGACGGAACAGAAACGGGACGAGAGAGTGAAGGCGAGGGTTGAAATGAGACACCTGATAATTGGTCAGAAGAAAGGGAAGATTCAGTACGCTCCTGCATATTCTGTCTAGGTAATGGTACTACCTGGCTCATAAAAATAGGCTAAAGGATGTTTTTAAAGCTCATAAAGTAGTACAAACTGTGTAACTCTGAGAAAATACGAGTATATGGTGATACTTTCGTACAATTTCAGAAATGCACCATGACAGCAGAAAGGCCTTAGTCCGTGTACATCACAATATTACATACATATATACATTACATAATAAATAAATACACGTTGTATTCTTTCTTTTGGGTGATTCCCCGGCGTCTTAATTTTATGTGCCGACGTTTCGGAACACTGTTCCATCTTCAAAGGTCGTGTGAACAAGAAGAATAACTGGGACGAGTTGCTAGGTAAGGGTTTGGCTCAAAAGATGTCTCGGCCAATCGGAAGGAGGAGGGACGGGGAGAAGGCGTGTCGGAATACAGGAACAGACTGTGGAGGGCAAGGGCCCCAAGTCTGGGGCTGTAGTAAGGCAGGGATGTAAGGGAGAAACGGCCCTACGTCGGAGAGAGTAGAGGAGCCATGGGATGGTAGTGATCTAACTATTGTGTTTCAGGAGGTTTTCTCCTTTGTTTAAGCCTGTATGAAGTGAGGCTTGGGTTAGTTTCACGCTGACAACACAAGTAAATGCCGGTGTAATATCTTGACACAGGCCACAACCAATGCATCTACCAATGCTGTGCATTCAAATACTGAAGCGCTAAACGTAAACAACCCGCTATATAGTACATCGTCAAATAATCTTCTCAAAATCGCCTCAGTTTCTCTTTTATCGGAGTTAATCTGACGATATAATGTGTTGTGTTTAAGTGAATATAAAATTTAGAATCGTGGTCTACAAAATATATGGTCCATAAACTGGTTAAACTTAGGATAGTGTGTAATGGCGGGTTTTGGTATTAGTGGTGTTGAAACTTCGTGTTTAATTACCAGAGGCAGTTTTTAATTACTTGGAACTCTTCACTTGTCACCGAGACACACTGTCACTGCACTCACATAATGCTATTCTCAGTTGCACTTTCTTTTCTGTGACAGTTTAGTAGCTACCCCTGGGCAACTTCTTGATATAAAAAGCATGCAATGTACGTATGTGCGCATGTATGTATGCGTGCGTGCTTGCGTGTGTGTGTGTGTGTGTGGCAGCCTCAACTTCGGCGCTAGATCGTGGTGAATGGTAAGTACCCCCCACCCCCACCCCACTCACCCCCCAAGCCGCTTTAGACCTGGGGTCACCATTACCAATTGGTTAGAAGGCAAACTGGACCCGAAAGGTGACATGAAGGAAGAGATGAAAAGTCTTCTCCGCCAGTAATGAAACCCCCAATTTGTGTGACATTACTGAGTAGCTATCCTCAGCAATCTTGTTACTGCTTTTCCCTTTTAAAACAAATCTGTTCCTGTGCGTGCTATGAAGACAGATAGGGCATGGTAGTACAGCTCCACTCATTCTTAACCTCCGAACTAGACAATTCAGTGGTCAGCTTCAGACCCCGACTGCTGTCACTGGAGAAAAAGCTCCCAGTACCCACTGGATAGGAAAATGGGTGTGCCCCCGAGCCTGCCTGGGCGCTTCGGTACAGGAACAGACATCTTTTCCCTACCCAGAATCGAACCACGATTCCTCAGACGTCCAGTCCACGGTTCTGTCACTACACAGTCTACATTATCCCGGCTCGTTTTGCTGTTGTTATCACTACGCATACTATCGTACGTGGCAACACAGGTGTGCGAAATCTACATAGCAAGAGGCGACGTGAAGTTACAAAACTGTGTCAAGAGTTAGGCCTACGTCATAAACAGGTAGCCTATATGAGACCCGCTTGTTCAAAATCAGAAATTTCCATCGCCTTCCAGTAAACCAACTCACAGAACAAGACAATCATCATGACGCTGAAACAAATACCCACGAAGTAAATGCAAAAACGTACGCTGACCTCGAAACACTCCTCATTTAATTCTGATATCTTGCCTTATTCCAGATACTTACTTGTGTGGCAGTGCTGAAGTTGGTGTAGAGGCGAGGTGAAAGGTATGTTCGCGTGTCCAGTAACATAACAGCGTCCAGGCGAGAAACAGAGAGAAACAGTTGATTTAAGAGTCTGGCGTGAGACACGGCCATGGATTTTTCGTTATCTTTAAATCGGGTAATGAGAATTTCAGCTGTACTTCCACACCCACCTCCCCTCTCCACCCCCCCCCCCCCAGTTTCTAAACCATACCCCTCTGCCTCTCCTGTCCACCCTAAAATGTTTTATATCCATCACACAATCTACCCTTTTTTTCCTATTTAAATACAGTGGCATGGCAAACCATCGCTTAAACGATGAAAAGTTAAATAAGTTATTATTATAGGATGGTGGAACAGGAAGTCTGGTGATAAGTATGAAACTTCCTTCCATATAATTATAAAGACGATTTATTCTTAGAAAATATTTACACACGTTACTGTCTGGTTTTTCCTCCTAGAGTTTCTTTTGTTTTTCCCCAACCCATGATAACTAAACTTAACCGACGAACAAACTCCGCAGTAGAAGGCGGTTCCTTGAAACTGGCAGTTCTTATCATAGTTAAGACGTTCCAGACTCGCTGTCCATACACACCAGCAACAAATATCAGCCAGAGGTGAATCCACAACTGAGGACTCCGACTGTGATACCGAAGACTGTTCAGTGCCTCAGCGCCAAACTGGTTAAGTATGGCGCCCTCGTAAAATGAAAACAGATGGGTTTCTACCGAAACGCTCAGAGAAAAACCTGCTCCGGTGCTACTTCTCGTTACACACACACACACAATGTATTGATAAACAAGTTTAAAAATGAACTGTGAACTAAACCCTATTTATTATTATTGTTGTTGTTGTTGTTGTTGTTGTATAGGAATACCCCACAAACAATACATAAAAGGAAGGCTAGCTGGAAACGTCACATAGTGCATAGGAACTGTTTTCTAAAACATGCCGTTGAAGAAAGGATAGAGGGAAGGAAAAAAGTGACGGGAAGACGAGGAAAGGCGATGTGAGGATCTACGGGATGGACTTAGGGAAAAGAGTGGATACTAGAAACTGAAAGAGGAAGCACCAGACCGCACTCTGTGGAGAACTGGCTTTAGAAGAGGCCACGGGCCTTTCCTAAGCCAGACAATAGAATGAATAAACATAGGTCAACATCGGTATCCCTCTACATGATGTTTCCACGTGACACGTTGGACGAAATTAACCGACACAATGTTATACGAAAAGACAGTGAATTTTTTTTTAACAGAAAATGAGCATGGAGGTCAATACAAATATTTCAAAGGGCGTTGTGTTTATTGCATGTGCTGTCTTGCAATTATACACATTCACACTTGCATTCAGAACACTGTATCAAGGGAACAACCGCAAGGCTCTTCCCGTGGTACTGCTTCTTACACGGAACAGCAACGGTGACCATTGAATTCCGGGATGTATGAGTCGTAAAAGTTACGCCGCCTTGTCTAGGAATAAAAACAGAGTCGCTTTAAATTCCAGCAGCCGTCTGAACAAATCTTATCTTTCCTTCGTGTTGCCCCACATTGTTCAGTGTTATTTCTCCTGTAAGCGCACGTGAAGGTAAATCTGTCCCTGCACAGGCCACGAAGGTAGGTTGGGAGTAGAGGTACAGCTCCACTCATTCCTAACCTGAGCACCAGGTGGATATAAATGATCCGCTTCACGCCTAGGGTCCATTTTGCTCACTGAATACGAAGTTGGGTGTCACCCAAGGCCAGTCTGGACGATTTGGAGAAGAGATAAATCTCTTGCCCCTCTCTCAAATCGAACCCAGATTCCTCGAAATTCTTAGCCTTATAACTGTAAGGACAACGGTGTAAGAGATTAGTAAAACCAATTTACAGTTCAGTCGTTTGGACGTAACTGTTAAACTTTCGATAACAATACTACAGACTATTCGTACATTCAGTAAGCAGATCGTATTCTGTAAACGCAGCAGCTATCCTACTGCGGTACGTCATTCTCTCAGCACACGCAGACACCAGAGGGCAGCAGGCTTCAGGTAATTCTGAACACAGTTTGCTTTTCTGCAATGTAGCAGCAAATTGGAACGTGTGCTGGGCGATTTCAAATTTTCTCGGGGGCGTTGCTCAAATGACGGCCTTCTGGCTGTTTACACCATGCATTATAATCGGTTTATACCGACGTTTCGGAGAAACGTGCCGTCTCCATCTTCCGATTGACCAAATTTAGTTCAAAACGATTAATGTTGCTTTCCTGAATATAAACGTAAATACATGTTTCGCTCGAGATTCGTCTATACGCCACAATGCTGTTGAATAAGAACGCTGTCGACCTGTTCTTGAGGTCGGGAAACCCTTAGCGATTAAAGATTTACGTACGAGCCTATCCACACTGTACCGCCTCGACCACTGTGTTGGGACCAGCAAGTGCGGTCACACGACGAGCTAACGTGAACTGCCGGATGTATTATGGTTGTAACGTCGCAGGTTCTGGAGAGAGATGAGGTGGGGACAGCGTGATATCAAGCTTGCAAAATCGCATTATTTAATCAAATGACCGCCCCGCACGTCGCCTTACGCATATCGTTTCTCCTCTTCAACGCATCGAGCTGGCGATGGGAGGTCAAAACAATTGTTTCATTCAATCCACACCGTCCTGATCACCACCTACTGCCCCCCCCCCCCCCCCCCCAATAAAAAACAAACAACCGGGGCTAAATGGCATAACAAGAGTGCTTTCCGAAATGTAAT
>Ga0123354_10016344_pt1 | contig 11629 bp, 9 predicted proteins | sample TergutLab28metaG_2_FD_97872 | JGI IMG/M metagenome (GOLD analysis project Ga0123354, IMG submission 97872) | Labiotermes labralis P4 segment gut microbial communities from Petit-Saut dam, French Guiana - Lab288 P4 | ecosystem: Host-associated > Arthropoda: Insects > Digestive system > Gut ... | reverse complement strand
TTTCATGTTAAAACGGGTATCAGGCTTATCGGAACCGTACTGCTCCATCGCTTCTTTCCACGTCATCCGGGGCAGCGGCAGTTCAACTTTTACATTGAGCTGCGATTCTAATACTTTTTTAAAGACGCGCTCTATAACGCCTTGAATATCTTCCGGCAGGGCATATGACATTTCCATATCCAGCTGCGTGAACTCCGGTTGTCTGTCGGCACGGCCGTCTTCGTCCCTAAAGCAACGCGCGATTTGAAAATAACGCTCCATACCGGCCACCATGAGTAATTGCTTGTATATCTGCGGGCTTTGCGGCAGCGCATAAAACGTACCGCTGTGCACGCGGCTGGGCACCAGATAATCCCGCGCGCCTTCCGGAGTGGATTTGGTTAACATGGGTGTTTCAACTTCTATAAAGCCCTCGGAATCCATTTGGTTCCGTATGGTATTGGTTACCTTTGACCGTATCATCAGTCTTTTTTGCAGCGAGGGGCGCCGCAATTCAAGGTAACGGTATTTAAGCCTTAAGGATTCCGCCTCGTTTCCGCTTTCCTCAATGTATATGGGCGGTGTCTCGGAGCGGTTTAGCACCGCGGCCTTGGCAGCGATAACCTCTATGCGGCCCGTTTGAAGCGCTTCATTTATATCCTCTTTTTTCCTAAGCGCCACCTTTCCGCTCACAGCAAGCACATACTCTCCGCGCAAATCACCCGCCAGTTGGTATACAGCGTTATCGCACACGTTAGGGTCAAAGGTAACTTGTACAATCCCTGTTCGGTCTCGCAGCCATATAAATACAATACTGCCAAGATTACGGGAACGCTGTACCCAGCCGTTTAAGGTAACTATTTTACCTTCATTGTCTTCACGAATCGTCCCGCACAGCATAGTTCGCTGCCATTCCTTCATTTTCGCGGTCATCCTGAATCCCTCCTTATTTATATAAAAGAAAAACCCATGTAATCACATGGGACGAATCATATCATCGCGGTGCCACCCTGTTTGAAGCAAATGCTTCCGCTCATCATTCTATATCGCGAATGAAACGCCCGTCATTACAACAGGCGGCTCCGGATTGTCCCGAAGACTTTCCCAATAGAGGCTCACAGCAAATGCCTCGTTCTCTGAACAGGGACAGCGCCTTCTGCTTCCGTCATCGCCGTGCTTGCATTATACGCGCTATTTAGTATATGTCAACAATTAGCGGGGTCATCAGAATATGTAGTCAGATGATTCATCTGTATAGGGGCGAAACATGAAATTGGAAATTGCATATGACATAAATTTTATCGCTAATATACCAATGAGCAGCTGAAGTGTATTTATTATATGACATGGTTGTTGTATAATGATAAGACAGTATTGGTAGAGCGTGGTGTTTTATTCATTGGCCGCGATATGGGATCATATAAAAGATATACTTTGGAATGCCTTCAACCGGCCGCGTATCATAGATGTGCTGGACATTGTGTTTGTCGCCTTTCTGCTTTATTATGTCATATTGCTAACAAGGCAAACCCGCGCGAGCGCGGTGCTAAAGGGCTTCTTGTTTATGCTGGCAGCCAGTTGGATATCCGGGTTATTCGGGCTTGTATCCATTAACTGGATATTAATGAGTATATTAAACAATGGCGCCATCGTTTTATTAGTCATCTTTCATCCTGAAATCCGCAAAGCGCTTGAGCAATTGGGGCGCGGCGCGAAAATTAATAATATCCGTAAAGATTCCGAATCTGATAAACGCCGTACCATGGATGAAATCTTGCAAAGTGTTATAAACCTTAGCCGCCGTAAAGTAGGCGCTTTGGTCGTTCTGGTTCAAAAAGTAGGATTACAAGACATCATCGACGGTGGAATACGGTTAAATGCCGATATACACGCGTCGCTTTTGGAAAACATATTCGAGCCTAACACACCCTTGCATGACGGCGCTGTAATTATACAAGACGGGAAAATAGCTGCCGCCGCTTGCATCCTGCCATTACCGGAAGGCTTGGGCATAAGCCGCGATTTAGGAACGAGACATCGCGCCGCGATTGGTATTAGTGAAACCACCGATGCGGCGGTCATTATTGTGTCAGAGGAAACAGGCATCATATCCTTGGCCAGAGGCGGAAAGCTAACTCGCCATCTGGACACGGCATCTCTATCCGCCATTCTTTCAGAAACGCTGCTAAGTACGCGCTATAACCGTTTTTATTCACTGATGAGTTTATCAGGACTGGGTAAAAAACGGGAGAAGGAGGTGTAAGATGAACAAAAAGACGTCGCGTCAAGAGAATGCCGTAAAAACAAGTTCATCATCGCTTCGCGTCGTTTTAAAAAGCGTCGTCCGTGCCGTAAAACATAACTGGCCCTTAAAACTTTTAGCGTTGGTGCTTTCCATCCTTTTATGGGCAGGGCTTATCATGCAGGACCCTGCCTTAAAACGTGAACGCGTCTTTCCGGAAGCCCAGGTAAGCATAATCGGCATGGAAACGATTAAAAATTACGGTTATGTCGTGATGACAGACCTAACAACGCAACCGCTTAATGTACGGCTAAAAGTCGATGTACCCCAGATGGAGTATAATAATGTGACGGCGGCAAACTACAACCCGCGTATTGAATTGGGCCGAATACGCGAAGCGGGGGAGATGCAAATAAAAATCACCGCAAATTCTTCATCTAATTACGGTGATGTTGTAGAAATAACTCCGGATTCGGTAGACATTTATGTGGAAGAGTATATATCGCGTTTTCGCGTACCCATCGCCTATACATTAAGCAACAGATATCCGGAAGGTTTCTATTGCGATAAACTGACCGTCAGTCCCGGTTCAATTACGGTAAGCGGGCCGAGATCACTGGTAGAAAGAGTCAGGAGAGCATATGTCGATTTTGATTGTTCAATAATTCCTGCTGCCGAAGGTCATTATATAACATCCATCCCATTCGAGTTACTGGATGAAAAAGAAGAAAAAATCGATGATAGCTTAATTATTATTACAAGTGAATCGATTCGTTTGGATAGCTTGACATTTGAGTTTGAAATGTATCCGTCCCTGACCTTGCCTTTAGGAGACATCGGATTGGTAAAAGGAGAGCCTGCCGAGGGATACGAGGTAAAGGGTATCAATATATATCCCAATACCATCGTAGCTGCGGCGCCGCAGGTCTACCTTGATGAGGACTCGCTTTTAATGCTATTTCTGGAAAAACAAATCGATTTATCCGGTTTAACCGAATCGACCCATCAGATAATCCGCGTTCAAAAACCGCCGGAGCTTAAAAACATCACGCCTGAAAGCGTTAATGTTACCATTGAAATAGGCCCAAAAATTATTAGCAGAGTCTTTGAATCCGTCACCATAACCGCATCTGATATTCCGGCGAACATGGTATGTGCCTTATCCCAAAAAAAAGCGGATGTAACACTGACCGGGCCTCAATTAAGTATTTCAAAATTAAAGGCATCAGCCCTCAAGCTAAACTGTTCACTGTTGGGGCTTGAAGAGGGTATCCATACTGTTCCTATTGAAGGCTTCTGTCAGGGTTTGGAGGATGTGGATTATTCCTTATCCTTTAATCCTACTGTTGTTGAGATTAGCCTCACACGAAAATAAGTATGCTTATGGCGGTGAAGAATTGGATAGCCTGATGCAGAGGGTATTAGCCGCATTGTTTTCGTGGTTGCGTTCACTCGCTTCCATAGTTTGGAGTATGATTAACTCAGAACAAACGGGCAGCGGGGTGACATGGCTGTCTGAAAACTGGTGGATTTTAATAGCGTGCATCGCAGCGGCAGGTATCATCATTGATTACTTAGTTTGGCTTATACGATGGCGCCCCTACTATGTTTGGCGATCGACTATCAGGAGATATGCTCATCGCTTGAAGAACGGGAAAGAAACAGATACACCTGAGCAAGCTCGGGAAGCCTCGGCTTACATGACACCTACCGTCCCCTCTTACTCAGAATACAGTGTTCCCGCAACGGATTCCTATGAACAGGAAGATGACGATTTAAGCTTTTTTTCTTTCAAAAACCAAGGTCATCAAAAGCTAACCGCTCCGCCGGACATACGAAAGCCTCGAAATTATTCCGCGGGACTGGCGAAAGCCGCGCAATCTTTAAAAAAGAGTTTGGTCGGGGAAGAGGAAGAGGATATCGGCGTATACATTCCGCATCAGCCGGATGTTGACAAGTACCAGGCATACTATCCTCCTAAGCATCCTACAAAAAAACGAGAAGACAGTTTATAATCATAGCAGTCGTCGGAGGTAAGCAGTTGCGGTTTCTGGACAAGACAAACATTATACTCGTAGGGCATTACGGCAGTGGAAAAACGGAGTTGGCTTATCATTTGGCGCAGAGTTTGCGCCAAGAACAAAACCGATCTGTCACATTAATTGATTTGGATGTCGCCAATCCGTTTTATAAAAATACCGCTCTAAAAAAACATCTGACGGGAAAGGGTGTTCGTCTTATTGCACCGGAGTACCAACCGGTCAGCGCGGACGTGACCGGTCTATCGCCATTAATACGCCAAGTTGTATACGAACCTGAAGGGATAAATATTTTTGACGTCGGAGGCGACGAACCGGGCGCTACGGTTCTGGGGCAGTTTTACGAGGGGTTAACCATGAACCGGCAGATGCTTGACTGTCTGTTCGTGGTTAACTGTATGCGCCCTTTCACACGCAAGAAGGATGATATTCTATGTTTAATGTCGCTTATAACAGCCAGGTCGCATATTCCGATAACCGGTCTGATAAACAATACGAATCTGTCCGATGAAACATACGCCGCGGACCTATTACACGGGCAGGAAATTTTAGAGGAAGTATCTTCTGAGTGCGGCATCCCGATTGTTATGATAACGGGAACTGAAAACGTGATACGAAACATACCGCAAAACTTACAACCGCTTTGCGTTACCTTTGAGCGTGTCATGAGGCCGGAATGGAACATATAGCTCCGCCGCTTGAGTTCCTCACTTCCTTGAACGGTTTGTTGGGCGATGAAATATCTTCTTTTATGAATAGTTATAAAGAGCCGCCTGTCAAAGGCATACGACTAAACGCTAACAAGCAGGCATGCGTTTCTTTTGCCGGGGATATAAATGATAAACAGATTCCATGGGAGCCTGCCGGTTTTTATGTGGAGGATGCTTTTATTAAGCACAATGTTCTTGCTCATGAAGCCGGATGTTTTTATGTGCAGGAACCGAGTGCGATGGCGCCTGTTGCGGTATTATCACCTAAGAAGGACGAGTTGGTTTTAGATTTATGTGCGGCACCCGGAAGTAAGGCGACGCAGATAGCCGCTTATCTGAACGGTACGGGATTGTTGGTCGCTAATGAACCTGTTCCGGAACGCGCGCGTGTCTTATCGTCGAACCTGTGCAGAATGGGCGTTGACAACAGTATTGTCGTCAGTGATTCTCCGGAAAGGCTGGCTCTTCGCTGGCCGGAGCTATTTGACGCGGTTTTAGTGGATGCGCCTTGCTCCGGAGAGGGATTGTTTAGAAAACAACCGGAGTCACGTTTAGAATGGACGGTTAAAACACCTGTGGGTTGCGTGAAAAGGCAAAAGCAAATCTTGACCGAAGCCATAAAGATGCTAAAGCCCGGCGGTAGATTGTGCTACTCGACTTGCACCTTTAACACATTGGAAAACGACGATTGTTGCGATTGGCTGTCAAGCACATCCAAGCGGTTAACAGCCTTACCTTTCCTATTACCTGGTGTTGGATTTGCACAGTACGGCAGGATAAGGTTATGGCCTCATCGTGTCCGCGGTGAAGGGCAGTTTATCGCGTTGTTTACAAAGCAAGAAGGAAGCATCGGTGTAACACGCGTAAAGAGGCGTCTGCCCGTAATCGATCTTGACAAATTGAATATACCATCATGGATAAACCATTCCAATCAGCCCTGCTGCCGTTGGGGTGATTTGCTTGTCACCGTGCCGGATGTTCCGCCACTGGAGGGAATCCACGTACTGCGAGTAGGGCTTCATCTTGCCAAATTATCAGGAGATGTTTGTATCCCTGATCATGCGGCAGCACTGGCAGCGGGAATTCAACCGGATATCGCCTTAACGAAGGCAGAAGCTTACCGTTATTTGGCGGGGGAGACACTAACCGGTACAAAAAGAGGTTGGTTAACGGTTGGTTTTATGGGCGCGGCGTTGGGTTGGGTTAAAGGTGTGGACGGGGTATATAAAAATCATTATCCGAAACATTTACGGCGCGTGATATCGGATAGGTAAACATGCTCGTTGCTAAAAGCAGAGGAAAAATGTAGAATGTAATTATTCCAATGCGCGGATTTTCTCCCGTTAACTTATGGGGGCGTTTAGTAATGAAATTCTTAAGGCGGTTCGTTTGGTATTTATCCTCACGCTTAATTATCATTTGCATCGTATTAACGGTGTTAATCATTGCTTTTTATTACGCCATGAATATGGCGAACCTACAAGTAGTCATCAAAGATGGTATGGCTAAAAGGGCTCAGGTTGTCATGATGAACCACGATGCAGCGGAATTGAATAAATACTTTTCCGCATCCTTTATAGAGCGGGATGATGTGCTCAACGCTGTACGAGACGGATTATCACCTTATAAGGATTATCAAATTGTGGGGATTGATCATCGTATATCCATGTCGTGGATGTGGTGCTGGCCATGGGAGAACTATGCCCGCGCCGATATTTCCGAGGAGATTCCGAAGATCGATGGAAGATTAAAGGCTTCCGCGGTCAGGCAAACTGCAGATGGCCAGTCCCGTCAGTTTCCGCCGAAATGGCAAAGCCGTAAATACCGCGCGAACCTCGTCCGCGAGGATGGAAAATGGCATATTCAAAACTTGCAGCTCTTATCGATTATCGGCGAATAGATTATTAAGCAGTTAAATAAAACTTGTGTCAAGCGCAGCCTGTAAGCCGAGTTCTGTCATTTAAGACGGCCATCTATCTGGGCCGTCGGTTACCCGACGGCTCTAGCGATTTCAAGAGCGCGGCGGGCGTCCGCATATGCTCTTATACAAATCTTGCACCGGGTGGGGTTTACAGCGCGTTCAAGTCGCCTTGACGCGGGTGAGCTCTTACCTCGCCTTTCCAGCCTTACCTCGATTTCCGAGGCGGTATATCTCTGTTGCACTTTCCTTGAAGTCGCCTTCACCGGCCATTAACCGGCACCCTGCCCGTCGGTGCTCGGACTTTCCTCGCGCCTTCCGGCACGCGGCCGTCCGACTGCCTTGACACAGGGGAAGGTTAACAAAAAAGCTGATCTCTGTCAACGTAAAGAGATGAATGCCAAAAAAGTGAACTGTAAAACGGAAAATAAAGGTTGCAACATTATCATAAAGATATGTGTAGTATAGGCAAATCATTACACATTGTTAGCGGAAACAAAGAAATTTAAACGTTCCTGCCACAAACGTTTTTGTTCAGCGGTTACTGTGGGGAGACCATGAAACATATAGGGAACCCCCTGCTTTTCCCACTTATCACGCCCAGCATTGTGGTAAGGCATCAATTCTATTTCTCGAATACATCCATAACGAATGCGCAGTTTGGACAGCTCACTAAAGTGGTTATCATTGTCATTAACGCCGGGGATTATCGGGCATCGCAGTATAACATCGGCGTTGTGTTTGCAAATAGCGGAAAGGTTTTCTACTATTCTTTGGTTTGACACGCTTGTCCACTTAAGATGTTCCACTTCGTCGGTATGCTTAATATCATAAAGAAATAAATCGGTATGCTTAACCAATTCCGGTATATGTTCACTTGGGAAAAGACCGTTCGTTTCCAATGCGGTATGCAGCCCAAGATTGCGGCAGGCGGTCATTAAATTGAAAAGGAAAGGGAGCTGCAATGTCGGTTCACCGCCCGAAAATGTGACCCCGCCGCCGGATGCAAGGTAATAATTTGTATCTTTTTCTACTTCATTCATAATTTCATCAATTGTCTTTGACTGACCTGCATGGGTATCGGTTGGAATGCCTTCCGGATTGTGACACCAAAGACAACGCATGTTACAGCCTTTTAGGAATATCGTGGTGCGTATACCGGGGCCGTCATGAACGCAGAATCTTTGGATATCAAAAACGACACCACTGCTTAATGGTTCACGCATCGTAAGTGGTTCTCTCGATGAGTTCCTGTTGTATAAGCGGGTGCAGTGTCACAAATCTGGCACTGAAACCTCCAATCCGTACAATAAGGTTTTGGTATTTTTCCGGTTCCCGCATAGCGTTTTTCAAGTCATCTCTGCTGATGACACAGAGATTCGTTTGAACCCCGCCATGCTCGTAAAACGCGGTAAGCAGTGCCTTGACCTGCGACATTGATTCACAGAATAATTGTTTTGTTAATCGGATATTATTAATAACACCCACATGTTTTGCTGCGTCAAACTTTGCCATGGAGTTTAACAAAGCTGTGATACCTTTTTTATCCGCACCAATGGACGGGCCGTTACCGTTTGACAAGGCTGACCCGCGCTTTCGCCCGCAGGCGGACGCTTCACAGAAAAAACCCCATTCAGCGCTCATGGAGTTATTGACACTTACTATGGCATATCGGTGCAACCCTGCCTTTTTCCCGGCAGCCATTGTCATCTCCGAAATATCGTTAAACACCTGAATAGCCATCGCGTCGGCATGCGTATCATCGTTTCCGTATTTCGGCGCGGAAACAAGCATATCGCGTTCTTTCTCGTACCCAACAAAATCCGCGTCAAGCATTGATACCAATTCCGATAATGTAAAACATTTTTCGTCGTAAACACATTTTTTAATGGCTGAAAAACTATCCGCAGCGCTGATAATTCCAAAAATTTCACTGGATGCGTTCAAATAACGCACACCCCCGGATAGGAGCGGTTTACCTCGCTTTAAGCAATCTTCCATGAGCAAGCTTAGATGTAAGTAAGGCGCTTCCTGTCCGGCAATGCGGTAATTTAATTCTTTGTGAGCCGCCAAATAATCAATCGGTTTGGCAAGCTGGTTTAAATATGCGGCGTATAAAGCGTCAAATGTTGAAAATGATGATGGTTCTCCCGTTTGCGGTCCGCATAAAACATGATGAAACTTGTCGCGTCCATTGTGCAGAGTCATTTCCAGCGCTTTTAAAAGATTGATTCCATTATTGGGTGTCCCTGTGCTCAACCCAACCAAGACATACTCACCGCAGCCGAAGGGAACATACTGCTCCGCTTCACGGGTTGAAACACCATATACTTTTTCCACTGCCGGAATATTCGTTTCATCGGAATAAATAATGGGGAATGTACAGCCCTCCCCGTTCACTTCCATTGCTTTTTGGAACACTGAGTCCGACATGCCTTTATAGTAACGAAGCGTCAATTGCGGTACCGTTTCTTTAAGTCGGCGCGATGCTTCCATAAACACCATAGCGAGGCGATCGGCGCTATCCGGGTTGTTCCGTCCTTTACCGCCTATAATAATGCGGCAATCATGAATTTTATCTATTCTCTTTAAATGCTTATAAAGCCCTAAAACAAGCTGTATGGCATCTTCTTGCGTGATGGTTCCGCAATCCGTATCTTGAGCGTATAACGTACCTAACGCTTCATCCAAACGCCCATAGTTCATTATATCTGAGCAAACAGCATAAATCCAGAATAATTGCAGCCCCTCTTGAAATGTAACGGGTGCGCGATGTTGAATGTTTTTTAGTGTATCGGCAATACGGGCAAATCGTGACGCATCACAACCGGGTGTGCCCGAAGCCATCGCCGCCGCTTCCTTTCGGTAACGTTCGCATACATCGCGCAAAACTTGTATCCACATATGTAATGCGGCACGAAAAGAAGGCTCACACTTCTTCTCGTCCATGTGATTAACTTCATCGTCTAATCCGTCCAGGCCCAAGTGTATCAGTTTAGTGAAATCCACATTTGTTCCCGCAATCCTCACATCGCAGTTTGCCGGCCCCGGCGCTTTATAAGTATTTGCCGGTTCAAATCCAAACTTAGAAACAAACGCATTGCTAACTTTTTTTGCCGTATTCTCCAGTTTCCAAAATGCCGCGACAGCTTCCGCTTGCATAATAGTTGCGGGGCTAAGTGTCGTTTGGCATTTATCTAAGGCGTTAAGGAAGGGATGTTCGTTAAAAAAATAGGTATAAAGCCCTCCGTACTGTGATGAAAACCCGACAAACCCATGTGAAACTTGCCCTGCGATTTCATCTTTATCGTCTAGGGGGCATAAAATTGTATCTAACTGAAATGCCACGCATTTTGCCTCGCGGATATAAATATCGCCAGTGTAGGCCTTATAGATGTTTGTAAATTGGATTGCATTGATAATTTTCTGTTCCAAGTCCATCTGAAACCCTCCGTGTACTTAATGTGCTCGTGCGAGTAAAATGATGACGCATTAACAATTATATGGAATAAGTACATACGATACAACTGTCAGATTTCTTCATTTAAAGAAGGAAAACTCAACATTCTGTCAAAATCATCGCGTAAGGGTTTCTGTAAATTGTAGGGTGGGAATGATGATATGCTTATTAGGGAACATCAAGAAAACCAAGAGTATGAAGTACTTTCACTTTTCGCGGCTAAATCGCGGGACTCGAGAGGGCGTAGGTTTTATTCGGAACCATGTCCGATACGCACGTCCTACCAAAGAGATCGGGACCGCATTATTCATTGTAAGTCCTTCCGTCGACTAAAACATAAAACACAAGTCTTTATCGCTCCGGAGGGAGATCATTTCCGCACCCGGCTGACACATACCTTGGAAGTCGCTCAGGTCGCCAGGACGCTGGCTCGCGCATTACGGCTCAATGAGGACCTAACGGAGGCGGTAGCGCTTGCACATGACTTGGGTCATACGCCATTCGGCCATATAGGCGAGCATGTGTTAAACACACTAATACCAAACGGATTTCGTCATAATGAGCAAAGCCTCCGCATGGTTGACCATCTGGAAGGCACGATGCCAAAAGCGTTAAATTTAACATATGAGGTACGCGACGGTATTTTGCACCATTCGGGCTCCAAGATGCCGGAGACCCTTGAAGGGGTTTGCGTATCTATCGCAGACAGAATAGCTTATATCCACCATGATATTGATGATGCCTTGCGCGCCGGTCTTCTCACTGTTCAAGATCTTCCGGAGGAATGTGTATCCGTATTGGGACAAACGCATGGGCAGAGAATGAACACCATGGTTATAGATATTGTCAACGCTTCATATGAAAAAGAGCAAGTCGTCATGAGTGACAATATTGCACATGCCGTTGGTGTCTTACGTGATTTTTTATTCAAACGCGTTTACCACGAAGCGTGGCGCGCGAAAGAAGAAGAAAAATGTAAACATGTCATCGAGGCGTTATTTAATCATTTCATCAATCATGTAGACAATATGCCTGAAGAGTATAAACATATTGCCGATCAAGAGGGATCCATACAAGGTGTTTGTGATTTTATCGCATGTATGACGGACAGATACGCGCTGCGAGTATATGAAAATCTCTATATCCCATCATGTTTTCCTATGGTGTAGCACATGACAGTAAATATTGATAAGGAAGGAGATTAAGAAACGCTATCGAAATATAGCGCCAGGTGACTGTATATGGATAAGTATTTTGGCAACACATGGAAAGACGATCTTC
>Ga0123354_10016340_pt1 | contig 11630 bp, 6 predicted proteins | sample TergutLab28metaG_2_FD_97872 | JGI IMG/M metagenome (GOLD analysis project Ga0123354, IMG submission 97872) | Labiotermes labralis P4 segment gut microbial communities from Petit-Saut dam, French Guiana - Lab288 P4 | ecosystem: Host-associated > Arthropoda: Insects > Digestive system > Gut ... | reverse complement strand
GCATCAGGGAATCTCTCATTTAAAACGTCAGTCACAAAGCAACTGAAATGGGGAGGAGCTCCGTCTTGCATAAAAATAACCCTACTTACAATTTCTTGTTCGAAGTTTTCAATCTGTGGAAACACGTAAATCCGTCTAGTACTTTTTAAGTTATAGGGGTTTCAAACCCCGTCCATCTTTTTCGATGAACCTGTATTAATCATTTCGATGGAAAAGGAATTGTTCTGTCTGTTTTCGTGTACCAAAATCCCCCACAGAAAATTCAAACCGTATATCTTGGAATAAAGATTCGTAAATATTTATGGAAATATGCCTTAACTTTATTCTGTTTAGAAGTAATAGAGCCTAGAAACAAGATCTGTGCGTTGTGAGATATATTCCCTAGTCATATGACAACAACCCTTAAGAATATCAGGCAGATATTTTTGGTTTGTTCTCTATGCTCTCATCAACGCCCATGCTGAGGTATTCTGATACTCCTCCATTGGTGTTTCATTGTGCGGCACTGACTTGGTGATGGCATTTTGATTCAAGATCAATACCGTCCGTGCAGCTGTCTAGTGACAAGTACGTCTTGCAGAATTAGTGCTGCATAGACGACGTTCAATAGGTATATTACATACGGGTAAGTGAATGTTGAGACAAACAGACTGTCGTCTGCAATTAGGCTACAGTTTGTTCGTAGATTAGCAGTGTTGGCTATGGCGTTGCGAGGTGACGTCCTTCCACGCCCGCAAATAGAACACAAATATTTTTTCATTCTGCAGATTATCATTTTAAAATTAATGGACAGAGCCATATTGCGTCCTTGTACAATTTATACTTGCATTAATACAGCCATGTCCAATGCATGCACCCCAAAGCAATGCTTGCCAGTATATTATTTTGATATTTGAAAACATAAACAAAATGTACTGTGGCGAAATTATGACTCTGTGATTTATAAACTTGGTTGTCAGAGATGGCTGTGTGTTAATGATTAAATACACTGATGGTTTGTGAATGCTGTTTATTGAGGATAGAGTCCGGTGTCAGGCTATTACGAACATCTTCAAGAAATTTCGGATTCCAGGACCCTAGACCACTTGATTGACTTCGTCTTGGTGATGATGGTTTCGTGTCATATTCCTGTGTGATATCCAGCAATACGAAATCTAACTCTACTGAAAATTGTGAGAAGCACCAAAGCGGTTATATCGAATAATGTATAATTTTTTACTTATAGGAACACATTGATTTATCTATAATGTCTCTCAGACGTGAAATGCCTATGCGTATATTTTAATTATTTAACTTTCTGTCATTCTACACGCTTAAGATATTTGTAATATCCCGAACATCTCTCACCGTGTAATTTTAACCATAATCATTAACAACATACTGGCCAGTGGCTTTACGTGATCGTGCCATCTGACATAACAAAAATGAACTCTGTGTTTGCCTATACAGTATTACTGTTTATTTCATTTGATCATTCAATTAATATTTGTTATTTCCGTATAAAGCATTATTATTGTGGGTCGGGATAGCGCAGTAGGTATAGCAACCGGCTACGGGATGGGCGGTCCGGGATTGAATCCCGGCGAAGGCAAGATTTTGCGCAGAACTCCAGACCGGCCGTGGGGTCCAAACACCCTTGTGCTCAATAGGTACCAGGTCTTTTCCGCGGCTAAAGCGCGCGGGGCGTCGCTTTAACCACCGCCCCTCAACCAAGGCAGAAGGAAAAGAAAAGTGTTATAGCTGATACTACCCCTATGGGCCTTCATAGCCTGTTCTGCGGTGAACTTTACCTTTACCTTATTATTGTTATTATTGTTACTATTATTATATAAATTATTACATATAATTCTACCTTTTACGTTACGATGTGTTGATTAATGATTTTTTGTATTTATCTTGTGCTGGTTTTAAAATTGACCACTGCGCTGTTAAAATAACACTTTGATAAATAAGAACTGCATTATTATTATTATTATTATTTACTAAAATGAAATTTAGATTATTAAAAGAAGAGATTTTCCGAATAAAATCCCGGCTAAGGAATTTCATAAAAGATATAAGGTAAAAGTCATTATATGAAAACATACACACACACTTCTGTTGGTTTATTCTGCCACCGTTCTAATAGAGTAGGGTCAAGAATGTGGTCCATCATCACATACAGAACAGTTCTCCCCGCACGTAGTTGTAACTTATATTGCATTTACTTAATGGAATAAAAATCTCACAACACAGTGTAACAGCAGAACCATTACGTCACATAAACCTTCATAGAAATGTGCAATTATACACACTGCACAAATGATTCGTACTTGCCGTCGTAAACTGAAATACACATATTTGAATAACGTACGTTAAAAATTTTATTTATCATTACATAAGAAGAAAATTTTTTACGCTTCAAATATCAGACCTATTTAAACGTTGCCTGGAAATAAATTGCACTGTGTCTTCCCACGAAAGCTTTTACACATGTTTCGTATGAACCTTAGATACGAGAAAGACAGTTGTACAATATGTAAGACCGTACTTAGTAGCTCCATGCAACAGAGTCCTTTTTGAGAAGCAAGTCAAAAAATGCCCCACATTTAATTGAACCCGAAAGATCATTACCGCATTCACAACTGCCCGCCACTTTTCCCTCTCATATGAGTGGCTATAAATTACAGATTCTCAGTCCCATAATCGCGACCAAAACTTGGATCCCTAGAACCTTTCGGTGGTTCGTAAACTCACAAAATAATCACGCGAACTCAGTGGCTTGAATGGGGCACTCAGTATATGCTGGAAACTTTGCGGTCTGTATGTCAATCTGATGTAATATTCTGGATCGTGTACAAAAAGTTTCCTGAACCACTGTCTTAGAGGATATGCCTACATAAATATTCCGAAACAAAGTGCGCTAGGCAGCCATTATGACGTAATATAAACAATCTCTGCACTGCGGAGCTCTCGCGCGGAAACATTTGCTGTCCCCTTCCCACCTATGATACCAGACTTAGCTATATTAAGCTATATTTCTTACAGCATATAAGATTATATTAAAGTCTTAAATTATTGAAGTCGTCTTTTATTTCAGACGTTCCAAATTGGACTATAAAGTAAGAATGAGCAGTATACTTCTTATCATCCGTGTCTGAAGCAACAAACTTATGCGACAGTAAGAAATGAACTGTCTAACCGTGCCCATAAGGGTGAATTCTTAGATGTTAACATTTTGTATAAATACCAACACCAGTTTATCTCAAAGCATATTTGTGCCCTATAGAAACTCATTTTCGTGTAGATAATCGTAGTGATATTAGCTACGTACCTAAGAAGAAAAATTGGAGACCCTTCCGCTATGTGAAATATAGCAGAGGGGAATGTCGAGGTTTTTAAATTCCGTCAAAAAGTGTGGGTATTTTGAAAAAGCCCTCTTGCGTGTTTCAAATTCGCCAGACGTCTAGATAAAATTCAGATCAGCTTTAAATGAATATGAAACTTAATGTACATTGTAAGGAGTTTTGTGCATTGTTCTGTGCATTGTTATGTGCATTGTTCTGTGCATTGTTTTGTGCATTGTTTTAATAACGTGAGATTTAGGATTAATTTGTCTAAGAGTGCAGTTTATTGTTACAGTCCGTCTCAATGTTTCGGTGTTTAGTTTTACGTATTAAATTTTCAAATAATTTGACGTTGTTTTCTCTCTTTTGTCACTATCTTAACCTCTTAACTTCTTAGGGTACACTTGCTATTATAAAGTGTTAACTTATTATTTTGTTATTAGACACAGTTAATGGGAAAAAATCTCTGACAGAATATATAGTAGTTCCAGAATTGAAATTACTTGTTAATTTCAATAACGTAGATTTTAATACGTATAATTAGTGACTTTCGTGACACAGTGTGTCTCTGTTAACCGTCAATTTGTCGATCAAATGATTATCTATAATTACAACCGTTCACACCGCTCACTATCAAGAGATGTATAAAAAAAACAGTTACTTATAAGCCTAACACCATTTCATAGTGGATGGACGGAAGCGTTCTCAGCTACATCTCTCTTCCCGTAGATACGGCAGCAAAACTCAAAACGCTTTGTTCATTGCTTCATTCTGTAGTCTGTAAGTCGCTATCTTGGAGCCACTGAGTGGAAAATTTTTAATTCAGAGGAAATGTGAAATTTCCAGCTGGTTTCATTTGGATACAAATTAGACGCTTAACCTTTTGGCACCGGAATTATTTTTTTAATTTTAGCACACCCTGTATATAAAATGTGAATAACACAGGAACCAAATATGTTAGAATTATGAAACTAACTGCATTTTGAAGAGAAAAAAACGGAGAGTAAACACCATGTTTAAATTTTCAGCACCTATACTTGTTGAATAAATATATGAAATGAAACTTTAGAGGTTAGCGGTGCGGTACGACCACTATATTTGACATTAGGCGTCAAAAGGTTAATTCTAAGAGTCTGTCGCACGATGTTATTAAGGTATACGGCTAGTGAATACAACATACATCCATTTGCAGCCGATGAAACATAGACAGAAGTTTCAAAATTTAAGCAGATCTTGCATCGAAATAACGTAGTTGGCATACTACGTAATTAAAGGTGTGGAGAGGATATATTTATACTAAAGTTAATGTAACCTCATTTCATTTTGACAAAGCAATGGAAATATGAGAAAAGGAAGTTTTCGAGATGAGCTGAGTTAAAGATTGCAGGATAGAAAGACAAGGGAATTACGATGTCTCCTATGTTTGAACAGAAAATCTGTGTTCTCCCTTGCTTATTCCTGTCTTATTGCAGTGCCATATCAGTTCAATACTTAAGGAAAGTTTTCTCAAAACACCAGAATTCTTAAAGTAGAAAACATGAGAAGCATATAAAGGAGGAAATAAGGAACAAAAAAAGAGAGTTAATTTTTCCGATAGGAGCTTCCGACATTGAAAGTCTCTTGTGGCCAAACTGAACCACTTCTTTAACTCAAATTAAACGTGAATAATTCATTGCTTAGCCTTCTTATATCTCCCCTGTGTTCAATTTGGCCTGTAAATGAGACAACCGGACCACTGAGACTAGTGAAGAGCATCTCTCGAAGCCACACCTCGTCCAGTCTTACTCGTACTTAAACTCCGGTAACAATTAGAATGTACTGATTATTTTGGCAGTTGTAATAATGCAGTTTGATATGTAATGATTCCCATACATCCCCACAACGGGCTGAAATAAGAGTGCCTCACAACACTGTTGATTTCAGCTCTGCTTAAAATACGCCATTAGACAGAGCCAAGAAATTCAAGAATAATCGAAAATGAATGCAAACAGCGAATTCCGCTCTACTCTGACGAAATTCTTCTTCGGGTTAGACATGGATTATACAAAGAGACACAGAGTCGCAATATGAGAATAAATATCTTGTCATCAGAATGTATGAAATATCTTAATATTAATATACCCTTAGTAAATAAATACATAGTTTGTAACTTTGGCGAACATTATTAATTTGGCAACGAAAGCAAAGAGTAGAAATTACGTCCACGTTTACTTTAAGAGTAGGTTAAATCATAGAAATGTTCGCTACGATTGAGGCCGACAGCCTCTGTCTTTTGGCTATATTTTGAAAACTTAGAGAACAAGATATATAAACTATGACCTTATATTTTGTGTCTGATATGACGTCTCTAAAGGAACAATGTTTCAGACCTATATTGTGGTATTCTGTGTTATGACAACTTGTAATCCGTTAGACGGTGGATGCCTGTGTTTCGGACTGCTATTACTGCTTCTATCTTCAGTCTGAGATTCAAGTATAAAGATGAGAACAGAATTTCCTCCGAAAATTGGAACATTATATAAAATTAGGAACCAGAAGCATTATTACGACGTTCAAAACCCATCATTGGACGGTTACTTTAGTCACGTAAGTATAGTTGCAATTATCACACACACACACACACACACATACATACACATACACACATACACATACACACACACATATATATACACACACACATGCACATACACACACTACTTTCTTTAAGATGAACCTTAGTACATTAATCCTATCGGCAACTGGAAGTCTTATGTATGAGGAGGTGCTGATAAGTCCTTAGCCCGACCTACTTCCCGATGTCGTAGGACGGAATCGATAGTGTCTTTGGAAGGAGTGACCTGTTCATGCGCCGAATTACAAGTCTTTTCTTGTTAAAGAGGCTGAAAGGGAGCATGTCAGGCGACGCGCGAGATTTCAACAACACGGAAACGCGAACTGTCAAGTTTTATTTTTCCTGCAAGGCAAGGCGCCGAATGAAATTCAAGCCATTCTGAGATAAAAGTTAGGGGAACATGCACCATCGTATGTCACCGTCAAAAACTGGGTGGCCTAGTTTAAACGTGACGATTTTTCCACCTGTGATGCGCCTTGTCCTGGACGACCCAGAACAGTGACCACTCCGGAATTTATTTATCAAATTCACGAGTTAATCTTGGAAGACAGCCGGATTTCAGCTAAATCAATAGTTGAGCAACTGGGCATCTCACGTGAGCAGGTTGGGCACACCATTCATGAAGATTTAGAAATGCGGAAGCTCTCCGCGAAGTGGGTCCCGAAATGCCTGAACGCGGATCAAAAACGTCAACGGTACCAGTCGTCTGAGCAAATTTTCGAATTTTTTCTGCGCGATCCAAATGATGTCCTGTCACGATTGGTGACCATGAACGAAACCTGGTTATATTATAATGACCCGGAGACAAATAAACAATCAATAGAGTGGCGTCATATCGGCTCGCCCCGCCCCAAAATATTACGAGAGTAAAAATCCGCTGGAAAATTTCTCGCCTCGTTTTTTTAGGATCAAGACGGCATCCCCCTCATTGATTATCTTCCAAAGGGCCAAACTATCAACGCAGAATAATACTCATCTCTGCTGGTGCAATTTAAGGACTTTTGAAGAAAAATGCCGCGGGAAGTTCATCAAGGGTGCCTTGTTCTTGCACGACAATCCCCCGGCTCACCGGGCACTTGCAAACCAGGAGAAATTGGTAATGTGTTGATCACCCACCCTATTCTCCGGATCCGGCCCCGTCGAACTACCACCTGTTCCCTGGACTGAAAAAAAAATTGAAAAGTCGTCATTTTTCGTCTGACGCGGAGGTCATTGCTGCCGCGGAGACCTGGTTGGACGGACAACCTTCTGAAAATTTGTTTTGAGTGGCTTGCAAAAGTTAGAGCAACGGGCTAAGAATTGTAGTGAGCTTCGTGAGGAGTGTGTTGAATAAATCCAGAGTTTGGTCTCTGTAGTTTGATTTTTTCCTGGTCAGGCTAAGGACTTATCAGCGCCCCCTCGACTTACCTTGCTTTATGGTTTCTAATTTAAATGCTTGTGCTTCTCACCAATAAAATTTTTCTATGCGCCCAACCGCGTCCGACCGCCTTCAAATGATTTGTAGAATTATTATGTACTCTTTACATCTTTTGACAACTTCGCGCGTACATTAAGACTTTGTTACGCTACAGATATTATCATAATAAATATCAATATTTTATAAAACTACACATGTAGTGGCCGTGCGGTCTAAGGCGTGGGTCAACGTTCGCTCGCTTCCTGAGAATGTGGGTTCAAATCTCGCCGGGGGCATGGATATCTGTCCGTGTTGATGGTTGTGTATTGTCAGGTAGAGGTCTCTGCGACGAGCTGATCACTCATCCAGAGAAGTCCTACCGACTGTGATGCGTCGTTGTGTGCGATCTAGAAACCTCAAGAATGAGGAGACCATGGCCCGCTTTGGGCCGCAGTGCCATAGGAAAAAAAAAACTCATGTAAATTACATCTCCTAGAAAAACAAACCAACTCTTAATTGCACAAGCAGTTGTTTAATTTTCAGAGGAACAAAAATTATTTGACTGGAGAAGCTAAGGAAGTCCACCAATAAACTGTGCAGACTAAACACACGATTTACAATTTTAAATCAGCGATTCACATAATTACCGCTGGCCTACAGATTGCTTCTCTGGGTTTTCTATCCACGATGTAAAATCGCCAATCACATTGCTCTTGCGACTGGACAAAAAAAGGGCTACTCAGCACCCCAGGAAATCTCCACGTAGTAGGAGCGTTGTATCCAGTTCCTTGGAGATTTTGGGAGTTTATTACCCATAACAAGACTCAGGCGACCCAAATGTGTGTCACGGCCCGAGGTTCTACAATCTTTGCCATAGAAGATACAGAAAACTTCATTTAATGAATCTTTAAATATATTACTCCTTTTTATTTGCAATGTTTTGCTTACACACATTCATGGTTTTAAGATGACCAGTACGTGGTCACCCTGTGCCAAATGTCACCGTCACAGTTCCGACACTTTCTTCACCACACTTCGTCTTCCAGTGACACAGTTCTGCCTCAAATATCCGACACCTTCTTCACCACTCTCAGTCACCTGAAGTCAGATGTCTCCATCATAGTTCCGACATTTCTGTTGATCACATTTGATCTCCCAGTGACAAATGACTCTGCACAGTTCCACCACTTTCTTCATTACGCTTTGTCTCCCACTGAAAAAATTTTCCGTCAAAGTCCCGACACTTTTTCATCACACTTGATTCCAAATGACAAATTACTTCGACACAGTTGCAACACTTTCTTCACCACGCTTGTCTACCAGTGACGAATGACTCCATCGCTGTTCCGACACTTTCTTCACAACTTTTATTCTGCTAGCGACGAATTTCCCCATCACAGTTCCGACGATTTCCGCTCCCCCCCCCCCCAAAATTGGAATGCTGTTGGCGAATTTTTACATCCAAAATCTGGTACTTTAATACATCACGCTTGGCCTGCCAGTGACAAACTTCACCATCACATATCTGATGCCTCCCTTTAAAATTCCTTGTTCCACAGTTTCATTATCGTGACCCAAAGACAATGCGAGAGTAGCAAATATTTATGTCACCCTTGAGCACAATTTCTGGTTGGAAAATTCTTATAGTAGCACCTCCTAAATTAGCATTGCACTTCAGTTCATACATTGCTACATACTACCAAACGCAAAGCAAGTTCTTTCTGATTCTGTGAATTTATTTAATATATATTCAGTTCTCATCAGATAACACCTGTCCTGATAGAAGTCAAAAGTGAAATGTGCTGGTGTACTCGTATTATCTTGAATGTCCGCATATGAAGCTCCGATGCTCTTGTAAAATATAGAAATAAACATTTCAAAAATTTTCAAAATTTTCAGCTAATTTTAACTTTATTTTCTCTATATTTACACAGTATTTTAAAACCTGAGAAGTTTTAATATGCCTAGTTCATCTATACAAAATTGTTATAACAACATTTGAGATTCATTGTTTATAAACGTCTTGTAGGAAGTACATTACTAAGGTATGGCTCTTACTAGGATTCACTTTGAAGTACTCTACTGTCCATAAGCCTACTTTGTTTCTCTTAAAATAAGGAAGAAACATTTTTGGACATAGGTTACACCCGTACAGATTTAATTTGTAGAGAGTCAGTGAACTCTTGCTGGGCGAATTTTAACCAGAACACCTCTTTTCTGGGATAATATGGACACGTTCTTTACAGGGCTAAGACGCTTACATATCAAGCAACAATTTCCCTTACAGTAAACGTTTCTGTAACGTTATCTAAAGTTTATAAATAGAGACTGTTACAGCCTTTTTGAAATTGTATACTTGTAATCAAGAACTTGTACAGTGATATTCAGAGGTACAAAATTAACATTTTTGCAAATGTAAATTGGAGTAAATGAAGCCAGCTAGATGGTAAATGGCACTTTCATACGAGAGTATAAGAGACACGTTTTTCTCTGCAAAAAAGTACTGAAACCATTAACGACATTGTTCGTGCCTGAGGCCCAAACGTAAACGAGGAAGAATCCTTAAATATTTCGAGACAAATAAAAAAACAACACAAATAAATTTTTAAAATCATATTATTCTTTTAGTCAATCCCTTGATGACGGTATCAGTTATTTGCACATGTAAGAGACACTGGCTTATCTCGAATGTTGCAGAATTGTGATTAGGCAGTCAAGAAATTCCGTCAAATTTACGCCTCTTTTAAATCCGTTCGCGACTACTTTACTTCTCTTCGGCCTTAGAAGATAACTTCGCCTTACCTTCCTCAATTTGTCACCACGGTAAAGCCCGTTTTCCATGTTTCATTCGTGTAAATGTTCAGCTTTCCCCGTGATTCCTACAACCGGTATTCCTACGCTGAACTGTCACTCACTTTTTCGTTTATCCGAAAACTCTCTTTACTTTGCTATTAGGGAACTGAAGAGTAGATATGCAGAAGGACAGATAGGAAACAGAAAATTATTTTACTTAAGAACGCCAGGTTTACAGTCTGTATTAAATAGTGTGGACTGAAGTTCTGTGGTGACAATTCTACCGAGTGAAGCAACGTTGGACTCTTTCCGAATGTTATAATAAACCATAGCCGAAAAGCTTTGACTGCTATTTATATGGACATACGACACGCGAGTACTTTTTTGTCTGATTTATTAAAGGAAGATTTATTGTATCGGTGAGTAATGAACATATGACTTTTATTTTATTCCAAAGAAAACTGATGCTTTAATTTATATGCAGAAACCAAGCTGCCCCAAGTTTGACGTTTATATGACATCCATCTGTCTATAAACAATATTCCTCTTACAGTCAATAATATCCGACTGTTGTTAGTTATCCCCCTTTTTTATTATTATTACAGTGTCAGGCGTGTCTACTCAATAGGTGCATTTTGCGAGTTATTTGTGAAGGTATAATTAATAGAGATTAAAAGTTCCCAATAAAATACTGACAAAGATAAATCTTTTTACTTGTGTGTGAGATGTGATAATGCCCAGCAAATTTTCGGAGAAAACTGTAAATTCCATTTCAATATGGGTTGTGATAAATCAAGGCAGCAGTTTACTTCAAGACGGTTGTAATTAGGACCAGACTGCACGGCGTCATGCTCGTGAAGACTTCAGTTTTATTATTTATCACAGTTATAAATTAAGTTATGATAAAATAAATTTTATACTTTTGCCTGGAGTGACAACTTATTTCAGTACCAGGAAGACAAAAACAGAGTTCATTATATGGAATGGAAAGGAATTTAAGCGGTGAAGAAAGGACAAAGCACATGTTAGACATTACTGGCAATGATCACTCTTAGGATAGTGACTTGTATTGCAACAAAAGGCGAGAAAAATAAGTTGTGATGTGATGAAATTAAATTTAAGAAATGTCAAGGCACAGACTTTAAATTTCTTTACACAGAGTGGAGAAACATTCTGTTGGTACAGAGACATAATGGATTCGTACCCACAGATGTGAACGTAAAATCTGTACGCAAAGCCAGAAGTCTGATGGTTAAGCTTCATATTGAAATGCCGTTTATGTGAAACTTGGTCGCTGATACTGCGGGAGGAAAGGAAGCTGAGGGTGTTTGAGAACATGTTGTTGAGGATAATATTTGGACGTAGGAGGGACGAGGTAAAGGAGGAATGGAGGAGAATGCATAACGAGGAGCTAAATGATTTGTACTCCTCACCCAATATTGTGCGGGTGATAAAATCGAAAAGAATGAGATGGGCTGGGAATGTGGCGCGTATGGGTGAG
>Ga0123354_10016337_pt1 | contig 11630 bp, 3 predicted proteins | sample TergutLab28metaG_2_FD_97872 | JGI IMG/M metagenome (GOLD analysis project Ga0123354, IMG submission 97872) | Labiotermes labralis P4 segment gut microbial communities from Petit-Saut dam, French Guiana - Lab288 P4 | ecosystem: Host-associated > Arthropoda: Insects > Digestive system > Gut ... | reverse complement strand
TTTCGGCCGGCGCGATCCAAATGATTTCCTGTCGCGATTGGTGACCATGGACGAAACCTGGTTATATCACTATGACCCGGAGAAAAAACAACAATTTGTGGAGTGGCGGCATAGCGGCTTACCCCACCCCAAAACGTTCCGAGTGCAAAAATCCGCTGGAAAAGTTCTCACCTCGATTTTTAGGGATCAAGCGGCATCCTCCTCATTGATTATCTTCCAGAGGGCCAAACTATCAACGCGGAGTATACTCATCTCTACTGGTGCAATTGAAGGACATTTTGAAGGAAAAACGCCGCGGGATGGTCGCGAAGGGGGGTCTTGTTCTTGCACGATAATGCCCTGGCTCACCGGACACTTGCAACCCAGAAGAAACTGGCCTACCTGGGCTTCCAGTGTCTTGATCACCCACCCTATTCTCCGGGTCTGGCCCCGTCGGTCTACCACCTGTTCCCTGGACTGAAAAAAAAACATTGGATGTTCGCCATTTTTCGTCCGACGCGGAGGTCATTGCTGCCGCGGAGACCTGGTTGGACGGACAAATTTCTGATTTTTTTGAGTGGTTTGCAAAAGTTAGAGCAACGGCCTAAGAAGTGTATTGAGCTTCGTGGGGAGCATGATGAAAAAATCCCGAGTTTGGTCGCTGTAGCTTGTTTCGTTCCTGGTCGGGCTAAGGACTTATCAGCACTCCTTCGTACAACTGATGGCGCGTCAGTTAGATTCTGTTCATGGTATGATTGGCGTGCAGTGGCATCGACGTTGGGAACTTGGTGCAGCGAAGAAGTCTGTAGTGCATTTCGGTTTTATGGGCGGAATATGTGCGGCGATGACATCATGATAGTGCGGCATGCCAGAGGATCAATGGTATCGAGTTTTCGAAAATGGTCGAACGGACGTCCATGCTGATGTTCGCACCGGTCAGCACAGCACATGAAAGACAGACGTGAAGGCGGCACAAGAGGATAACTGATTTTGGTAAAATCCACAATAACATGGAATTGGAAGTGGCTGTTTTTGAATGGTTGTGAATGCAAGAGCCCGATTTATACTGCAATGGAACTTTAAACTCGTGCTAGGAGAGGGCAGATACATCACTGTGCCCTCGAATGGTGCTAAAAAGTAATGGCACTTCGGAGAAGTTATTGAAACGCATTGAACGTACAAATTCTTCTCATTTAACTTATACGACCTAGGGAACTTTGTTTACTGAACATTCTTCGTAGTATAGATTACGCACGATCTGAAATGAAACTGTCTTGGCGTTTGCCTGGAAGAGTACAAAGAATCTCGGTGAGGATACAAGCCCACCGGTTGAGAAACCCGAAACGTTATAGCGTACTACCTATCCAACAGAAGTGCACTAATAACGTGAGCAGTCCCAGGAGGATAGTGTAGGCGAGGAATGTAGCACGCATTTCGATAATGCGGGAAGCCTGAAGGTGAGAGGCAATTTCGGAAATGCTGGTGAAGCGGGGATAATAATTGAATAAATAAACAGGACGTCAGGATATGAACTGTATAATAATGAAATACATACAAAATAGGGTGTGAGGAACGAACTGAGTCCTTCTACAATGTAGATTACTTCGTCATTGCAAAGCAGCTGGCAGCCAATTAGCATGATTACAAACAGCATATCATAACAACGAAATACTCTTCGAACAAACCGGAAGGGACCCACTTTATCGGGGAAGAGAAGTATGGAGGGTTACTGGGAAGGGAATTTTATCCCACCTAGCCCAGAGAAAATGGCATGGACCAACAAACCTTTTAGCCAACAGCAGGTGAAAGTCAGGAACTTCGTTTCCTCACTGCAGTCCTTGTGAAGGGACGATGTTAATGCAGTCCCTTGTGACATAAGAGGACAGCAGCTCACCTCCCGTTTTGCTGCCTTCTCACTGTAATCTCCTGACACTGAACAACGAGCTCAACAAATCAACAGGCTGCGAGCCCCAGTTCCAGCCAGTAAGGAACGAGCACGCATTGCAAATGAGCTGATGTCAGATCACTTCGCTGTGGAAAACCGCCGATCGACAATTTCGTCAATGATACAGCCTTTGTGCCAAGCGTAAAATGCCAGTTCAAGGCAGTCATCAGACGTCTGCCTAACACTCCGGCCTACGTCCTAGAGACGCAGCATTATCCTCCCTCCCCTGCAGGAAATCTTTACGCTGACGTCGCTCTAAAGGCAGAGGCATATTGAGCCCGGAAGATACGTTACGAAGTGCTTTAATTGATAGCAGTTTGGCTACGTCTTCGTTCAGTGCAGGCTGTGGTGCGGAGATGGCAGTTGCCAGAATTCATGTTCTGATATCAGTCACCCAAGTTTGCTAATTGAAATAGGCCTACGAACGGCGTGTTCGGCGTAGTCATTGTGGTAGAGTGGAGTGTGACAGTTGTGTGCTGCGTTAGGAGGAGAGAAGGTGCTGTCGATTATGAAAATAACACTTCACATAGTGAAAAACGAGCTCTGGACTTCCATGAATGTAGTTACAGCTAAATACGATAAGGCATAATCCGCCGTACAAGGCCTGGATGGACAAAGCCCTTATATGTATTGTGTGTGTTCCATTTTGAATAGCATCGAATTTGCTTGGTCGTCACAAAATGTGCACACTTAAGTATGTGTACTTAACACATACCCACGACACGACTGCAGAGTCTCGCTGGTAAATAAAATCTGGTCATGAGCCCCAGCGGGAGCTGAATGTTGAATGAGCAGTTGGATTGAATACATCAGCGAATTAAGCGTGTAGTTAGCTTTACATACACACACATAGACACATACGAGTGTCTCTTCAGTCTCCGGTCTGAGCACTCCAGCTGTCGCGCGGCAACTTTGTCGCACGGGACGCATGCTTGTGCCGGCACTTCGCTGTCCGTTGTTTCCTTGCAGTTCGACTTATTTTATAGAATGGGTGAAGGACAGGCCTTGCACCCGCTGGACACGTAACAACTTGTAAAATGTTGATAATTTTGATTCCAATAGTGTTTTCCAGTTCTTGTAAAGAATGTAAGCTATTCACACAAACTCTACGTTGCGGTGTCCTCTGCACTGCACACACGACATCCGGGAGGCCACTTGCACTGCGAGTTGTCGACCATTCGCCACTTACTTAATTTCGGGCAGCCAATGAGAAGTTTCTTGCGTGGGCCGTAGCAAAGTACCGCATTGAGTAACTACGTCTTTAATTACGCCGTTAATTCGTTGAACATTAGTGCCAGAACTAACCGACCACGCCCGCAGAAATTTGTTTCTTCGAAAAACACGGGCCCTCTGATTTTCCTATGACTGTACACCGACCTCCGACTGAGGTTATGCCAAGAATCACTATAGCGGTTGTCCGAACACCAGTATTATTCCAGTTGATTACATCCCCCATGACTCGTCCGAGAAAAACCGAGTTCCGGATCCAGAAATCCACAGGGTTTCGAGACTGCAAAGAGCAGTGTCGGCTGCTTCCTTGCCGATCTACAGCAAGAACTTGTACGACTATAATTATCTGGGCCTCCTTTCCATTGGCCGCCAATATCGTCCAGTTTCTCTTCTTTTAAAATTTTTTTTTGTTTCCTTTCGTTCATTTCTCAACATGTCATTCGAAATGTTTTCCCCATTCTGTATTTTGGCGTTTTAAAGGCATTGTGTAGGTATCACCTTCAGCGACAATGTGTTCAGTGACGCATACTTTGCAGGCGCACTGCAAATAAGCAGTCCGCCCTACACAAAACATTTCGCTCACGCAATGAACTACCCGACAGGAAATGCAAGAGATACACATCACATGCAAGTGCTGACATGCTGATGCGACACTTGGCAGACTGACCTTGTGTAACCAGCTAGTATTCTCCTATTCGCAGAAAATCGACTGAAAGCACTCTGTGTGTGTGTGTGTGTGTGTGTGTGTATCAGTTTCAAAGGCAAACGCTTCTTCGTTACACGGTGCAATCAGCTTTTGTTGGGAATGAAAGAAAAGCCCATGCGTATGTTGCTTGATGGAAACACCTTCTCTAGCTGTGTGTGCCCCATAATGCGGCGGCTTGCTTCACACACACGAAGTGGAAATACGGTACGGTGGTTTGAGAGTTAAGTGCTTTTTAATACCGCAGCCCCCCCCCACTCCCCCGCCGTGTCAAACCTAATGTTCTTAGCAGCTGTTTTTCATTAATAACTTAACCGTTCCAGTTCGGTAGACCGTAATCCCAGAACTGCGTGCACGGATGAATCGATCAATCTAACCAGGGATCGATCCATCAGTCAGTGAAGAAGAACAAAGTAAGCTGACATTCGTTATCAAGTATGTTTAATTTGTTTAGCGTACGGACAGTCCTACACAAACGGTGTAGGCCTATTAGCGAACCAGATATTTAAGTCTGAACTATATTGTTTAATGTATTGTCAGTTGATAATGCTTATCGCACTAATGCCTGCTTTCAAGGCATTATTAATCTCATTCACTGGATTTTTGAGTTGGATTTGTGTAAAGTGTTGCATGTCGTGAATAATCAACCGGGTTAAGACGGTTTTAAACCATTAACTATGAACATCTTCCCAGTTTTGGGTTGAATGACGTAATGTACCGTCAATCGCAGATGGCTAGCTGTTGCAGGCTTGCTGTTTGATTTCGTCAGACGAGAACCCCCGTGACTTAACGAACCGTCCAGGCTTCAGTTTCGGTAAACAGTTTAGCTAATGGGTCAGTTTGTAGCCGACATCGACCGGATGTTGACTCTTCTTCATTGCTCACCGCTGTGTGACCTAAAAGGAATATCGGTGTAACACTACAAATGTTTGCTTACACTCGGCATAAATACCGAATATTTTGCTAAGCAGCATTAACTACCTGGTGTTTGTCATGGAGACGGGCTGTGTTTTTTGTGAGGAAGAAACTTGTTAACGGGTCAGTTTGCAGACTGTGTCCGGAACTTATAAGCATCTGCTTAGACACTGCATATAGCGTTGTCTACACGACACTCGAACTCTGAAACTGTTCACTCCAGTTGGGGTCTTTTTAGAATCTGTGTGTGACATGTTGAGCTGACATCAGTTTAAGTAATCAGTGAATCATCCACGCCTGTCTTGCACTTTTTACGTTGAAACGAAATGTTTAATAATTTTTACGGCCGAGGTTTCTGTGTCCGTTGCGTTTTGAACAGCAGTTGGATGTTTATGTTATTTTCATGTATGGGTTTTTACTGTCGATAAATCATGGTTTTGGGAGAATGGAGATAGTTCTCCAGTTTGCATCTGAGTGTACCATGATGAAAATGTGTGACACATACAGGTGGTAATTCAACTTACTAGACTTGTATTGCCAGCTGTCTGCTGTTGTGACGCTGTGTGGCTAACACATCGCTTTGGAGATTGCTTCTTATTCTCGTCGAAATATATTGGGGTTTAGAAGAAATGTGTTGCCACCACCTTCAGGGTAATGTTACCTCAAGGTAAGTTGGTGAATTTCCACTAAACTACATGACGTCATATCTCGTTACACTGCAGTTTCTACGTGTCTGGTGGACAGTCACGTTAAATCACAGTCGGCTGACTAACCCCTCGCCTGACCAGTGCAACGCTCCCACAGTGACAGAAGCGCATTGCACGGAACTCATGTCCTTACCCGTAATGGCATGCCGCTTTGTGGATGGGACCGATCGACGGCATGGCCTTACCTGTAGTGGCTTGCTGTTTTGTGGGTGGGACCGCTCGACGGTATGACCTTAAGTGTAGCGGTGTGGTGCTTTGTGAGTGGGACCGCTCGTCGGCATGGCCTTACCTGTAGTGGCTTGCTGTTTTGTGGGTGGGACCGCTCGACGGTATGACCTTACGTGTAGCGGTGTGGTGCTTTGTGAGTGGGACCGCTCGTCGGCATGGCCTTACCTGTAGAGGTGTGGTGCTTTGCGGGTGGGACCGTTCGACGGCATGACCTAACCTGTAGTGGCTTGCTGCTTTGTGGGCAGGACCGCTTGACGGCATGACCTTACGTGTAGCGGTTTGGTGCTTTGTGGGAGGGACCGCTCGACAGCATGACCTTAGCTATAGAGGTGTGGTGTTTTGCGGGTGGGACCGCTCGACGGTATGGCCTTACCTGTAGAGGTGTGGTGCTTTGCGGAATCGCTCGCTCGTGCGGTGGGTACAGTTGAGCGAGGCACATCACAGCTTCATTGCAGAACTTGAGCCCCATGACCTCCTCATCCTCACGACCGTACCGAAACGTCAGTGTCACCTGCCCGTAAATCTGGAAGCAGATAGATGTGCATGTGAAGCTGGTCGCCGATAGCGGACAGGACTGTGCTAACATCCTGGGATACAGCATGGAACGGCAGGATCACTGATGGACGTCACCTTTGGAGGAAATGTCCTGCCATTCGCCTGAAGAGACCGGGGAAAGAGACTTTAGTTACTATAGCTGGTGTCATGGCCGGGATATGAACCGGGCCTGTCCCAAACAGGTCTAGTTCGTTCTGTCCAGTGACGCCGTTAAGTCTGGTATATAAGTAAGCACCAGCACATCATTCCAGTAGACAGCAGTGTTCATAGGTTCATCTCATATACTCGTATCAACGTTTGAAGTGCGAAAGGCATACTATTAATGAGAAGGCTCGAAAGTTTGGCACTGAAATGAAGTGTTCTGACGTGTGAGATGAAAAACGGATGTCACAAAACAGCTCATTCATGAACAACTGTCTTATCTTACTCCCGGGGGCCGCGATAGCTCAGTCGGTGTAGTGTCTAGGCTACGGGCTGGCCGACCGAATTCTGATTAGATTCATGACAGAGGCAAATGATTTTTCTTCTGAAAAAACATCAGGTTGACCTAAGTTAAAGATGAGTAGAGCTGTACCTCCACCCCCCACCCACAAGCTTTTATGACTGGCTTAGAGGTGACTTTTCCTTTACCTCATTTTCTTCCATTTGTATAAACGAGCCTGGAGACTGAGTTACGGCGGTATAGTCTTTACACCTTTTGTATAATAAATATTGTTACTAACGTTTAGTTGTGGGTGTGTATTTCACTCAATCATTTAGCCACACTTATCTCCGTACACTGCATTAGTTAATATTTCATTATCTCTCCCTCATAGTTCTGTCGCTTCTTCTTCTTCTTACAGTACGTTCAGAGCAGACATCTCGAACCAGTTAAGTTCATGTTTTAGATTGTACAAGTAACTGCTTTTATTTCAGATTTTCCTTTTTGTTTTTAGAATGAGCAAATTGTATTATTAGGATGCGATAACTATATACATGCTGTGATGTTAGTTTTGTTTTGATATTGTGTTACCCTTTCCGTATTGCCTAGACGGTGTCGATTCTCTTGTCTCGTGAACAATGCTTCACGCACGCATGTATACTGAACGACAAGGTGGCATACTTTGTATCAGGAAGAATCGCGTGCAAACTGCCCATCTGAACTGCTTCTTTCTCAAAAATTGCGGGCTATGATGTATCTGACCCTTGCCAGGGCGTATTATAAGTATTTAGACCTTACTGCTAACATCGTCGCCTGGAACACCCTGTATTGCAACGGAGCTGTGACGACCGGGACATCGACGTAGGTTAGTTAAGCAGTTCTGTGGGGGAGGAGAACCGAGTTTACGGTGACGTCACCATTATATCTGGCACGAAGGTTCATTTGAACAGCCCTCGTTCGCAAGAGAGTCTTGTGTCCTCCGAAACGTCCATACCAGCTTCCGGGGCCCACATAGTTTCCTTTTCATTGCAGGCTGATGACTTTCGCCGGGGATGAAGCGGCTGGGGCTTGAATCTGACCACACGTCTGTCAAGTGCAGCTGTGCCTCCATTCCCACACAGCGACAACTTCATGTTGCCATGTACTACATTTAGTGTTGTGATGACGCTCATCGTTGCACGACGGTGCTTATTCTCTGTAGCCATGCCTGGTAGAGCATTCTTAGCTGTTAGGCCTACACGTAGTTCATCTAAGTAATACATAAAATATTAATCGCTACGCGTCTGCATTGCGAAGACCAGCTGATTATTGCCGTCTGGGGAAATAACCGCCATTTGTTTTGAGAGTCACACTAAGCACATAAATGCACTGTGTGCGTGAAACTGTAATGTTAAGGGCGGGGTACGTGCATTTACCACCGTGCTTCAAAGAGTTTAAGGCACTTATAGTCCGGATCCTTTGGAATACACGTATACACCGGAAAAGTTCCAGCCCCAAGGAACAGTGGGCCGTGTGCTGTTGGCTTATCGTAGTGGTGTGTGCCGGGCTTCCACCTGCAGGCAAGCAGCCATTCCATGTAGCAGACGTCTGTCCATTATAATGAACTTTGTACCGTGCATAAGACTAGCCTTCCAGCCTCGAAACTCTTGGATCCAGCCAACGGCGCTTCGAACGGGCTGTAAATATAGTTTCCTACTTGGGTAATATCGTTTTGTGCCCCACCTTAATATTCTCATTTTGTAACAAAAAGCGCAGTATCCTCATGCCGCTCAAAACATTTGGACAGAGTGATGGAACTTCATGAAAGTTATGAGCATCGTGACATTTAGCGTTGTTTGACTTCCGTACATTTTAATTCTTGCCAGCCGCTCTCGTTGGCTACGGCAGCGTTTCAGGCTGTTATTTTGTAGGTGCTCGATTCGAACCTGGCTCTATACTTAGTCTATCATGAAGTTTCTGGGATAGTCGGGGTAGGTCAGTCGCTTTGGGCTGGATGTTTCGCATTTCGTTCTCGTCGGGGGGCAGGAGATTTTGCTCTTCTTCAAGCCATACAGATGGGGTCAGGGGTCCCACTTTGGTAGTGGTTACTTTGGGCTATTTGTCCGGTGATAAACGGGGCCGGAGCTAATGTTGTCCACTCACTGCCATCTGGTGTCGATGTTCAGAATGGCTGGAGCTATACCTCTACTACCCCTGTATGCCTCCATACCGTGCGCAGCGATAGCTTCTGCGTTTTAAGATTCTTTGATTTCTGCAGTACCTTCAGGAAAATTCTATAACCGAACTTCAGTGAGGCTACGTCTCCTTCCCAGTCCTTTGCAGTTCATTGTTCACTGATCATCCTGCCACTGGGAGTTTTATATCCCAAAGTGGTGGTGGCGTCGTAAAGCAGTTAATAAATAAACGCGTCACGTAACGTCAACAAATTTCTGACACAATGGCATTCGTATCATTATTTTTAAGAACACAGTCATCCAGCACAGGGATGCATTTGTATGATACTGGCACGAGTTTTAAATCCTTTCGCAGTAGAAATCTGTCTCTTGTAAGTCGCAACCAGTCACGAACAGGCACTCGGCAGCCTTCTAGGTGTTGCTTGAGCGACCCCAACAAATGATCTATCACGAGGTGTGATCCTGCAGCATGACAGTGAAACTCACACAGCAGCTGTTGCAGTCGTGTCTCCGGGGAACTTCTGGATGAACCTTCCGCTCATGGCCGCGAGTTGGCTGGAAGGCATGGTTGGCTACTGGGTAAAGCGACCTGGCGTGAAGCTGACTGTTGACGTCATCGAGTGCCAGCCAAGGCTGAGAATACGTGCAGCCATACGTAAGGTTCCCCACACACAGGACAGCTATTCCTTTGTCTTGACGTAAGTAATAATCTAGGGTAACGTTTCTAGTTGCTGGATTGTGCTTGTAGGCGAGGATTTAACGAATAGAAACGGCACCATAAATACCTGACACCAATGTCACAATCACAAAGCAGGCCGCAGAGACCGAGTCGTGAAGGTTTAACCCCATTTGACGCGTATGGATGCAGATATCGATTTATTCTGAATTACGGTTAGTCATTAGCTCGGCTTTCCGATGTATGGGCCGGGCAGTGCTCTGACCAGGTTGTAAGTTAGCTACCATTTGTTTAAGGCCACGATTCAGAGGGGAAAGTGCAGTTTTAATACCAGCCCACTCATCTTTCCTGGGAATATGGTGTAAAGGTGGCCGAAGGTGGAGGCTAATACCTCATCGCGTGTTACTTGAGGATGTACACAGCCTCTTTTATGCTCTTAACTCATTTTGACTGCATGGAACTTGTGTTTCGAAAGTAACTGTGCACTGCATTTCGTAGTCCAGAGAAATACAGAGTGTATTTTTAATAATCGTTTAGGTAAATGAACGTGCTGAGTACTCTTCCGTACAGTCTGCTCTTGGTGTCGCTGTGTGACGGTGATCGCCGCACAGTTGGTTGTTATAGGTGTGTAGGAAAGTACGAATACAGCAGACTTACTGTCTAGTGCTGTTAAGTCTATAGCAAGGTGCTTACCTTTCGGTCTTGAAGGTAGTCTGGATCGACGAGGATGATTCCCTGCAGTCGGTCTATCTTATTATTTGACACCACCAGATCTCGACTGCTGAGATACAGTGTGAGTTTGTTGTTAGGTGCAGACTTCTTGAAGACCCTGCAACACAGAGTAAAAATAGTAGTTTTACATGTTTTTAATAGCCTCCTGCACGCTGTTTCGGTGTATGCAACAGTGGTAACTATGTCTACCACGAGCATAAACTTTAAGTAACATGTCAGTGCGTCTTCAGAATTTTTTTTTCACTCCAAGAAAAAAGAATGCGTACTTCCTTAACAGTTGAAGACTGCAGTGTGCTGTGCACTGCTTTGCTTGAAAGCTCCCAGGCTCGGCAAGTTCTTCGTCTGAGAGCAGTAGTGTTAAGATGATTATGAGTATGGAACACTGGTGGAATGATACTGACTGGGAAAGACGAAAGTACTGGGACAAAACCCTGTCCCAATGCCACTTTGCACACCACTAACACTGGACAACAAATTTTTACTGACGTTATGCTTCTGAGGTAATAGTAGCCATTTCTTATTAATTTCGAGGCGCTGAGTACGAATATGACAATGAAAACTCAAAATTGCCTACGGTTTCTAAGAAATCCGCAAATGTTTATTATATATTTAAGAAATATGTACATCAGACATGTAACGATAAAAGTCCGCTTCTACTTGCGACTTCCCTTTGCCTGTTGCTTGTGTCCGTAATGAAGTTTGCGTTAAGTAAATATATCTACTAAAAATGAAATACGTCGAAAGATTTCAAAATATTGCGTCATACTGCATCAGCCCATCATGCACACCACACCTGTTTACTCCTGCGTCATAAATACCGCAAAGTGATCCCAGCAGTGTTAATCCAGCGTTAATGATGCCTCGTAACTGTGTTAATAGTGCAGATAACTTTTGTTACATTTGCGGTGAAGTGACGTTTGCAAGGCAAAGAAAAGCCATCACCACGATAGTGAAAAAAAGGCGTATCATTTGTATTTCGGATGTAAGATTGGCGACAAAGACAAATCCTGGGCCCCGCACATATGCTGTCATAAATGTGCAACAGATCTTTCGCAGTAGCTGAGTAGCAAAAGACATGCGATTCCGTTTGCTGTTCGTATGGTTTGGAGGGAGCCAAATAATCACGCAACTGACTGCTACTTCTGTATGGTGCCACCTGTTTCTGGAGGCATCACGAAGAAAAAGAAGTGGACAGCAGTGTATCCGAATATAGCATCTGCTCTCCGTCCAGTTCCGCACGGCGAAGGAATTTCCGTTCCCGAACCTCCGAAAGAATTTACCATCGATTCGGACGACGAGGACGAAGGCGAGTCGACCTCGGGTTCTCCTGAGCCGCCGACGTCTACTGAACCACACGTCTCCCAC
>Ga0123354_10016336_pt1 | contig 11630 bp, 8 predicted proteins | sample TergutLab28metaG_2_FD_97872 | JGI IMG/M metagenome (GOLD analysis project Ga0123354, IMG submission 97872) | Labiotermes labralis P4 segment gut microbial communities from Petit-Saut dam, French Guiana - Lab288 P4 | ecosystem: Host-associated > Arthropoda: Insects > Digestive system > Gut ... | reverse complement strand
ATCAAGGAGGGTATATTTATAGGACCCCAGATCAGGGAACTGATGCAAGACAAACAGTTCGATGAAGACCTGAATGAGACTGAAAGAAATGCATGGTTGTCATTTAAGAGGATTTGCAAGGACCTCTTAGGAAATCACAAAGCAGTGAACTATCAGGACGTTGTGCAGGACCTGTTGACTTCATACAAAGCTATGGGATGCAATATGAGTCTGAAAATCCCCTTTCTGGAGTCATACTTGGATTTTTTCCCAGAGAATATCGGCGGAGTCAGTAACGAACACAGTGAAAAGATTTCACCAAGACATTATAGCTATGGAAAAGCGGTACCAAGGCAAGTGGACCTAAAGTATGTTGGCAGACTGTTGCTGGACACTGAAGAGGGATGTACCTGAGGCCAAATACCAGCGAAAGTCATACGCCTCTACATTTTAGAGGAAACTTTCTGCCTGTTTCATGAGCACGTAAAGTACTATTTTGCACAATTAAATTCCTCTGTATTTTGGAAACCCTGCCTGATAGAAAAATTCGGTATACATATCTGAATTCAGCATAAAAAGTACGGCTAAGTTCATCTATTGATGTTCATGGGACAAAAAAAAGTTCAATTTTGTTTACCGGTGTTATTAATGATATGCTACAAGAATTCAATACTGTGGCTCTGAAGCTCAAATTTACATTTGAATTAGAAAAAAATGACAAAACCAACTTTTATGGACATTACCATTATAAAACATCAAAACAAAATGGATACCATAGTCTACTTACTATGTTCCAAAATAATCACTACCACAACAATGTAACTGAAACAATACAAACGAAAGTTTATAATCAGAGAGAAAAGAAATTGGCTACTTGTATACATGTAGGAAAATAAATCTACTACATTAATAACCTTTTTAAAAAACAGAATGTTGGTGTGATATATAAAACCAAAACCAACATTGGGAGAATTTAAATAGAAATACAGTAATGATTAAATGTTCAAAATACCACAACAGTGGCGTTAACCAACTGTGATGTCCCGAATGTCCTGGACAAACCAGAGGACATTTTTAAATTAGATATAAAGAGCACATTGCAGCCTATAAAAACAACCATAACAGCTCCACCTAGGCCCAGGACCTGATAAATGAGGCACAAACTATCTGCTGCATAGAAGATATTATGGACATGATATTCACCATGCATAAAGGAAGGCATCTTGACACTATGCCAAAATTCTATATTTATCTGGAAACTGTAAGGAGTGGGCAAATTAACAATAAATACGCGATTGCTAAAAATACAATATTTGACATGCTGGTACTATATGACTCTTAGCAGTTGGCACAGGAGCTGCATACTCATCTCGTATCCAGAACATCCAGTTCAGTAAGCCAGTAGCTACAGTGCTAATAGAACACATAATGACTGATTTAGCCAGAGTACCATACTCCCCCACCTGAGTATTTAAGTACCATGCTATTATAAGCTTACAAGGTCACCTAATTATGGACACTATTATACTGAACATTTAAGCCTGATACTCATTACGAGAAGGCAGGCTACACAGTTTTATGCACAACGTGAAGAATAAATCACCCAGTCGCCCAGCCGACCATGCTGATATTTCTGATTGTTCTACTTGAACAAATTTTAAATTCTTTTAAGTTTAATGTACATTTTTCAATAAGCCGTATGAATATGAGACATGATTTGTAAATGAATAAGATCTTATTTTTGGCAATGCAACTGTGTTCTTTTAATATGTTCTGTACTAGCCTGATGATGATTTTGATGGTTTGAAACATGTAGTGTTTATTGTGAGCACAAAAGTTAGGTGCATTGATGGTGGTTGTTTGCATTTTATGTTCTGTGTTACAATCAGTTTGTAATTGTTAATGTTGTGTCGAGTAAATACAAACAGTGCGGTGTTTTTATTTATGAACCTTGTTAGGATACTAGTTTCTAATTAAAATACATTAAAATCAAATCAAATTTAAATCTTTTCACGTAAGTAGTAAACCAACAGTGCACACTGATAAATTATGCTTTATCTTATATTGAAATTCACCTATATGTCTCGATCCCCATGAAAGCAACTGAAACATATAGGTGAATTTTAATATATTATAAAGCATAATTTATCAGTGTGCATTTGGTTTATTATGTAAGTGTAAATATTCCTTAATAAACGGATATGCAGCATATAATTTTTTTTCATTTTTAGGTCTCATACTGAAATGAATAATTGGCTAGCTGCTTTTTATCTTCTGTTATTTGATGTATGACAAGATATAAGCTGCATGTTGAGTGAGGGATATTGTAATTTTTTACTGTGAGGTCCCAAGTCATCGATGTTTTCTCCTGCTATTATGATTTACTATGCTTCACTATCTACTTGTTCACGTTTTTATTATCAGTTGTTTAATCCAGTTTTAGCAATATTTGCACTAAGGATCAATGACCTTGTTATACACCATCTACTCTGTGCAGGAAAGCATATGACATTATTGAACCACACTGTAAATGCTGCTAGAATTGGATAAAAAACAGTGATAATAAAAACTGTCTAGTGGATACTGAAGCAGAATACACTGCAACAGAAAAAGAAAACATTGAAGACTTAGGACTGAAGACAAAAATATTTTAAATTGATTTTATTTTAACATATTTCATTTAGGAACTAGTATCCTAAGAAGGTTGGTAAATAAAAACACCACACTGTATTTACGCAGCATAACACTGAGATTTACAAACTGACTGTAATACATTCTTATAATAATTTGTAAGATGTCTCAAAAGTCATTTACATATTTTACCTTGTTTTTTAAGACCTCTGTATGGTAATATCTAAAGATGATCTGTTTCTGATCCAAACATCTAGTGTTAAAAGAATAATAAAAGGTTGTATCTAACAGAAATTATACCTATGTTGTAATCCACATAATTCGCAAACCATTACATCATGTGAGACTACAGATAATGGCATTTATATGTCATCCACATCAAAAGTTATCAAGCTGCTTGTCTTAGAATTACCCATCTTGGAAAGAGAATGACAGTAATATTATTATGTAACTTACTTTCATTATTGGCTCGGAAAGTGAAACAATGGATCATGGTCAGAGATCCTTCATTCCATTTTATTTTCCATTCACAACTGAAATAACATGTAGTTCTTCCTTCAACCTGAGCAATGACACAATATGCCTCATTTTCATGATGTTTGGTAACAGAAAAATGAGGTTCATTTTCTTCAGTGAGCCAGTTGGTAAATTCTTCCCTCTTTGCAAAGAGTTCTGCATAACTGACTACACCTCTAATAAGTGTCTGCATACTATTTTGTCTCATACACATCATACTGAAAGACTTGAGTTCAGCTTCATGGAAACGATCAAGATATTTTACTTTTAATGAGCGAACAATCATCTCTTTATCCTGAAATATAAAAAGCATATAAAGCATTGTACCAACAATAAATGCCATCATTTCACAATGCAGTTACATCAATCTAAGATTCTTGATTTCAAACTTTCGCCATGTTCTGAATATTGTATGCTTTCTTCTGGGTAATTCCCCAGCATCTGAATTTTATATGCCGATGTTTCGGAATACTCTGTCTGTTCCATCTTCATAGGCAGATAGGTAAGAAGTATGACCGGATTTGAGAAAAGTTGGAGTATTTATACGGGAAAAGGTTTGGCTCAAAAATAGCCTAAGCCAATAGGAAGGAGGGTGACAGGGTAGGGGCAGATCAGAGTAAAGAAACAGGCTGTGGAGGGTAACGACCCACATGGAGGCCACAGGCTGGTATGTGAAGGATTGACAAGACAGGCAATGTATGTATAAATGTAAGCTAGAGGTGTGTTAGCAAAAGAATTGTTGTTGTTGTTGTTGAAAAGCAATAAGTTGTTGTGCCCATAGACCCAGACAACTAAGGATGATGGAAAAAAATAACTGGGGAAGGTGTTTTTCTCAATTCCAAAAGACGCTAAATACTAACATTGGGTATTTTACTAAAATAAAATTAAAAAATGGTAACATAGAAGTGAAAATGTGTGTAAAACACAAAGAACAATGATCCACTAAGTTTTTCCTATCCTAGTATATCAAACCTATGCGTTAGTGCTTATCTGAATACATCCCTTAACTTAACCTATCCTTGGCAGTTTGAATTTCGGCGGAGCCAGACAGTATTCACCCCAAAACAGGAGACTGATGACTACTCTGTCCCTGACTGGTTGATAACAATAACCGCTTGACAATCTAATGCCTCTCTGGATAAAGATCCGCCCCAAATTCTGTATTTATGTGGCAATTTCTTGGGTGATGATTTCATTCCCCATGCCCTTACCCTTGATTGTGATTGGTCAGAATTGTCTTACTCTACATAATTCCCCAACGGAATGCATGATTTCATGACTACACATCGCGTCCCCTTTCCCGGGCTGTGGGTTCTATTTAGGTCACTAGTGGTTTGATGTAACATTTCTTTTGCGGAAAACTTACTCATCACGGACATGTTCCCACATCCGCGCATTATTTCTTCCAGATGTTGACTCATAAAAGGAAGAAAAAATTAGGACAGCCAGCGCTTGCACAACAAAATATTACATATTTCGAGTGTGTGTCTGTGGCATTAGTTATCCAACATACAATGCATATGCACCATATTATACTGACATCTGTGGCCTGTCTGGCTCTACCATATTTTTCCACACTACCTCACGCTTTTCGGGGGGGGAGTAGTATTGATCATAAAATGTGCGTTTTCATTTTCGATACAATTTTTGTCTGCAACATTTCTCATTTTAAGAAGAATTCAGTGACAGAGTAGCATAAATGTATAGGCAGACATCATTTTACGTGACAATTTTTTGTTTAACGCAATTTGGCACAGATGATCCATGGATGTACTTATCTTCTATAGAAGGCTATCAGAAAGTGGCATCATCACACAGCTCATGTAGATTCCTCTTCAACAACACTGGCTTTACCCACAAGCACAAGTGAGGGAAGTAAATCTACATCACTTAGTGAAACCCAGAGTAAAAAATCAGCAAAAACAATCAGTGCTGAAGAGAAATAAGACATAAGCCGACTTGAAAAAGATGAATGAATTGTTGAAATATGCTGTAATGTTAGACTCGCTCATAGCAGTATGCATACAATTCGTGGTAATTCTGACAGAATTAAAGAAAGTGTTAAGGCAGGAACTAAACTGTTTGTGTATAAGTCCACCACAGTCCTATAAGAATAGACCATACCAAATATTGCGGTTAGTCTCATATATTTTCACTGCATTATAAATAAATAAATAAATAAATATACTTACCTACTTACTCCATGGAGCAGAGTCCTTCTGGAGAAGCTAACCAGTTCTCAGCTAGTCAAGAAATACTCAGCATTTTATGGAATATGAAGGTTCAATACTGCGTGTACAAGGGCCCACCACCTGTCCCTATCTTGACCCAGATCAATCCAGTCCAAGCCCCCCACCCCACTTCCTGAAGATCATAAATAAATATACTGTATAGAAATGTATGCATTCTGTATAGAATATATAATAAAATATTCTCTACAGGTCCATATGTCCACTATTGGTACAGTCATAAATAAAAGAGGATAAGGTTGTGAATCCCATTAGGGAACACACTGTTTTATTAAATGGGAATTTTGCGTTCGACTTGCGCGACGTTTTGCAGTAACAAAACCCTGGCATAAAACAAGACATGCCTCTACATAGGTCTTCGTGTAAAGTACCCGCTTTTCTTGTCAGAGTATCATGAAACTGAATGTTCTCAACACATGTCACAAAAATGTATAAAGCATATTTTGTGAAAATATGTCCAGTGTGAGCCAAGTTGTTCCATGAGGACTAATGAACAGATGGACAGACAGATGATAAAGCTAACAGTCACTTTTTGCAATTTTGCAAACATGCCTAAAACTACATTTCACTGGAGTCTGCAGTACTTCAGTGGTTTTGTAAACAAGAAAATAAGTGTTCTGTTACCTCTATGAAACGTGAACATAACTGAATGTCTTACTTCTAGAACACATGTGAACATACCTTCATATCTTTGACAAGAAAATGAACTTGGAATGTAACTGATCCTGTCACAGCACTAGCAGTGTACTGACATGTGCCGTCATCCAAGAGATTTATTTCTTCATTGCTGTACACTACTTTGTTAATCATTTCAGAAATCTTGAGATTCTTTGAGAGGAATCCTGGAATTTCATTCAATTCTGAAACTCTATGAGGAGCTCTGGAAGAAAACACAAGAAATCAAGTGTAAAACCACATGCACATAACAGAGGGTTCAAAACCTAAGCCACCAGGTTGTTTCACTATTACATTCACAGTTGTTCTAAACAGTTTAAGTACAAATGCCTCTCTCATCACCTACAAATTTTGAAGGGCTTCTAGCTCTGCATCAAGCATGTTAAAAACTTTTAATTCTGAACTCATCCACTAGATGAAAAAAGAGTAGGATCTGTGGCATCATTTTATGTTGATTTAGAAGTTTCAACATGTCAATGTGAAAACAATGGCTTGTGAAGTTTTACTGGGCTGTGTCACAGAAATTTCCATTGCTTCTGAAAATTGTAAACTTTAAATAAAGAATAATGTGTGTGCTCAAATTTGGCTTCAAATTAGGTACCACTTTTACAGAAACTTTCAAGATACTGAAGAAACATAACACTTTTCTCAGTGAAAGAGTTCAACAACCCTGTGCCCAAAGGAAGTATATGTGTTATTTATCAGTAGGCAAGGGCTACAATTATACAGCATCAGTGAAAGATGAAGGCATAGGTACTGGTGGTATGATACTGACAAAATAAAATCAAAGTACTTGGAGAAAAACCTGTCCCATTGCCACTTTGTCCACCACAGTGTGTATATGAACTGCCCTGGAATCGAATCTGGGCCTCCTAAGTGACAGCATGCCTGCCTTAGCTACGGCATAGTCATTCCTGAGGAAGGTCAGTTTGTTCCAGTGTGATGGGCATGCCAATCATTCTGGCACACATGGAGTTGTGCATCAAGAGTTCATTCCACAAGGACAAAGCATAAAACAACATATCTACACATTTTACATGTATGTGAACACATGCACGAAAAAAATCTGATAAGTGGAATATTCCCCTACCTCTGCCACTGCCACACACACACACATACATGAAACACACAGGAATTTCTTGATAATGATATGACATGTGCTGCACCCTCCATACTCCTCAGATATAACACCATCTCACTTTCTCTTTTTTGAACACTCAAGTTGGCACTAAAGAGGAGATTTTATGTCATCATCATGACTGCAGAACAATAACAACTACACTTGTGAAGTACATAATATTAACCAACGCTTCTAACATTGGCCCAATCCTTGGGCTCACTGTCTCAAGTTGCAAGGGAACTATTTTGAAGGGGACAGCATGCAACAACACATAAGTGCTGTTATCATTCAGATAAAGATACTATCCACAATCTTTATGTTCAACTTTCATATATATACTGACACTCCTCAAATTATGCAATTTCAAAAGGCCAGAATGTAACTACTGCACAAGTTGTATAGTGTCTGTACACACCCCACAACAACCCAGAATATTAGACTCATTCATTTGCATGTTGCCAATGTACTTAAGCTTTTAAACTTGTACAAAAGGTGCCTGATGACGGTACTGATGCACCAAAACACGTAGCACATTTAAGTGTTGCATTTGTTGGTATACTTGTTATGTTAATTAAATTTGTGTGCAATTATAAGGTGACCATTTCACCCCACTCCACCCACATCCATTCAGGTGATGAGATATGAAAAAATATTGCCTTATATTTCAGTAACCATGGTATTGGGGATATTTTAACACACATGTAGAGCAAGTTTCCTACCACGCAGATGTCATGGAGTTTTAGTTTAATTCACACTATCTTGCTAGAGGCCTGTATAACAAAACTGTCAGTAGACCTCAGAGAAACGTTACAATCTGAATAACAATATGTTTGTTTCATTCATTAATAGTGGCTCTGGATGAAAACACAGTGAGATCAAATGCACAGAATGCCAAGGGGTCAAAATTTCTCAGACCCCTCCCCCAGCTCTGAGGCCCATCCCAGCTTCCTTTACAATGGGTATTGGGTCTTTTTTCTGGGGGGGGTAAAGTGCTTTACGTTTTCTGCACGTAGCAGCTGAAGACTCCTTTGTATCCAACATTTATGTGGTAGATTGAGTTGTTCACTGAAATAGTAATTGGTGCAGCTTGTATTTTGGGTTCCACAGTCTGTGAAACCCAGAACACAACCTGTAATCATAAGCTGCTGACAGCTCAGCCTAAGAGAAAAATGGCAGCTAATGTGTTAAAGCACAGCCAAGAAAAGCAATACAAGGAAATGACTACAAATTTATGTACCAACATTTCCATTTTTGTTTGTAGAAAGTAAAAAGTAAGGGCATGATGTGGCAGACATTATAGAACTGGCCTTCCAAGAAGCTGGACCAAGATCTCTATTATACTTTTAACATCTGTAAGTCAACAGGATGTGACACAGCTACGTCACAGGTCAATATCTCGTGAACATTTTCGTTTTTGAAATAATCAGCTAATTAAATGCATGCAGCACAGTCCTTCTTGAGAGTTAATAGTTCCTCAGCATGTCAAAAAATTACCCACATTTTACAGAATCTGAAAGTTCACAAAAGCCTGCCAAATGTCCCTAACCTGAGCTAGATCAATTCAGTCCATGCCTTCCCACATCCAATTTAAGCTCTATTATGGTATTATTCTCCCATCTACGCTTATGTCATCCAAGTGGTTTCTTTCTCTCAGGTTTCCCCACCAACACCCTGTATGCATCACTCCTCTCCATCGTACATGCCACACGCCCTACTCTATTCATTCTTCTTTACTTCTTTACCTGAATAACATTTTGTCAGGAGTAAAAATCATAAAGTTCCTCATAATGTGCTTTCCTCTGATCACCTTTTACCTGCTCCTTCTTAGGCCGAAATTTCTTTCTCAGCACCCTTCTCCCTAACACCCTTTGCCTATATTCTTCCCACAGCGAGAGAGCAGGATTCACAAAGCAAACATCAAACGGCGCAAGTTCTAATTACAAAAGCAACGCACCACATTCCCACAGCGTGTTTGCATTTCACACTCAGCCAGGTCTAGTCGGCGTGTTAACATATAGCTCAAAACGTACTTATATGATAAAACAGACAGCTAACACTTGCAACAGCAATATTTTGACTCAATAATTACTTGTTTCTAACTTTAACCACGACTGGCTCTTCTGATCAGTATTAAACGTGTTCCTGTAATATTACCTGCATTCAAAATCATTTCCTTCTGTGTGTGGTAAATTATCAAGCCTCTTTGAATGATTCTCCTTCAGTTGATTTATTGATATTTGCAAGTTTCCTTTTTCTCTCTGTAATTCTTCGATCCTCTTTTGTAAATCTCGTCGTTCCATTCTAGAAAATCGAAGAAGTCAATGCCTATTTCAACACAACAGTTTGCACACACTGCAGCTTTCCGCTTGAAATTAAACACCACTATACGTTGAGATGAGGGATGATTATTACCAATACAACACCAGGGAAACTTGGAATGCGTTTGTGCTTATACTCTCACATCCGTGCTTTAGTGCGTACCGTGGACATAACGCATTTAGGTGCAAATTATATAAATTTAAAGGAGGGATATTACAGGTAAGAGTCTGGCATGTATTTTCTATAAATAACACATCCGCTCACGTCAAGCGAAGGGGCTGTCCTTTAGACGACCTATGTTTACGTTGCTCTCCCTGTGCTACAACGTGTTTTAAAGGTATGTTTCTGCTGTTGTCTATCATCTCTGTTCCTTCCAGTGCAGCCAAAATTGTATTGGAGCAGGGTTATTAACGTGAAACGTAACCTACAATCATTAGAACAGTGCTAGAAGTTGTAAGAATAGTAATTTTCTTCGTCATGTATTATGACCAAGGAATGAAGTGCTGAGTACCATACCTAGCAAGAGGCAATCAAATGCGAAGGTTTTCCTTGTTTAAGTGTGCTGCATTTGGAGGTCTCCCGCAGTCAGTTATTGCGTGAGCCAATACTGTATTCGGAAGTCGGATGTGCTGTGGTGTGTCTTGTACGTAGGATGTGGTGTTGAGCGTATTGTATTACACGTATTTTGAAAGTGTGATTTGTACAACACTAGGTGTTCATAGCAGTGTTACTGCAAATTATGGTGTACAAGAGTAATGGTTATCACAGCGGTGCGAATTCAAAGAATATCCTTTCCTTATTACCTGACTATAACCTCACCCCACTCATTTCGATAATGAAGATGGAGCCAGTACGTTTTTCCACAAAGTTTGTGCCCGCCTTTAAGTTTATATGGTGTCACGAGCATTGGTTGTGCATACTGACTTATTCAGCTTCCTGAAAATTTGAAGGCACCAGTGGAATAGTTACATTCACTCATAATTTCTGCCTTTTACTTAGTTAAGATTTTACTTAAAGTCACTGCATTGAATAAGAGCATTATGCTGTACTTAACATGTAATTTTTGTAGTAAATTCCATTAATGCATAAGTCATTGTGACTTATTTAATAAGATAAAAGCGAAACAGAATGGGCCTGGCTACCATACAAAGTAAGACTGTGACAACATATGTTTGCCCAGGTTAGGTTAATGCTGCTCAACTTAGTTTGTGTTACAAGGGTGTTATTGGGGAGGTGGTATAAATTGGGAGTTTTCTCTTCACTGCCATGCATGAAATCTGTACTCTTGTAGGTTATTATGCAGTGAGTAGTGGTAAATTTCTTCTCCTGATAAACAATGAAGAACAACTGAAATGTTGGCAGGAACACTTCTCTAAAATCTTGAATCGCCCCTTGGATGACCAAGTAGATGAAGAAGAGATGGAAGAGGGGGAGTATGAGGCAAATCCAAGAATTAACATTAAAGTTCCAACAATGATAGAAATCAAGAAGGCACTGAAAGAATTACATAATGGGAAAGCAGCTGGAGCTGATAATATTTCACCAGAAGTAATGAAGGTTGACTTGGATACCACAGCCGATATACTGCACCCCCTATTTGAGAAGATATGGATGGGGGGAGAGATGCCAAATGATTGGAGATTATTAAATTAGTAAAACTACCGAAGAAGGGTGATATAGAAAACTGCGACAATTGGCGGGGTTTTAAACTTCTCTTTGTACCAAGGAAAGTCTTTACTAGGGTACTGCTCAACAGGATTAATTAATATGTTAACTTAAGGCTCCAGAAGAAACAAGCAGGTTTTTGCCCAAATCGTTCCTCTATTGGACAAATTAACACCTTACGGATAATTATAGAACAGTGTATAGAATGGTCATCTCGACTGTACACAGTATTTATTGACTTCAAGAGAGCATTTGACTCATTCACCAGGGAGGCCTTGTGGAAAGAAGTGAAACATTATGGAGTGCCAACACAAATTGTCAACCTCATTAAAGAAATCTATCGGTTTTTTTTTTCATTTTCATTTTATTACCGTGCAATGTGATAACAATATTTATTAAAAACCAACTAATTGCACATACTTGTCAAACCATTTAAAACCACATTATTGGATTAAAATGGATTTAAAATATCTCCT
>Ga0123354_10016335_pt1 | contig 11631 bp, 9 predicted proteins | sample TergutLab28metaG_2_FD_97872 | JGI IMG/M metagenome (GOLD analysis project Ga0123354, IMG submission 97872) | Labiotermes labralis P4 segment gut microbial communities from Petit-Saut dam, French Guiana - Lab288 P4 | ecosystem: Host-associated > Arthropoda: Insects > Digestive system > Gut ... | reverse complement strand
TTTCAGGTACCCCCAAAGAAAATCGCAAGGGGTTAAGTCGGGGGAGTGGTTGCGTGTCGCACGGCAGATCGGCGCGGACTTCTCTCAAACGCCTCTCTAACCCACTCAATGTTCTCTGGAGTTCGCACAGATTTTTGACTGCCACCTCTTTTTTTAAATGTTGATCCACTCACCTCAAAGTTGTCTACCCATGTGTTTATCGCGTGGTTTGATGGAACCGGTCGGTTACGCGGAACATTGAAATGAGTGCGGAACGCGCGCCCAGCCCGCACCAAACACTCTCCATTTTGATAATAAGCCTTAACGGTGAATGTACGCTCCTCACCTGTCCACTGCTGCATTGCTACTAAATGGTAGGAGCTACAGAAGGGGAGAGGCTAGTTCCCCCCCTCCCCACTCTACTACAGTGAGCCCAAATTCCCCTTACTTTTTTCCCGTCTCATTGCCCAACCCTGTAGAACATTCCATTAATAAGGTGAAATGTAAAAAGTGACATTTGCAAAAGAATTTCCCTGTTCGTTCATGTGAATTACGTGGAGGGAATGCTCTACAAACTCTAAATTGTAGCGCTGAACGGCGATGAGTGATCTGCGTAAGATATCGGATTAATGTCTGTTGCTGGGAAACAATCCCCTCTGTTCACTGAAGTTATGGCAGTGTAATTTTTAGGGCCGGCCTGAACGTCACGATGAAGATAATTCTCACAATTGCTCCCACCAGGTACCGAATTTTATACCGTCAAGCAGTTACCATTTAGCGAACGTGCGTATCACAGCTCATAACTTACAGGAAGTTCCAAACGCAATGGTGGATCAGAAGCTAAGTTTACATGGTGCGCAGTTTCGTAACTAAAGAACCCTGGAACATCCCTCCTACAGCCGTGATCCGGCGCCCTAACGATTATCAGCTGTTCTCAACGCCGAAGGAAAATTTTGTCAGTAGGAATTTTAAAGAGGTTTGCGAGACGGAATCGGGTGTGACAGGGTGGCTGATAGCAAAGCGACACGGACTTGTATCAACAGGGAATGGGAAAGCTTCTCTTCCCTCGACATGCTTGAGTTTAGGGACGGTGTATGTGTGTGGAGAGGTAGTTGGATAGCAGTGGAGTTAAATCTGGAGTGTTCCGATTAGAGTTCAAAATACAGAACTCATGGTATATCCACTTTAAACTTATTTTCAGACCGACCATCTTGTACTGAAAGTTAAGTCGAAGATAGGAAAGGTACTTCAATACTGACCCTGTTGTGCTTGTTGTGGGTAGCACATGAGAACGGTGTTTCTAAACCAAAGATGACATGGGAAAATATTGGTTTGCCTACTAATGCGGATACATGCTATTTGAAGAGCAAAGTGCTTTATAATGCACTGAAACTGAAACACAAAGAGCAAGGCACGGCAACACAGAAACACTATTAGCCCACTTTATGTTTCGCCTGTTTTGGTTGAGCAAGCCCAATACGATGCGTTGAAGGGTAAGTGAAAGTATTTTTACTGATCCCCGATTTGCGGAAGAGCATTTCTATTTTGAAGGGTGCCATGCTTCCCCCGTTTGCCCTTCTGCTAAGAGAAACATGTAGATGAAAATGAGCGTGGGACATTGGTAGTATATGAACCTGAATTACATTTACAAAACCAGGTCATACCCTATTAGTAAATATATTCCCTTTATTTTTAATGTTTTCCATCCCGAAGTGTTCGATACATATATATATACTAAACAACTATGTTCAGTCAAACACAACGATAATTTGGTATGTTATTTATTGACCTTGGGCACTTTGGGCGACATGTTTCGATTCACTTGGAATCATAATCAGGCCCTCTTCAAAAATATATATCCATTACATATAATTATTAACCCTTATCCTGCTAACGTGGAGAATATCGTGAGTTCCTAATAATGCCAGCAAACGGCATATGGGATTTAATTCGGCGTTTAAAGGGTTAAAACGCGTTATGGGATCCCATACGCTTACATCGAATTTAAATTCGCAATACATATGTCTTAGTTTTCTTATTATTGGAACTGGATATCTGATTTAGATTATAAGACATTAAAACCTTATTCTACGTATGTGTTTATACTATTTGTGAGTGTACATAAAATGTTCACTTTTTACAAATGTTAAAACTGTTGGAACTCTGCAGTCTTTTCGCGTTTGGGACGTGCTGTTAAACATTGTTGTTTGGTATATAAAAATATATTTCCTGTCGGTTATAAAATCCAGACGGTTGATGCTGTATAGGTTTGTTCTGTAAACCGTACGTATTACGTAAACTGTAGGACTCAAGTTAAATTTTTTGGAACCTAAATTAACCACTAGGCTTTAAAGAGTTAAGCGTTTGGCTGTATGCTGTTAACCCTGCACTTTAATAAACTGGATTGAATTGAATATTGACTAGATCAACTGCACCAGCCAATCACGTGTGTGTAAACTCTTGCCCGTGAAGTGGATTGAATTGAAGATATGATAAGCTTTGCTGCATCCATGAATGGTTTGTCCGTCTATCTTGTGTTGCCTGCTGGAGTCTCTTTTTCTTGGCTGACGTTGACAGACAGGTGGGCGCCAAACCATGTTCCGTCTCTTGTATAAATAGCTCTTCAAAAATTTGCCACGTAATCGCTGAATACGTCATCAATTTTTTTTGCGTTCTTTCCAAAGAGAAATTTGTTGCGTCATGACTAATGAATGCAGCATTTCCCCATGATCATAAAGCCGCATGTATCAGATGCAGTAACTTTGTTAGTGGAACTTAGCAGTCTGGCGTTGCCCATACGTGAAAAGTAAAGTTGCCCCTTCGACCGCCATAACGGCATCTGGGGAAGTGGAGGCATAGTTTTACTCATTCTCAACTTCGAAATCAGATGGAGGTGAGGATTAAGTTTCACGCCCGGGTTCTTTAACCCCGAAGAAAGAACACCCGGTACCAGTTAATTTTTAGACCAGGAGGGACACTTGTGGAAAAGAGCGAAATTTCGTACTAACGTGGCTGTCCAGCTCACAGCCCTGTCACTGCACCGACTGAGCTAAACAATGTAGGACTTAATGCTTCCAATCAATATTAAAATGTGCTGTATTACGTCTTGCTTCATGCCCTGGACGCAAATACAAGAGACTCAGCAGTGATAATTATTGCATAACCTTGTTACTGAGCATCCACGGCAGAAGAGAAGGAATACAGTGTGTTACGAATTTTGTTTGAGATGTTTTGTGTACTCACACGTCTTTGTACGTGTATCAAGAGTGTAATAATGTTGACATTCGTGTTGTACTCATTAATTTTACCTTTGATCGAGGCAGACATCGCAGTTGGGTCCCGCTCATACAACCTGTCTCGAATAAAGGTTAAATGTCGCATAGCTTCTCTTCATGCTCCAAGAACTTTAATATTAGAACGAGCATGTATTTCATGGGCGTAATTGTGTTATTGTTTTATTTGTAAATTTACTACAACATTTCATTTGAGATTGCGCTTTTTTTTGGGATTTTATGCGGCGTAGAGTGGTAGTTTCTTGCCGACGTTTCGGGACAGCGTATCGAGTCCCATCTTCATGGGTCAAGAAATGCAAGTCTTCTTGTACTCCTTGGTACTTGAGGGTGGGACCCGATGGGTCGTCCCGAAACGTCGATAGGAAAACACGATTCTGTGCTGCGTAGAATCCAAAAAAAGATCGCAGATCTCTTTTACACGCGGCGGAAGCCAGATATCACGCAAGATTTTTAACAGGTTATTGATTTTGTATATTTGAATGTTAATGTCAAATGGATCTGTCCGATAATTACTGTTTAGACCTTTTACGTTCGTCGTTGTGCGTGACTTCACATTGAGGCAACTGGTCCGATGCCGGAATCTCTCAAACAGTCCCTAATCTTAAAACTGCGAAACAAACTGAATGGCCGTAGTGTTTGGTTATATGGTGACCCTGTGAAGCACAGTACCTACTGTGTAGGCAGTCTGCTGGGACATTAAGAACCTCTGTATTCTGAGCACAAACAATATTTTATGTGTTTCATAAGTTTCTCACAGGAAACACCGACTGTTTTGCTAAAGATCCTCAACCGATTCTACTTTGTAATGAAGACTCAAAGTGTGTTCTTTGAGACAGTAACTGATTTTTATATATTTTTTGTTAAATTTCTCTGTTTAAATAGTTAATTAAACTGACCTCGTCGGGGGATTGATTTTCGAATTCAGTCTAACATTTAAAAAATACTAACGGTATAAATGAATGTGGCGAATTTTCACGTATAAATGATGTATATAAACCTTTATAAGTGTTAGGGGCTTGCTGTGTCCTCACAACTCTGCACAAGCAAGCTGACCGTCAGTCGGTAGCTCTGTTAATACGCATGGACAGGAATACCTTTGATCCAATCAAATATGTATATTCATGCCTATTAATTAATTTCAGTGGCTTAGAAGTCCGAAATGAATAGGTTAGCTCAGCAGTGACGTTTCCTGCTTACATTCAGAGGCTACTAGATTTGATCTCTCCCGAGCACCGGACTACTCGGACACAGTGTTTTCATGCATTTTCTGATCCCTTTCATGTGAATGGAGGGGTCGGGGGTTGGAGGGGTTGGTTAAGTGAAGCAAGCTTTCATTTTCTCTCCCTTTCCTTCTATCCCTCTTGGACCCTCTACCTTTCCCTTTTGCATTTCGACGTAATGTAATTTGCCAAAAAATTAATGAACTTTTAATCATAGAGAGACTGTCAGACATCCGTGGGACTGTTACTCAATAGTCTCTCTGTGGTCTATTGAAGCATGCAGACTTGCAGGTAGCAAGACACCCAAACCTTCAGGAAAGTCACGTTCGAATGCGGGATTTGGATCTGGGAATGCATTACCATATGTTACAAATCACATTTTCCTTTTTGGGGAGATACTTTGACTTCTACATTTTAGCCTGCTCAAAAAGTGTTGGTACAAACTGTGACTATGATATGTTCCTGCGATGGTAATTAGACATGGTCCTACGTGTACTTTTAAGGTAAATAATTTTATTGGGTTAAAGTGATTCCGTTACTGGCCCGATTTGGCCCAGAGGGTGGGTAGAGGTATAGCTCTACTCTTCCATGACCGCAGCACTAGAAGAGGGTGAGTGGTCAGCAGCACGCCCCGGCCGCACTTTACCTCCGAGAAAGACCCGGTACCCATTTTACAGGAGGCTGGGTGGGCCCCAGGGCCGGTCTGGACGGGCGGGAAATCTTGTCCCCACCAGGGTTCGATCCCGGACCGTCCAGCCCTAGTCAGTCGCCATACCGACAGAGCTACCCGACCTACAGTTTTATTGGGTACTAATATATATGTTGCTTTCGATACGTGACGTAACATACAGAACTTTAATTATTTAAAAAAAATAAAAATTTTGCTTTCGTTTTATAATGGGGGTTTGATTAAAACACAGTAAAAGTTTTCCTTTTTTTAGATTTTTATATTTATGACTTGCTTTGCATCTTTTTAAAAAATTTTAAACCTAATTTTGTAATCCATAATCGGGGTATTTTACGACATCTGTATTACTCTGGTGAATGTTCGTAAAATAGACGTGATTAATATGCACATTTGGTGGTAAATCCACGATATATTTGTCTTCTGCAGCAGTAATAGGTCGAATGTCTTTATACAAGGGGAGTAATTTTACCTAGTTATATTTGTTTAGTTTTCCGTCTCTTGTTGATAAGTCTATAATACAGACCTTCCCACCGGGTTCCAGAGATGTAATGAGCGTTTTTAAAATCCTCATAACCAACGAGGGAGAGTCAACTGTAAAACTTAAAAATTAGCACACAATTATAATACAATATTTAAGGCCTTCATTTGACTCACCCTCATATATATATATATATATATATATATATATATGTGTGTGTATATAGTGAATATAATATATCGAAGGTTGTGATTAAGGTATATATATATATGTATGTATGTATGTATATGTATATATATATATATATACACACACGAGTATATTTAGCCACTTAACAGCTTTCCCTAAATGTGTGTTTTATTTTTTTTTGAAAGAGTGTCCCTTTGAGGTCACGTGGAACATAGGCCTCACGCTGTACCTGATGTACTTTTAGCGGTATATGGTATAAATTTGTTGAATTTTTCAGGGACAAACGAGAATTAATTCTTTGATTGCTGTCTGTACAGTACAAAAATCTGATCATTGGGCAAACAACAAACAACGTGACATTAAATAAATGTGATGAATTGTGCTGATATTTTTCTCAAAACCAGCTTGAAATTACGATTTTTGTTTCCGGTACCGAGCCGCTGTGCGCAATAACATGTTTTTGAAGTGCCACATTCTTGAGATGTTTTTGACGAGGTACTACTTTTGGAGAACCTCTGGGTACTGCAGTCTCTTCCCAAAACTAGAGATCAACATAATCATGAAAACTTAGAAAACAGTAATTTAAAACATTCGCTCTGTAATATGCTTTTTAAATCTCAGACTAAAATCTTAATCAGGCTGACACCACGTACAAATTTGTGTCTGGTTCACGGAATTAAACCAAAAAAATACCCCAAATGAAAGCCTAAATATTCAGTGGCTCGCATAGGCCGTTGCCCACCTGGCCTTATGTTACTCGTTCTGTTTACTCAGAGCACCTTTATGTGTTCTTTATGAAATACTGTGATGTGTGCAGTCTACGTGGTGTTCCTGACTGATGGTCATCATTGTAACTCCTAATACAAACAACATTTTGCGTCCACGTTTTGTGACTGCACCGTGTATTTTAGTTTGTAAGACACCCACATTTTGTCTCTCGTTTGTGTCAAGACTCACCATTAAGTGTTGCTAGTGTCTTGCCACCTCACTAATTCGTGTGTCTGCCACGTTGTTACGGATTTTTAGAGATTAGAAAGTACGGGTATGGAATTGCCTCCATTAAAATAATGTCTGCGCCGTATTCTGTGACAATCGGTAGTTTTGTTCAAGCATAGACAAGAGGTATAAACGCACATACCCACATCCACACGGCACAGTGATCTCATTAGCCGACTTACTTTCCTTGCCGTTGAAAGCTGTTGTAATGAAACACGAATCTTAAGCTTGAACGGTATTCCAACGCGCATGCCCAGACTGTGAGCGGAACAGGAACTTTAAATTCAATGTGTCGATTTAATTCACGAACACTTTTTATCGCCTGAACTTCCTACGCAAGCTAGTCTCTCGCTGTGCGGCGACAACGAGATCTCCTATATGCACGCATGCACACACAAAGCACTCGTGGCAACTGGCATCTGAAGTGAAGTGCTACGTCTTTGTATGCCAGCCTTTTGTTCAGTCTTTTGTCTGATTTGTCTGCACAAAAACACCCTGAAATTACGTGACATTGCCATCATCAGTTTTCACGTGAATGGCATCGTGTTAGAAGATTAGTTTTGTGTATTTTTCTCTTGTTATATTTGACCTCAGTGTTTCAGCTGCCTACAGAATCCTCACGACGGAATGGCCGAACACTAGGTTGTTAATTCTACAGTAAGGTTTCCGACCATGCGTGCTGCATACAGCGATAAAATTCGTCTATTTTGAAGACAGTTTGTACCGTTTTACGGAATAGGAGCCACGGTGGCGCAGTCGGTATACCGACCTCGCTACGGGCTGGCCAGCCTAGGAATATTTCGTTTACCGGCAGCGATAAGGGATCTGTTTTTCTCTCCAAAGAGTTCAGAGCGGATCTGAGGCTCACGTGGTCTCCTGTTCAGTACGTACAGGGGTTCTTTTCCCAGCAGTTAAAATGCCGGGATTTGAATCTGAGCATTCGCCTTTATCAAGCCCTGAGGTTAAGAATGAGTGGAGCTATACGTTCCATCCGCCATGTGCCATCATGGCGTGTACAGGGACAGCTGTACCTTCACCCGTATTGTCTCCTGTGTTTTTTAACATTTGACTCAAGTGTTGTAAAATTACAATAATATAAATGTTGCCCTTTTTTGTGTTTTCATCTTTTGTTGTTCTTATGTGAGTTTCGTGCCGTATTTTTGTTTTTAGTCTTGCTATGTGCACAAAACTCACATAAGAACAACAAAAGATGAAAACAAAGAATGGGCAACATTTATATACCACAGACCAAAAGTCAGAAAGTTTACCAATCTATTTAAACACAGAAACATAAACATCGTTTTCAAAAGCACAAACACAATACAGCAAAGCATCAAACCCAAGAACCCCCCCCCAAAAAAAAAATACCGGACTACAATAGAAGTGGGGTATATAAACTTACCTGCAAGACATCCAACATGTCTTATATAGGGCAGACTAGTAGAGACCTAACACAGAGGTACCGCGAACACATACGCTACATCAGAAATAACGACCCCCAATCAGCATATGCCCAACACATTCTAAGGAACGAACATAAATATGGGACCATTACAGACACTATGACTTTATTTAAACCAATACACAATACCTCGTTGTTGATACCCTACGAACAACTCTTCATACAGACATATCAATATTATGGTACTCTCATAACGGAACAAAACAGAGGCGAACAAAATCTCCTATTCCAGCTAGCCATCGATACCGGTCTTACGTCACAACTCTTCCATAACAAATGAGTACCTACCGTACGATACACATGAATCAGTCCCAACTCAACAACGAGAGCGGATGATAGTAGATCCGGGCATGTAAAGACTATTCTTGTGATCTCAATAGTGTTATTCCCAAAGTATTTTATAATAACTAAATCAGATACACACACGATAGTATTAACTGACTTTGTTTATTTCATTTTCTGACAGAACTTCAACATAACCTAAATTATGTATATATATATATATATATATATATATTGTTGTATATTTTATATTTGGTTTACGTGATTTAAAATACTGCTTTTAACCATCCACCTTTATTTTATATATCATATTCTTCAAGGCTAGTAGCATTCAATATGACCAATCTAGAATTTTAAATTCTATATTAGTATTAATAGCAGCGTATTTTACTCATTGCAGTTAATCAATACCAGAAGCTGTAATTACAGTTGCACTGTACGAGCTCCTGATGATGGGTGTCAACACCCGAAACATATAGAGCTGCCTATAGAAAAGTAATAAACCGAATAAGTCGCATCTTGTTGGAAAACAATTATTAAATTAAATTTTATTTGTTTTTAATAATACATAAGCTGACAGTTTGCAACAACGTGGAGAGTTTGAGACGTATGTTACAACGCTGAGTGGTTCCACTTATACAATTTGGCAATTGATTGTGTTCCTAGTGCTCTTGTGACTCTAACCTGATGATGATCGCAGAAGCGATCGAAACATGTCTGTAATTAATATAAGACATAATTAATACAGGTGCATTTGTTTGTTTTATTACATTAGTTTATATATTTATTAATGCACGGCTGTGGAATATGTTAAGCAAATGTCATAACGTGTTGCGCGGTGGCACAGTTGGTTGAGGCACTGCACAACAAGCCGGCAGGTCGCGGGTTTGATTACCGATGGTGTCATTGGAATTTTTCATTGACATAATCCTTCCGGCTGCGCTGTGGCCCTGGGATTGATTCAGTCTCTAACAGAAATGAGTACCAGGAATATTTCCTGGGGGGTAAAGGCGGCCGGTGCGTAGGGCTGACAAACTTATCACCTTCATGTGCCGATTATCTTGAAATCTGGGAGCCTCAACCTCCTCGAAACCTCTAGGTTTGTTCAGGCCTGTAATTGGATTGCTTTAACTTTACCATAATATGTTGCAGCATTTATTTAGGGATCTCTTGAATAAACTTCCAAATTCGCCGTTTTAGGTCACACGTTTCACTGAGGGCCTCCTTTCTTTTAACGTAGTCGCAGAGGAAGCAGTCTGGTACTACAAGATCGGGCAAGTGGGGAGCCAGATGACGATGCCAACGAGACGAGAAATTAATGCCTGGAAATATTATCCTTAGAACTTGCGTGGAAATCTGTGTCGTGCGGTCAGTTGCTCCAAACATCATTGTGCCTGGTGATGGTCAGTATTGAAGCGCCGCTTAGCGGGCAAACCGGTTTTCGAATTTCAAATTCCGTAGGGTGTTAAAGGCACACCGACACAACCCCTCGTCTGATCTTGCAGTACCAGACCGCTTCCTCTGCGGCTATACGTCAAAAAGGAAGGTAAGCCAGACACGCCCTACCAATATTAATTCGGTAGTTTATTCAAAGAATCCTTAAAGAAATGCTACAGTGTGTCATGACGTCGTTTCTGTGGCGACAGTAAGAGTGTATTGTTCACCTACAAAGTGTCATATTCAAACATTAATGATTAATTTGAATTTTCATGAACATAGAATGCATGTGTCAGTATTAATAAAAATTTTCACCCCTGCCGTAAGATGTTATTTCTTTTAGAAAACCGTCAAATATTTTTGTCCGACCGTGTAGTTTACTGGTACGATGAATATTTTCATTTCGATTTAAAAGTAACAGTAATAATTATGATAATAATGGGTGACCATAATGATAACAGTTCCGCTCTTTCCAATATCATAGAACTGCTCTCGAAACGTAACAGCGATCTTCGTGTACCCTTCTTCTCATTAAGTGTGTATTCCTAGGAAATGTCCAATACTGCGTCTGTAAGAATAAAAGCACAGAATTTCTTAAAATTTAGACACAAATAACGAGAGACAATTTGCATCGTGTTCACCTGTATTATAATGGAAAGTCCTGAACATACTGTATCTTTAAACCCTTTAAGGGCGAAATGTTAATCTGTCGTATTTATAGACCCAATTCGTACCGCGCAGAAAACACTCTCCGTCTCGGTTATAAAAACCAGTTAGTTAACGCTGTATATAGAAATAATCGCTCTTTCGTCTGATACCCCATGTGGGTAGAAGCTAGAATTTCTGAACTTTAAGGCTGGTGGTTCATGAAGTATCCAGTAGGCTTTAAAAGGTTAATACTCAACTCCCGTCTGCATATAGAGCTTCAAAATGTTTCTCTTCTCCTCATATTTTCACCTCATCGTTCTTGATTTTATCTCAGGTACTTGGCGAAGGATAAAAAATGCGAAGCTCAGTATTGTGACTGTTGTTCAGGCACCTAAGTCTGGTTCTTACTGTATCCCGAGTTTACGTATTCACCTCAGTACCCTTCTCTCACCACAGTAGGCCTACTTAAATCTTCGGAACTCTATACCGCGCCGCATTAACGGCGTATGCTTTTAATACTTTTTGCCATTTCCCAAAGTTTAAAAAAATTGCGAGTCGTTTTCCACTTAATTTTTCCACGGTAGAGCATGCAGTGCCGTCTATCCATTGCTCGTACTTTGTTAGTAGTCCTATTACTACTTCACACTCCATATTATCAACCGTAGCTTGTTTCATAGATCTGTGTTATCGCCAGCAATGTATCCATCCCTCCACAGGGTTACCTACTTTCGAAATACATGTTGTGCTGTCTTCAAAATAAATTGAAGTGTTGTGGAAGTGTTACGTTGAATGCGGAGTTTCGACACCGTAATTTAAAGTTACACTTCGCAGTGCCAGGTTAAGCACGAGACGTGCAAATTGATGACTTCACTTGTGCAGCCACGTTGTTCGTTTCACTGTGCTAATCTCATGCTACAAATCAAACGCTTTTGAGAATTTTTCTCTTATTTTGTTGTCAC
>Ga0123354_10016330_pt1 | contig 11632 bp, 8 predicted proteins | sample TergutLab28metaG_2_FD_97872 | JGI IMG/M metagenome (GOLD analysis project Ga0123354, IMG submission 97872) | Labiotermes labralis P4 segment gut microbial communities from Petit-Saut dam, French Guiana - Lab288 P4 | ecosystem: Host-associated > Arthropoda: Insects > Digestive system > Gut ... | reverse complement strand
CCACAGGGCCCATAATCAGGTATCACCATAAAACATGTTCCGGCCACAGGGCCCATAATCAGGTATCACCATAAAACATGTTCCGGTCACAGTGCCCATAATCAGGTATCACCATAAAACATGTTCCGGCCACAGGGCCCATAATCAGGTATTACCATAAAACATGTTCCGGCCACAGGGCCCGTAATCAGGTATTACCATAAAACATGTTTCGGTCACAGGGCCCATACACAGGTATCACCATAAAACATATTCCTACCACAGGGCCCATAATCAGGTATCACCATAGAAATAAAAAGAGAAAATTGTCAACATATAAACAATAATTTACTTCAATAATGCGAGTTTTATTCTTTCGTATAAAGTTTATGTTTTACAGCGTCTTTAATTTTTTCAACGTATAAAAGTTGCTGCATTTGTGATTATGCTGAAGCTTTAAAATTATTTTGAAAGACATCGTTAAAATCTGAAAATGAAGCATTAAAAGTGCTAACAGTACTCCTTTTTAAATTGAAATAAACCGAGAGTGTTTCACCGTCCCACAGGCCGCCTAGAAGCACAGAGATTAAAACGTACAAACCGACAATGCGTAGTTTTACTCTCATTTGTACGGATGTGAAACTTGACCTCTCAGTTCCAGGGAACAACAAGATTGGGGTTGTTTAAGAATAGGTTACTGAGGGAATTACTTGGACCTAAGACAGACGAAGGAGAAAATTCCTTAATGTGGAGCTTCGTAATGTGTGGCATTGATGTGGAAAAGACGAGAAATGCAGGCAGAATTTTAGTGAAAAACCTGAAGCGAATCGTCGTATTCGAAGATCTAAGCATGGATGCGTTGCTGTTAAGATGGCTCTTGGGTAACTAGGGTTGATTAGTGTGATTCAGGATATGGAGTTATGTTGGGCCTTTTTGCTGTCATAAAAACGAGGAGAATTCGTTGACCGGCCGAGGGACAATAATCTTCTCAAGAATAAGTGTGCCCCATGAAGCTCCTTAATCAATCATCACGGCTTGAACCAGTAACTGTCACCTTCCTTATGATCAAGCTTTTACGACCAAACCAAATGGGTGATTATCATCTCTCCACAACATGGATTTTGTAAAGGGACTCCCGGAACTGACAAAATTCTGGTTATATCTCTAGATTCTTTTGTACCCGTAGACGAAAACGAGTACAATATTACATGTAAAGATAAGTTTACCAATAATGTAACACAATCTTCCACATTTACTCAGAAAACAAGAAAAAATAACGCCGAACAACCTCGTGTGTCCGATGGTGTTTCACGGCCTGTCGATTGTGACGTGGGTAAAACCATTAAGGTAAACTACATTATGTCAAAACGGAACATAGACCGAAATCTAGCGCATTGAATGTCGTCATTTTTCAGTTATATGTAGGCGTAGAGAAGAGAAAAGGAACTATTCTTATGTAATGTTATGGTGTATACACAATACAATGCCATTTTGTGGTCTTTCTTAACCTTCTGAAGCCTAGTGGTTACGTGATGCACCAACAGGTTGAACATTCAATAGTTTTTCTTTCTGCCCACACTGTGTATTTATGTGTTTTGTATTTATCTGAGAACAAACACCGACTTTTGCCACTTACCGGGGTGCTGATAAGTCCTTAGCCATTAGTCACTGATGCCGCGGAGGCCTGGTTGGACGGAAAAACTTCTGAATTTTTTTGAGTGGCTTCCAAAAGTTAGAGCAACGGGCTAAGAAGTGTATTGAGCTTCGTGGGGAGTATGTTAAATAAATCCCGAGTGTGGTCACTTGTTTCCTTTCTGGTCGGGCTAAGGACTCATCAGCACCCCTGTACACCACAAAATGATTGTTTTTTTATATAAACGTGATGAAAAGTGTTTACTGTGCAGTACGAACTGGGTCTTTAAATAAAGCAGTCTGCGCTTCGTCTTTAAAGGGTTAATATACGCTATTTCAAGAGAGACTTGTACGGTCTTTACCGAGGCCTTTTATAATTTGTTTGGTATTTAGTACGACTTCATAATTCTAAAAACTTAATATAGTGAGGCACAATTCTCACTGAGGTTGCCTCGCTGGTATATGGGAAAGAGGTACAGCTTCGCGACCCAGCCTCCTTACCTCCAGCGAAAACCTCCCTTTGAATAAGAATCTAGGTAGGTCCAAGAACCAGTCCGGAAACTTTTGAGAAGAGAAGAACCCCTCGTTCCTGCCGGGAGTCGAATAGAAAATAAAGTCTAGTAGCGCAAAACATATCTCCAAGTTACCATTCCCTAATGAGTTTGTGGCCTTCCATTATTTGGGGTCTGAAACGGCTATGTCTAGTTTCCAGCGGTCAGTACCTGTCGGCCCTTCTTGAGTTCGAAGCCAAAAAAAGTGTGACGCACGCAGTTTGTTCACGGCATGTGGCATCATGGTGGACATTAACGACCCGAGCACTTTGTCTGTACGTCTGGTCTCCGTGTCCAGTCCTGGCCGTGAAATTACCATCCATATTTAGTTTTACATGTGTATGCCAACGGCACGCACTGAAGAGAAGAAAAAAGTACAGAGGGACCTGGTCTGATAACCGGACGAAAAGAGACCGCTGGGAAAAACTGGGCACACACGTTCTTAAGCAGATAGGACAGGACGGTGTGGACTGGATTCATGTGTCCTGGTATAGGGAACGATGGAGGGAAATGTGAACACTGTAAGGAAAATTCGAATGCTATAAAATGCGGGGAATTTCGTGAGTGGCTAAGGAACTGTCAGCTTCTAAATTAGGAAGGTGCTGCATGGATTTAGATGCGTGTATGCGACGCCTTCCAGTAGTCAACTCTGCTACAGTTTAAGCAGTCATGAAAGCATCCATTTTCTCTGTTCTGTAGTATAATTGTCTAAGCCGTCCTGGAAATTCAAATCGTGTTTCGGGAATATAAACCTGATGTCCACGCTCCATCTACAGTTGGTGGGCAGAAACAAATAACTGTATGTAATTACTTGTACAAGACCGAAGTATCCACCACGTTGTCCTTATTGTTCCAACCTGGCAGCACTTCGCTTTGAAGTAAAAGTAAAATTTCCCCTCGAAGAGGCCATGAAGGCCGAGGGGCAGAGTAGAGGTACAGCTGTACTCTTCCTTTAACCTCGGAGCGAGATGTTGGTGGGTGACCAACACCACGCCCCGGCCGCTTCCGGGAAAGAGACCCGGCACCCGTTGTTCAGGAGGCTGGGTGGGACCCAACAACGGTCTGGGCTGGTGCGGAAAATTTCCTACCACCGGGATTCGATCCCCAGACCGTCCAGCACGTAACTAGTCGCTGTGCTGCTATCCCGACCCACCGATATGATGGAGGTTTTAATGTGTTACTTTACTGCAGTGACCTAGTGGTGAATATTACCGTGGTTTTGTGCCGTTAGAAATAAGGGCACTAAAACGGCTGAACTGATACAAAGATTTTTTACTCGCAAGAGAAATATTCTACATAAAATTACATATACTGTTTAAAATACGTATATTTTTTATGCTGTTAGACCTTTATCGACTAAATTTGCTTCTTATTAAACAGACCATTAACATACTTATCCAACACAGTGTAACTTCAGAGTTAAGAACCTTTCTCTTGTTATGGGGTTTACATTCAGCAGGTTCTAGTCCGGTTATGCCCTACCACAGTACGTAAGTACCGAACTGTGACCAACTCTGTATTTAAAGCACCGCCAATCACGACGAACCAAAACCAACCCCATATTAATGTAACCATCCCTGTCCTTCTGGTCTTCACGGCCGTTTTACAGGTTCCCCACAAATATTCTGCATCGCTGTACACAGTAGGGCCCTAACCTGACACAGGTTAGTAGGTGGCATCACCAAGTGCCTCATTATAGACATCTGGCATATATACATATAATACCAACATCTTTGTCGCTAAATTTTATGTTTTGTTGGCCGTTCATCTCGATATATTCATTCAAAGATAAACCAACTTGATGCACAATTTATTTTCGGTATATTTCGTCAAACACCTCTACATGTATCGGGCCTATCTATAGCCCATCATCAGGAGGTACCAATTGTTATATCTGTACCTCCTGATGATGGGCTATAGATACGCCCAAAATATGTGGAGGTGTTTGACAAAATATACTGAAAATAAATTCTGTCTGAATTTGGTTTTTCTTTGATTGAATGAATCTTTGTTCGGTATTAAGTTAATTAGTAACAACATTTTCCCCTCATTTCATGTTCGAATTTTACATCTTATTTCAATAACATAATGACACTGCTAGGTACGCTTGATTTCCTTCTTTGGTTGTAATTGCCACTTACATTTCGTTTGTTAAAGGGAGAAGTGGCCTACATTTCTAGGAGCCGAACCGTGCTTTCTTTGAAACAGGATATAAATCCACATTAGTTTATTCCATTTGGGTGGATGAATATTTAATAATGACCTGTTTCGTTGTACATTAGAATGGTTAAAATGTAAATATTCTGTCCTTGTGAGACACCAGTCTGCCAGAAGTGTGTAATTATTCTTCTTTTGTTTCAACTTGTTTCCGATAGTAATCCAAGTAACGGACGATAACACTTATTGGCAAGTTACATCTATATTCGATGGGGTTAACATTGCTTGTACATGACTGCTTCTGTCTGTTTAAAGATGGGTTATGCAAATACGAGATGACTGGGTTATGGTGATACTGTAGAGATGATGGTGAAGAAGATAAATATTAATACGATCTATTAGGCGTTATGTAATAAAATTCCGTTTCTGAACAGTAACACCTTGCACATAATTATCGACAAGGATCGCTGGATAATCACTTCCCCCTAAAGATGGAGACGGTATCTCCAAAATGTGGATAATTAAGATAAAGTCCGCATGGAGTCATCGCCGCAAAATAGCATCCATTGGAGTAATTCTATCGACATTTCTTTTACAGCAGCGAAAGTTGCTGAAAGCAGAGGATATGAAAAACTACGGTAGTGTTAGAAGTATCCATTCTCTGTGCCGCAGAACTTAATGTTAGAAGTATACACTCTCTGTGCCGCAGAACGTAATGTTAGAAGTATCCATTCTCTGTGCCGCAGAACTTAATGTTAGAAGTATCCATTCTCTGTGTCGCAGAACTTGATGTTAGAAGTATCCATTTCTCTTTGCCGCAGAACTTAACATCTTAATTTAAATTGTCCAGTGAAATTCATGTTTAGAATCGTTGGCAAAAATAAGCGGATAAAACTTGTCAGGGCCAACAGTCCGCAGATCTCACCCAATGGTTTCCGTAGCGTAACCGAGCTCGGGTTATTATTTTTACATGAAGCTGGATTTTTGTAACTTCGGGACTCAAAGAAGTGTTAAGTGGGACGCCATGAACTTAGTTAAATGAAGTTAAAGCATCCGTAATTAATTACCGCTAAACTTAATTAAAGTTCCCAGAGAACACGCTGCGGCTTTAACACTTTGCGAATATGTAATTAATTCTGGGTTTATTTGATGACACTTTCAAATGAACAGTCTTGGAGATGATCTCAAAAACTGAATAGAGTTTAAAGAAATATTGAAAAATCTCATGAAAGATAAAGTTAGGTACCAGAGTAATGAGGAAAAATGTAGTTTATGAATTGGGGGGTGGGGGGGGGGAGCAAAGCGTGATGGAAACGTGTTGAAACTGATGAAATTACCGTAATAACAATTTTCAGGAATGCCGAAACTTCTGGCTTGAATGGCTTAAATTGTCGTCGTGAATTAATGAGCACAAATTACATTTGTCTGTCGTTACCAGAAAGCAGAACAAAATCGTAATTTGAGAGCTGTTACGTAATACGGCTAAACTTATACTGTATATCAAACGAGCATCAGAACAGAACCCGAACTTACGTTCTCTTAGGACATTAGTTATTCAGTATGTTCTATTCCCGTTTCGACTAGCATTCTGGTCATCTTCAGGACGAGTATTCACATTACTAAAAAACAAATCGGAATATATTTTATGCGTATTGGACCGTGCATCATCTTGATATTTGAATAAAGGTTGACCAACTTGATGACACTTGCTTTATTATCTACTGCTCAACATGTTTCGGATGTTAATACATCCATCTTCAGCTCCTGAAGATGGATGTATTAACATCCGAAACATGTTGAGCAGTAGATAATAAAGCAAGTGTCATCAAGTTGATCAACCTTTATTCGGAATATATTTTTTTCTGCTGAAGCGATCTCGAGCAGTTATTAAACTACAAAAATACAGCTTCTATATTTATCTTCGGGGGACCGCGGTAGCACAGTGTTTACGGTGCTGTGCTACAAATCGGATCGTCGCTAGTTCATTGGAATTTTTCACTGACATAATATCCTTACGATCGCACTATGGCCCTGGGGCCTCTAGCAGAAATGAGTACCAGCAGCATTTCCTGGAGGTAAGGGCGGCCGGTGCGTAAGGCTGACAACCTTACCACCATCCTGTACCGTTGTCATGAAATCTGGGAACCTTAACCTCCTGGAACACTCTGGAACACTCTGGACCACTCCAAGCCTGTAACGGGGCTGATTTACCTTTACCTTTACATTTATCTTCACTAATTCAGACTAAACCCTTATAAGAAATAATAAACTTCGTGCGTTTCTGTATATTCCACGGTTCTGACTGGAAGGTGTACGTGTATTAGGTATCAAAACTGTGGTTGCATCTACATATTCACAAAAATTACGTATAACGTTTACGACTTCAGTACCTTTATGATAATGGAAGCCGTACGGAAGGGTTTAAACGAATTTATACCCGCCTTTCCCCACATTTACTGTCCGACTGGGGTAAAATTCGGAACAGGGATCCGTACACAATGCTGCTGAGCAACGTTAAGTTTCGAGCAAATCTGGACGGGTAGACACAGTTTAATTTTACGCGTACATGAAATTATAGTTGTGGGCGTATCGTAAAAGCGTCTGATATTTAAGATGTAAAGAACTCCTTCCTGAAGCCTATGTAGTGCATTACGGAGTATATTTTCATAGCGCGAGCAGCACTGTTTTGAACACTGGGGAATATTCCGAATTATTTTTTGGTTAAAAAAAAACCCCCCCCTCCTGAATATGACCAAATTGCTGGCTGTATGTACAGCGCACACTGAGTGAATCTTGTTGAAGTAACACAAACCTAAAGACTGCGTTATGATGGTCGTTTTATGTACAACGTAGCTATAAAACACAAAGAAATGGCCCTTTAAAACGTCGCATAAAATGCGTGTAATTTACGTAATGTGTACATTTTGTACCGCTTTTGAAAGAAAAAAAACTGATAAATATTGATTTGAGCTTTATGTGAAGTAGTGCCCATGTTGAACCGATAAGAACCAATATAAAATGCGAAAACTTTTACTTTAAACCTCCAATATCATTGAAATCCTTTTAGTAGCTTCTGAGAATTAGGCGGGCCAACATGCACGGTCTCCGTGTTATACGTTCATATATATGCGCTTCCAGGAACGAATTTATAAAACTTGCCAGAAGTTTAAACTTTGCGGTTGTATATGGAGTTTATGGGCATCCTACTTTGTGTCACTGCGAGAAGCAAAACGGAGTTAAAATCGATGTAACTTTGAAACTTAAGCATTACGGGGTTGAGAGGATAAACAGTCGTAAACGGCCAGTCATAACGACGGCCGCTGCATGTTTCGGCGAGACTGCTTTACCCACTCACGTTCTTCTATTCATCTTGTTTGCTGACAGTGTAATTTATGTGACTTCTAGAAGTGTTTAGAAACAAACATTCTACCGCTTGTAACCCGAGCACATTTGTTGGAGCTTAGGAAATGAAACCTGGCTCACCAGGTTCCACTTCCTTTTTTTCTATCGATGTGTAACACACATGAAAAATAGGACAGATGCATACAGGGAATTGTTGGGCGAACGTGAGGGATAGATATCACTTGGGAAACCTAGGCGTAGATGGTAAGATAATATTAAAATGGGCTTTTAAGAAATAGGATTTGAGGGTGCAGATTGAAATGGTCTCCCTGAGGATAAAGACAAGTAACAGGCTGTTGTGAAGAGGGTAATGAACCTTTGGGTTGCATAAAATGCGCGGATTTTCATAGTTAGCTGAGAAACTATGATCTTCTCAAGTACTATTCTGCCCCATGGAGTTATAAAAGTGAAACATACCGTCTTCTATCATATTTCGTAAGGCAAACCAGTAACCACACTTCTAGCAACATCAGATGAATAAAGACGAATTGTCTCTTATATTGTTTTCCTGAGCACTGCAGCTGTCAAGGGATGTCCCGGTGGATGCAGGCCCTCTATGCGATAAACTACCATTATCAGAGACACGATAAAGGGACATCCTGTATTCCATCAATACTATTTACTACAACGCCATCTTGAAATGCCACGGTAATCCACCTTACAGTAAGTCACAACGTTTCATTCGTAACCATTACCCGACTTTCCTTGTACTGTCATATAAGCAATGAAGCTGTCACAGCATCGTTAAATATGAAAATAACTGGCCATATTTTCATCTGCAACCCTACCTCTCTGCTACTTTTAATTACATTTCCGCGTCCTGCCACAGAATGAAAAACGCCTGTAGGTATACTTCCTTTGTTAGGCAGTGGTTAAGAAGGCTAGTGAACAAGTTAATGTTGTGGAAGTTCACTGAGCTACGTGCGTGTATCACGTCATTAGAATGCAAGACAAAATTAGAATATTAAAATAATTATCCATCTAAAATGTGACAAAGTTGGGAAAGATTGTAGCGTATTAAAATTAGATTTACGTGTAAATTGAGTGCAGATTAATTAGGAGGATGGACGGCACATTGCTGTCAACGATAAGAAGGATTATCCTCAGCAGAAATTAACATCGTCACAGAATTGTTGCCACAGGGACATCGCAGACATAAATCTGCTCGAATACCGGCTACCATAACAGGTGTTCGCGGCTGTTAGTAGTGTCTGTAGGCAAATGCTAGGAAGGGACATTTAAATTGGCTACGAACGCCGTCATACAAAGCCCTCCCAGTTAATTAATATTTATCCTCTACAAGCAGCACTCCCCGCTCAGGCGTGAGGTCAAGATTTCGTTTGTTCCACTGGACGCAGTCTAGTGTGAAAGGGGTTTCTTAGGTCATTCCCGTCTCATAATGACAGGTTACGATTCTGTCGTGCCTCGTAATTCGGAGTTTATCGGTTCGATCCTTGGTACGGGAGTCGGCTATCCTCAGTCATGTTATTCGTTTTTTACTGAGTCAGTCCAGAAAGTCCAGGAAGGTACTTTGAACTAGGGTGGCCAGGATACGGTAGTGTATATTACGACTCACAGCGAATTACGGGGGCCCGGGGTTTAGAACCGCGGTGGGAGCGAAGTTTTTCTTACCCGTCCAGACTGGCCCCGAGATCCCACCTACTCGCCTGTAAAATGGGTACCGGCTCACTTTCCTGGGAGTAGAGCGGCTGGGGCGTAACTTTGACTACCTACCCCTTCTATAGTCGAGACTGTGAACGAGTATAGTTACACTTCCCCTCACCCCCTGTCTTTGCCTTCATGGCATATTATAGGGTGACCTTTGCCTTCAGTTCAAATTACGCAAGACCCCTTCCTGCCAGAATTTACCCACTTCATAACTCATATTCCCATAAACCATCTTGTTCCTGCACCTAAGCACCGCGCCGTAAAGATGCACGGCTTCGGAGGTGAAGCTCCACACATTGTTATTTTGAAATATGTTGTTTAACGACACTTTAAGTCGCTGAGATTTTATAGCGCCGCCGATAATGACAGAATAAGAGTGGAACGTCGGTGGTATGATACCGATAGGAGACATTAGTTCTGCTCCGTCCGTAACAAATGCAGCATGAATTGGTCTGAGGCAGAAACCGGGCCTTTGCGAAGAGAAGCCGGCGGCTGTCCGCCTGAGCCATCCACGTATTCTTTGTCTAGGCGCTAGACAGAGTGGAGTTTCAACTTTATGCTCCGACCGCTTTACCACCAGAAAGACAGCCCCTGGTACACACAGAGCTTATGAGGTCAGAGGCGATGTGGACGGTGTGGCGATCAAACCCTGGCTGTCCAGTGGTATGCGATAACTTGACAGGATGGCCTGTTCATTCTCGCGCTATCAACCTGTGCTGTTGCACGAGTGTTGTTTAATAAACAACGCATGTGCACATCTCTTCGCCTGTCATTTGATATTAGTAGGCCTAACGCAGCACAGTTTAAACTTTTAAAAATCCGTTACGAAGAAACATGAAACCGCATTTCGGAAAGCAGAAGGTATTGGCGTAGCGTTTCAGTACTCACTCGTACTGAGTGCGGGAGTAACCGCAATTCCACACGGACACCAACAGTACTAAGTACAGTTTGTAACTCTGAAGTAAACCTCTCTGATTCGTATTGCTACAGAAGTTCTGCTTAGATTTCCGTCTGCTGATGATACACACAGTTAGTACAACGTTCTTTACTTATGAATTGTTGGAGGTTGGCATTACTGACCTGCTTCAAAGGCAGCTGATAAAACCACGATAAGTCACTAGCCAATGGACAGAGTCCTGCTAAATCTCAGACACCCATCTGTACAGCTTCCTTGCAAAATTAATAATGCTGTAATACTGTAGCTTACGAAGTGGGATCTGGTGTCAGAACAGGAGGCTTATTTGTGTCTTGTGAGTCTGAGGCTTCGTATCGCGCTGTAAGGGCAGAAAACGAGATGGAAGATGCGACAGTTGAAGTTCCTACATCAATGTTGCTAAGATTAAAGTCTTCTGGGATGTTTCGCTGTGTCGACTGGTAAATAGTCACGTATGGAAGATGAAAGATGTTTGAGAACAGGATGCTGATAAGAGTATTTGGGACTGAAGCAGAGGATGTACTAGACAGTTACATACTGAGAGAGTTCATAACTGGGACTGAGAGAGTTCATAATTGGCGCTGAGAGAGTTCATTACTGACACTGAGGGAGTTCATAACTGGCACTGAGAGAGTTCATAACTGGCGCTGAGAGAGTTCATAGCTGGCACTCAGAGAGTTCATAACTGGCACTGAGAGAGTTCATAACTGGCACTGAGAGAGTTCATAACTGACACTGAGAGAGTTCATAACTGGCGCTGAGAGAGTTCATAACTGGCGCTGAGAGAGTTCATAACTGGCACTGAGAGAGTTCATAACTGGCGCTGAGAGAGTTCATAACTGACACTGAGAGAGTTCATAACTGGCGCTGAGAGAGTTCATAGCTGGCACTCAGAGAGTTCATAACTGGCACTCAGAGAGTTTATAACTGGCACTGAGAGAGTTCGTAACTGACACTGAGAGAGTTCATAACTGACACTGAGAGAGTTCATAACTGGCGCTGAGAAAGTTCATGACTGACACTGAGAGAGTTCGTAACTGACACTGAGAGGGTTCATAACTGGCACTGAGAGAGTTCATAACTGGCACTGAGGGAGTTCATAACTGACACTGAGAGGGTTCATAACTGGCGCTGAGAGAGTTCATAACTGGCACTGGGAGAGTTCATAACTGACACTGAGAGAGTTCATAACTGACACTGAGAGAGTTCATAACTGGCGCTGAGAGAGTTCATAACTGACACTGAGAGAGTTCGTAACTGGCACTGAGAGAGTTCATAACTGGCACTGAGAGAGTTCATAACTGGCACT
>Ga0123354_10016326_pt1 | contig 11633 bp, 5 predicted proteins | sample TergutLab28metaG_2_FD_97872 | JGI IMG/M metagenome (GOLD analysis project Ga0123354, IMG submission 97872) | Labiotermes labralis P4 segment gut microbial communities from Petit-Saut dam, French Guiana - Lab288 P4 | ecosystem: Host-associated > Arthropoda: Insects > Digestive system > Gut ... | reverse complement strand
GTTTCCCAAACAACAGTATTTTATGCCCTTTCAAGATCTCCATTTGTTCTGCGGTAAACAGCGTGTATTCTGCGGTTTTCCTAAAACGTTTCACCTTTGCTTCTGCGATTCCAGATTAGTCGTGTTTCTTTATTGTTCAACTTTCATTGCCGTATATATAGTAGAGTGTGTATTGCTATTCTTAGCCGTTTGCTTGTGAATTTTGTATGTTGATGTGGCCTGTCATTTGTATGTTGATGTGGCCTGTCATTTGTAAAAATCATACTTATTTGTTTGTAATATATTTTCTGTTCTTCCTATGACAGTGTGCATCCAAAAGAATTGAACGTGTATTTTATTGTTCATTAATTATTATCCTGCTTCTGGTGGGGGTCTCTGTCTGAATGCTTTTGTTTTAGTCTTACTGCTTGGAATTATAAGTTCATATTTTTACATTATATTCTAATTTGCGTCGGACACTTACGAGGTTATAGATTCTGCTATTATTACCTGATCGTCTGCAAACAGAATGGCTTTTGTTTTCTTATCTCTTGTTATTTGTATCCCCTTCATATTGTCTGTTTTTATTATGAAAGTCTTTCTCTTTTTTATGTTAAATAGTGTTGGAGAGGGAGAAGAGAGACGGCAGCATTGACGTACTCCTTTATTAATTTATATTGATGGCGTCATTTTATTGCTTTGTCTTTTTTCATTTCATTATGTCCCCACATCTTGACCAGTGCTGACAGTAAAGTATCCGGGATGTTTCATGTCTGAAATGCATTGCATATTGAAAGTTTATTCACTTGTTGAGATGCTTCCTTATAAGCTAGAAATATCATATTCTTTTTAAACTGAATTGTGTCGTTTTGTGTAGTATCAGTTTTAAGCTAAATACTCCTTCTATGCATGGTTTTCTGTTTTAGAATCCGCTTTGGCGTTCCAGTAAAAATTCTTCTGAATGTACTTTTAATTTGTCATTTAATATTTTTTCGTATGTTTCACAACATGTGTTTAGCAAACTGTTATCTCTATAGTTTTGGAGTCTTTATGTATGTACTTAAATTGTGATCATTGCTGCATTATTCCATTGCCTTAGTGTTTCTCCTTGTAAATATATTATTGTAAAATTTGGTAATTCAAGCACATATTCTTTCGCTGCATGTTTGTAGTGTATGTAATTCTGAATTTGTTTTCTTCTGCTATTTTCCCGGTTTAGAGATCCCGTATAATTTTTCCCCATTTCATCCATTATTATAGTGGGTGAGAATAGCTTAGCCTGCGTAGCGACTGACTACAGGCAGGATGGTTCCGGGTTCGAACCCCGGTGCGGGAAGAAGTTACCCTCCCACTTCCAGACTGACACTGGGGCCCACCCAGTCTCCATACAGTGGCTACCATCTCTTTCACCAGGGTAATGAGGCCAGGGCGTGGCGTTAAAGGCCCACTCAATTTAGAGTCTAGGTTAAAGAAGGAGTAGTGCTGTAACTGTACCCGCACCCTTTTGTGCTTTCATGGTGTATCAAGGAGTGACATTTACCATTATCGGTATTTAAATATACAATGTTGTATCAGTCAAACACAACAAAACTTTATGTAAACATAACAAATTTTGTTGTGTTTGACTGATATATCATTATATATTTATATATGTGTTTGGACCTAGGAGGGACGAGGAAACGAGGGAATGGAGGAGATTGCATAACGAGGAGCTAAATGATCTGTACTCCTCACCCAATATTGTGCGGGTGATAAAATCGAGACGAATGAGATGGGCTGGGCATGGGGCGCGTATGGGTGAGGAGAGGGGGGTGTATAGGGTCTTGGTGGGGAAACCGGAGGGAAGGAGACCACTGGGGAGAACTAGGCATAGATGGGTGGATAATATTAGGATGGAACTCCAGGAGGTGGGATGTGGGTATATGGACTGGATTGGGCTGGCCCAGGATAGAGAGAGGTGGCGAACGTTTGTGAGTGCGGTAATGAACCTTCCGGTTCTGTGAAATGCGGGGAATTTATTGATTAGCTGCAAACCAGTTAGCTTCTCAAGAAGGACTCTGCACCTTGGAGTGAGTAAGTAAGTAAGTTCAACAATTCGGGATGGCAAACATTAAACTTATCTGTATTATTGATTCTTGATTATTTACATAAGGTGCCCAAGTTATTCTTTCATAGTTCGTGTCACCCCACAACAGACGACAATACTATAAACGTAAACATTTGTTTAGTGGGGAGTGAATATCTGCTGCTGCTTCTGTAATTCCTTTTTTTCTAACGTTTTAAAATTTTTTAAGAATTTGGTTTTGGTTTGTACAAATTATTGTCCATTTGTGTTATAAACGACCCCTGTGAAAGTCTTTTCTTTTCCTTTCTGAACTCTCTTTTTGTTACGTTAGATAATATTTTATATTCTATTTTATCTCCAGCTCTCATGACTGTAGACAATTAGGTATGCTTTCTTTTTGTCCTTCTGCCTTTTTGTAGGACGATAGTGAATACAGAATTGGAAAGAATGTTAAAGGAGGCGATATAGTTCTGTTGTGGGACTCAATCAAAATTGCTGGCCTTTCAGCGGGAATTCGAAATAGGCACCCCTCGAATCGATCTCAGAGGCGTTAAGGTTTGGAGGAAACTTGCTCTATGTGTTGATTTCCTTTATGCCGTTCTCTTTCCCCCGTCCCTCTAGTTTTCTATTATCATTTCACAGATTTGTACAACATCGAATATGATTTTGACCTTCCAGTGACAAATGACCCACAAATACACCCGGAAACGTCAGGTTATCCTTGTTATACCTACGTCAATGCTGAGAGGGCAATCCTGCCAAAATAAAATCAGCCCATCTTCACAAGATCTCGATTTGGTCAATGTGACGACAGCTGGCAAACAGAGGGCAGTCATACGCACAGAGAACAGCGGTATTCACAAAATGAAATTTTTTATGTGCACAACCGGCATAACCAAATTACATTCTCTGGGGGACAATATTTGACTACGCTATATGGGATTTGAGGTTTTCACAAAGGTGAAAATATAGATTACCGTACTCAAGGTTTATGACACCTAAGAGACCATACCGTGTAACAACCCGAAAGACCATAACATACATACATAATCGACCAGTCTGGTAACTCGTTTCCCTACCTTTTTCAGGCTCTTGGATATTGCTAGGAAAGAGATGAGGCTCTACTTTTGTTCCCAAGGCGGAATTTTCTGTGTTTTAAAGGATGTTTTATTGTTCTGAAGGATGCGGTTTTGTTGACTTGAGATTTCACGTCTCTAATCCCTATACACAATGTACAGAAATAATGAATCCTAGTATTCTCAGACGCGTCGAAAATTTGGTCTCACTAAACTTCCCAGTTACTGCTCTATGCATAGGTGATATTTGCTTTCGGTTGCTATCATAGGCGTGTCCTGTGCTTACTTGCTTAATAACTGCATTACCGGTTTTTCATATACCCCCTGCTTGTGTATGTGTGTTAATTACAAAACAACAGGATTGCTTTCTGTGGAATGAATTTTTATGTTGTCTTCAAACTACGTCAAAAATCATTATATTCTCCGTTACGTACTTTTCATCATTTTAACGATAAGTCGTCTTTATGAAATAAAGTAAAACGCCAACTTGATGCAACTAGGTAATTTTATTTATGTATTCTTAGCTCTACATGTTTCGGGTACATACGCTCATCATCAGGAGCATTAGATGTTGAGTTGCAGCATATGGTTTTCTGCACCGAGTTTTTGGATGGGTGGTGGTCTAGAAAGCCGCTGCGTGGGTCGTGTGTACGGTGCGGATTTCTTGGGAGTTAAGCCTGGCGGTACGTATAGTAACCACTTGGCCTTAATAATGTATTAAGGCTTGAAGCCAATGTAGTTGTGAAATTACAATAACATAAAATGACTGAATCAAGTGTGCCAATAACCCTTTTATACAAATCCCTTGTTGTCTCTGAATCGCTCTTCAAAACACAAAATATTCCAAATGTTTGGATCTTTGTACAACACAAATATCGTGCAGAAGTCTTCCGCAGACCAAGTTCTTTTCCATTGCTAGGTGTTACACTAGATTATATCTAAAAGGAGGCTGGAGATTTATTCAAGGCATATTGTGTCAACTGAAACATAAAACTACCCAGCTTTACAATTGTATATGAGTACAGAGTAAGTGTAATATATTTTATCTTGAACTTTGGTGGTGGTAGGCAGAAAACCGGTATATTACGTCGAATAAACATGCGAACAGAGGGAAGAAGGACCTAAATAAGATAAGAGACGGAACAATGGGGGCTCGTAAAAATAGACCTCATCTCGTTTGTGGTAATCCGTGTTAAAATTCTGGCGCATGGTACGCAATAGAGGTGAGTTACGCTAAGCTGTGGGAATCGTAACTTTCGGGTAGATAGCAGCAGGGGCAGTCAGGGTACGGACGAAATGGAGCCCTCTTACTGCGTGATTGATCACTTGGCAATGCCAACTGCCACGGAGCAGCGCACTGTTCGAATTGTGTCCCACGGATGCTGTTAGAAATTTGCAGCAGCAAACAGTTTCTCAGCACGTATAGGCCAACTGCCTTTACGCCAGGTCTAAACTAATTATAAGCTCGAAACACAATTACAATTACCATACAATTATACGCCTTTTAATAGCAGATATTAAACATAGTTTGTTACTTTTCTTACCAAGAAATGTTACCCGCTTTTAAGTTTTGATTAAGCTACAATTAACCACTAACTTCAAGAATTGAACAGCCTATAGTTTTACAGCTGTTCAATCAATTGTCCGCCTGTTACAGAATGTGAACTTTTTTGTGTTCACCACAAACTTTAAAATCAGAAAACTTGTTTACGTTTAAGTAACATGCTTATTTTTCAGTGCGAGCAGTTGCTAGCTCCAACAGATCCGCACAGTAAATGTCAATGTTTGTTTATCTCAGTGATTAACCAACTTGATGCACAAAATTTGTTTCACAATAAGTTTTATTTCATTCCTCTACATGTTTCGAGCACGTCTCGTGCACGAGACGGCCACCTATAGGTTTGTTGATACCAGAGGTTGTGTAATGCAATTTTGACCTCCTGATGATGAGCACATGTGCTCGAAACATGTAGAGGCATGAAATAAAACTTATTGTGAAACAAATTTTGTGCATCAAGTTTGTTAAATACTGGGATAAATATACTGAGATGCACGGTCAACAAAATGTAAAAAAATGTCAATGTTTGGTTATCTGCCATTAGGCAGCCTGTTCAGTAAGTGCGCAACATTGCTCAGTAAGACACGTGAGATCGTGTCTTGATTTGGTGGCGATGAACCAACTTAATATTGCAAACGATATAATAATAAAAAAAACTTACAAATTTTTCCTTTTCCAGATTTTTAAATCCTTATTTATTGACATACACATTTTGACTGCATTATTTATTAATATATTGACACTGCTTAACGAAATGGAAAGACCTTCATTAGTCTGTGGATTCAATAAAATACTTAATTAATTACTCCATGGAGCAGAGTCCTTTTTGAGAAGATTACCATTTCAGCTAGTCAAGAAATTAGCCGCATTTTATGGAACCCGAAGGTTCAATACCGAATTCACAAGTGCACGCCAACTGTCCCTATCCTGAGCCAGCTAGATCCAATCCATACCCTTACATCCCACTTCCTGAAGATTCATCTTAATATTATCCGCCCATCTACGCCTTGGTCTCCCAAGTGGTCTCTTTACCTCAGGTTTCCCCACCAAAAACCCTGTATACGCCTCTCTTCTCCCCATACGTGCTACATGCTCCGCCCATCTCATTCTTCTCGATTTTATCACCCAAACAATATTGGGTGAGGAGTAGAGAACATTAAACTCCTCATTACATAGTTTTCACCACCCCCCCTGTTACTTCATCCCTCTTAGGCCCAAATATTCTCCTCAACACCCTATTCTCAAATACCCTCAGGCTACGTTCATCCCTTAATGTGAGCGACCAAGTTTCACACCCATACAAAACAACAGGCAAAATTATAGTTCTGTACGTCTTAGTCTTACAATTTTAAATTTCAATAAACAACCCTGCATAATTTTCTAGGAAGTAGCGATTTTTTTTTGTCGATCAACCGGCTTAGAGATCACGAAGTCCATAATTTTACAAGATTTCAGTACTATTCTTTTCAGCAATACCAACGATATATATTTTGGTATCCTCATGAATGTATGAAAATTAATTTGACGTTCAGGTGACCGTGCATCGTGATAAATTCTTATAATAAAATCAACTAGATGTATTAATTTCTCAAATTTATTTTTGGAATACAACTCTACATGTTTCGGACAGTTCCTCCGTCCACCATTAGAATTTTTTCACTGTACACACAGCAATGGTATATGCCATACAGCTTTGCTGACAGCTTGCTCGCAAGCTGTCAGCAAACCTGTATGACATAAGAAGATACGAAAATTTGTTGTTGAATTAGTCATTTTGAGTGTCTTTTTATTCGTGTTTATATAATGAATTTTTTCACAATTTTCAGTGCAATGGTGAACGATATTTCATCCACATTTAATTCCAAGTAATGAAATTTTACGTATCTTCTGCATGGTAACAGTGGGAATTGTTTCGGAATTTAAATAAATTTGGATGCCACAGCTTCCTACAATGGAAGCAATAAAATGCCCGCAATATTTTCCGAACGGAATTAAAGAACCCCCTTCCGGTGGTCGCGCGGTCTAAGGCGTGGCTATGCGGCCGGTCGCTTCCTGGGATTGTGGGTTCGAATCTTGCCGGGAGAACAGTTGTCTGTTTCTTGTAAGTATTGTGTGTTTTCATGTAGAGTTTAGTGCGTCGGGATGATCACTCTTCCAGTGGAGTCCTACACGATGTGTGCGGGTCATTGAATGTGATAAAGTGCAAGAACAACCCCTACACTTGCAATGGTCAGGTAGAAGAGATAAGACCAAGAAATAAAGAATGCAAGAAAGAAAGAACGCAAAAAAGAAAGAAATAAATAAATAATTGCAGGACCCTTTCTTTAGAAACGAATGGGGTCTGTCTTCCATCACGGCTACTTCATAAACATGTGCACATTATAATGCCCCCCCCCCTAAAGACACAATTTTCACCATTTCTCCATTCGTAATATTGGCTTCGTATTTCCGGTGGAGCTGCGCCCCAACGCCAGCCATTGCTCCTCATTCTAGAGATTGCTTGATCACACACATCCACGCATCATAGTCGGTAGGACTCCTCCGGGCGAGTGATCAGCCCGTCAAGAAACCACTACCTGACAACACACAACACTCGCAACACACAACACACAATACACAACACTCACAACAAACAAACATCAACGCCCGAGGCGGAATTCTAATGCACGTTTTCAGCAGTCGAGTGGCCGCAGACCCATGCCTTAGATCGCGCGGCCACTGGGACCGGTATTTGGTTTCGTATGGTTGACATCAATTGTAGGAACATCTCTTATGATCTGTAATATATTCTCAATTAGAGATACCCTCTAGGATGACGATTGGAGATGGACAGGGGATCGGAGAATGAACAAAGCGAATGACCTTTCAAGGGTAGACGAGTTACGTCTTACTATTGAAATAAATAGGTCATTAATGAGTATAGAGCGGCGATGATATAGTGCGACTGTGTCATTTATTTATTTATCTATTCTTCTTGAAAATAGCGTCGAATAATACTACTATTATTATTATTATTATTATTATTACGCAGTAACTTGAACTTTGAGTAAGAACGCGTTCTAGCCTACAGCTATCGCAAGAAACAACGAAGAATCGTACTCACCAGAGATTCGAACCCGGTACCCCACACACCGCGACTGGCAATGGTGGTTTGGTGTGTTGTTTACTGACAAAGTACAAAAATACAGCCAACCAGAAATGTGATCTTAGGGAAATATCTTTGGACCCACATAGTATTGGCTACACCGTGTTTATTAGAGATTATTACTGTACACAACGTTTGTTCTTGCGCCCAGCTTGTAGGCACAAGTTGTTTTAGAAATCTCAAAGGTGCAGTCTTGGAGTACGCAGGTTCGACAGCAATGTCGCAGAGGTAATTTCTTGGAAGGCATCTTGTATTATGTAAGAGAGAAGACAGGAATTTTTAAACAGGTTTTACTGCGTGTCAGTATCTTACCTGCCTTGTGCCAGAAGGAACGGACGGCTTAACACATAACGTTTTGCCTGTAATGTCAAATGTTGTACCGAAATTATTGTGTCTATTGTAGTCTTGTAAAATATGTAAATTTAATCACTTAATGGACTTACATATGATACGGTATTTTCAATCTAATATAATAATTCTTATATATTTTTAATACACTGACGGACTGAATAACCAACTAACTAATTAACTACATATAGCAGAGTTCTTCCTGAGAAGCTATCAGATTCGTAGCTAGTCAAGAAATTTACCGCATTTTATGGACCAGAACATTCATTACCGCATTCACAAGATTCCGCCACCCGTCTCTTTTCTGAGCCAGATCAATCCAGTCGATGCCCCCATCATACTTCCTGAAGACATATTTTAATATTATTCTTCCATCTAAGCCTGGGTCTCCCAAGTGGCTCTTTCCCTCAGGATTCCCCACCAAAACCCTGTATGCACATCTCTTCTCTCCCATACGTGCTAGTGCCCCGCCCATTTCATTCTCGATTTGATCATCCGAATGATATTTGGAGAGGAGTACAGATCATAAAGTTCCTCGTTATGTATTCTTCTCCACTCTCCGTTCACCTCGTCCCTCTTAGGACCAAATATTCTCCTCGGCTCCCTATTCCCAAACCCTTCAGCCTGCGTTCATCTCTCAATGTGAGCGACCAAGTTTCACACCCATACAAAACAACAAGAAAAATTATAGTTCTTTGTTTTTTTTATATTTTTGGATAGCAAACTGGAAGACAAAATATTCTACGCCCAATGACAGCAAGCATTCCCTGACTTCAATCTGATCTTAATTTCTTCCTGAATGAAACTGTGATTCGTTAGAGCTGTTACCAAATTTTTGAAATGTTCCACCCTTTCAAAGGATTTATTATCAGTCTTTATGTTGTGATTTTGCCCTGCATTCTGATCTCGAGACATGACCAGGTACTTAGTTTTATCAGCATTTACTTCTCGACCTTTCTCTTTACTAGCAACTAAATCTTCGTGTTTTGCTTTATTGTATGCGCGCTTCCACCCAAAAACTTTTAGTATACTATGAACTGAAATCAAAGACCAGACAGAGAAACTGGCCCTTCTCACCTCTTTATTGTCACACTTACACAAATTTTATTTTTAGACACTAAGTCATCCTAAATATTTAATGAATAGTAGAAATTATTGTATAAAGTTGCTATAATGAACTGTATTTGGTTCAAATCTCTGGATTGTGGGTACACTTGGGCACTATTAAACACAACGCTTCTCTTCCAGCTACATCGGCGCTCACTGCTCTGGTCGCACTGCTGCTGAACTGAACTGATACTCGTACATAGAGCAGGTACAGTTACATTCAACCACGCACGCATTGCTCGAGCGATAAACACTAGGTGCCGACTGAAGAAAACAAAAAGAAAGAGAAGGAAAATACCTTCCTCTGCCCAGTCTACTTATATGACGAAATGAAAGCTTAAACAATTTTGGAACGGAATATTTTCCTACAACCAATGGTGCTGGCAATGAAATTCGCCGAACATGACGGCACAAACGATAAATGTTTCGATTGGTGTTCAGAAGATGCCTTATTGGATGGATGTGCGGTTTGGAAACCAACTCTCGTGCCTGAGGTATATTTTACCTAATAAAAATTAGCTAATATTCTGCCTTTGTATGTAATTTTATATTCTTAATTTACCATCACCCATAATTCGACGCCGTACCTCTGAGATACAGGTTGTTTCGTAAAGTAAATTAGTAATGGAGTTTGAAAAATAATTTGAATCTTCGGTATCATTTAATGCACTTCAGAATAATAAAATGCATTTGTGTACAAATGAACAATCTTGATTTTAAATTGCCCGCCCATATGTATCTGAAAATGAACAACATTTGCATGCGTCTTGGCACACATAAAAGATATGGAAATGGAGAAGACGTTTGGCTACGAACCGAAAGGAATATTAACAGCGGGATATTTATAAAGAAAGCCTCTACCGTCAATACTATCGGATAGTCCCGAAGGAAGGAAGAATATTACATTTCTAGTCACGGCACTCCGGGCTTATATATATCATTTTTTATGCTACACAGTTGGTAGCAATGATTTATCTTTGTCCTCTTATGGACGTTGAAATTGTGGATTCTTTGTTTTCGAGATTATATCTCGGAACAAATGGGTCGTTATTATTCTCTCTAAAGAAACTTTGAGGGTAGAAATTCTGGAAATAAGTTCTGAGGATTATTCATATTTAGTGAAATTGGCATGCTTGTTCCTTGGTTTTTAGTATTTATAAATTAATAATTGAAATTTGACTTCGGGTTGCCCTCTGCAATATAAAACCAAGTCACTGACTAATAAGATAACGACATTTTTAATGAATGCGGAACGTACACACTGTGTATTTTCATTTATACCTCTAGCTTGTGTCTCATCTGGAAGGTTGTGCCACCTGCCAAGTCAGTCGAAGTTTCCCCGGATATCTCTTCGTCCTTCAGCAGTTACTCAGTTGACAGCCAAATTTAACGTTGTATCGCGTGCCTGTCATGCAAGACTTGCAACACTATCCAAATTTATGTCATAATGTAGCCTTCCAAGTACAGTATTTTGCGGGCGTTAATTTTCAAAATACTACCACACAAACAATAAAGTCCAGCCATCGCTGAACACCATTATTTGTGCCAAAGCGCCATGTCACACAATTCGTGGATTACAAATGCAGCTTATCTAACCTGGAACGTGGTCAGAAGCTCGGACTTGGAGCCCGGGGTTCCAACCCTGTAGCTTACCACCGTCTCAAGGTTTGTTATTTTATTCATTCAACCTGAGTGCCTGCGTGAGATCAATCCCGTTTGTTTTCTGTCTACTGTTCTTCGGGGGCAAAGAAAGGGCAGAGAGTAGCTAGCCTTGAATAGAAGTCAGAAATCTTGTCTGAACTAAATTATAATTCGGCAAAGGCATCAAGATTCAGAACTGGACGATACTCAAAATTCCTTACAGTCGTAAGGAAATGTGTGTCTTTCTAACTTCCAACCAAGTTGCTACCAATAAACAATATCCCTCCAGGATTAACTCCAAAATAAACAGCCTTACGTGAAAATTTCGTAGCCGACCAGATGATTATGCACACCATGATCGTCTGCATGGTAGCAACGTCGATACTGATAACTCCCGGAGAAATTGTTATGACTGAATACACATCGCGAACACAGTTTCTCGAAAATTAAAATGTTGTGAGCTACCTCAAGTTGGTATTGGTTTGTTGTTCAATCACTAATAACACTTCTGTATAGCGCAGTTTCATCCTAAATTTAAGCTGGCAATCATCCTATTAAATGGAATAATGTGTAATACCAACTTGATGCAACTAGGTAATTTTATTGATGTATTCTTAGCTCGACATGTTTCGGGTACATACGTCCATCATCAGGAGCATTAGATGTTGAGTTGCAGCATATGGTTTTCTGCACCGAGTTTTTGGATGGGTGGTG
>Ga0123354_10016325_pt1 | contig 11633 bp, 11 predicted proteins | sample TergutLab28metaG_2_FD_97872 | JGI IMG/M metagenome (GOLD analysis project Ga0123354, IMG submission 97872) | Labiotermes labralis P4 segment gut microbial communities from Petit-Saut dam, French Guiana - Lab288 P4 | ecosystem: Host-associated > Arthropoda: Insects > Digestive system > Gut ... | reverse complement strand
TCACTTGCTTTATTATTTCATTATTTAATGCTCAACATGTTTCGGATGTTAATACATCCATCCTCAGGAGCTTGCGACTTATTTGTTGAGTTATTTAATGGGTTGTATTGCTCTGGTTCGATGCGTGTTGGTGTTGCGTTGTGGATTGGCTGGGGTGGTGTGGTATCCGGATGCAGGCTGAAGCATTGCATCCGGATACCACACTAGCAAATAGGTCGCAAACTTCTGAGGATGGATGTAGTAACATCCGAAACATGTTGAGCAGTAAATAATGATATAATAAAGCTAGCGACATCAAGTTGGTCTCTCTTTATTCAGCTATTTGTTGAAGTATTTTTGCGGTCACTAGCTTTTATTTTGCGACAAAGTCAGGGATACCAAAAACAGCAGCAACCTAAAACTTTTAGGCGTCAGGAGGGTGAATTCAAGCAAGTTGTACACTGAGGACCAAAAATATGGGGCCTCACCGTACAGAAATTAGTCGCCCTGGATTAGTGGACCCTTGCAATTAGTAAACAACTACATGGATCGGAGGCACTGAGAAGCCTAAAGCCCCTCACTTCTTCAAAAATTTTTCCACATGTTTATTGAACCCCAAATTTTATTACCATGCCGAGAATTGCCTCACTAATGCTTAACCACACAGAATTATGTACAGTTCTCTGTCGAGAAATCATGACAGCAGTAAGGAAAACAGCTACTCTTGACATGCGTTTACACAAGCAGTGTGGCTCTGCAGAGAGGAAACATGAGAAAGTTTGTGGTTATCTTAAAATAGGGGCAGCAGTAAAGTGAAGAAGGCTAAGAATAGCAGAGACAGGCACTGATGTGAAGCCACTGGATGGTCCACTAAGTGGCTCATAGGTTCCTGATGTAACTGTAAGCTAAGTGGCAGGCTAGATGTCAAAGTACTTATCTTAATGATGATTTTGTAGAATTCTGAACAACTGGGTCACTGATTTAGGACAATCAGTTTTCAGCCTGCGTTGGCCGTTACACACCTATTCCATCAAGCGAATTTCCTGTGTAACGTTTATAAACGTTTAACGAACCAGCCAGTACCTGTCACACACAATGGATTGTGTTCGAATGATACTGGTTGGATCTTTACATACTGAACACACTCGCGTTGTTGTAAATGTTTCATTGATCGTTTTCTCTAATTATATGCTACGTATTTGAATCAGCTGGTGAATAGTTGATCCACCCACTTAACGGCGGAGCGTCGTATTTTGCCCGTAAACAATTAGGTAAGAGATTGGTATAAATTTGTTCCTCTTGCTTGCTACATTACCATCATGTTATAATTATAATCACAATCACATTATCATCATCATCAGCAGTCTTACGAACCATTAAGACTTGTTCCGTCTTCATGGTGATGATCACGTCATCTTTTCCTTGGCCAACCTACGTTTCTTCTGCTGGTTAGAATTCATACACACACTAACTTTGATGCATGTATCATACATTCTTAATAAATGTTGTGTCGACTGCATCTACATTATATAAAAATGCTATTCAATTTTATATATTCAATTTACTTATATCTTATGTGTTCTATAACATAAATATTCTACGAACGTGAATCACATATTTCATCTCCGCTGTCTCTGTTTTTTTCTCATGAAATCGAATTCTCACAATCATGTAGAAAAGTTGGTACCGACATTACTTTACAAAGTTACAACCAAGTTTCCTCTCTGCTGGTTTTTAGTGTGTGTCCCATTGTTCCATTTTATATTGAAACTTTAGTACCTTGTTGTACACACCTTCATTATTTGCATGCGATAAATCACATTCTAAGTAGTTGAATTCTTTTACATTTAATTAGTTTGTTTTCGATCAGTTTTGTTTAGATGTGCTTACTTCGTTCAAATAACATGACGTACATTTAACTGTGGAAATATGAAAGTTATTTTCTTTGCAAATTGCATTTTAAATATTTTCCCCTTTCTTACAAAATGTAAAAATTAACTCATGGTTTTCTTGTGTTTCTTAATGTTGAAACCTGCAGGCGATACTGATGACATCTAACAACTGTATCAGTAACATCCGTGACGCACATTAAGCTGTTAAGCTTCAAGTGTCTTCTAGCAGTTTTTCATAATTTTGACATTTACTTGCGTACTAATATCTACTGTGATTTCGTTTCTCGTGGGCCTATCAACTGCTAATACTGTTAATATAGCCATATGCTTTCTTTGGTAGGGTTTTGCCATATTCATGTGTTTTCTCTTTATTCGGCACTTTTAACACCTTAGACGCCATTCGTTGTCTTCCAAATTGTTTTAAGTGAGTGAGAAACAACTCCCAGCTTCTCCCCTATACGCAGTAAGGACCCCCCCCCCATCCCCACCAACTCTAGACCGCGCAGGACTCATATCGCAGCCAGATGACATTGCACTAATAAATTCTACATGGGCAGTTTGTGCTACGTTTGCCACCTAATTCGTCTTTATCACTTTATTGGCCTAAAACTACCCCGCTAAGTATAAAATTCTTTGACTGTAATTAAAACTCCAGCGCCATGATGAGCCATGAAGCTGGAGGCAGAGCACGGCACATCGTTGCCCTTGTCACCACACGGAGGTTGGTGATTACTTTGACCCCGTCACTTTATCTGTAAGGAAGGAGACCATCTGATCGTCGAAGAGACCCTTGGTGGTCTTCAGAGCCAGTCTCGACCCTTTGCTCATTTCCTTATATGAAGTCAGTTTTCATCTATTCATGTCCAACCTCGACACAGTTCAGTATAGAAACCTTTGTTACATACTCCGGCAGAATGTTTTGTGCGGTAGCAGATATACCCTTTCTGTGATAGGAAGTTGTTACTTTACGACGGAAAAGAAAATACTATAAATTAAGATGCAGTTATTACGTTACGTAATTTTACTGCATGAATGTCCTCTGTCGGTTTATGTCTAGAGTCAAGCTGTACTTAATGCAAACAACGCAGGAGCAAGGTGTAAACATGGAGCACTGGTGATATGTGAACTGTTTTAATGGATCATTAATGGAAAACTTCTAATGTTGTATTACTCATCTTGTGAATCGAAGCCTGTAGGTTATTTTCAGAGAGGTAGGTCTGCTGGCGCTCTAAACGTAGAGCTATCAAGCTGAAACAAATGACGGTTAACGACATTCTGCACGGTGTGTTCTGCACGGTGTACTCTGCCCAGTGGCCTTGGCATATTTCCCAGTAACTGCGTGAACACAGACAACCCATTGTGTAAAATGTAGAAAAATGCATGCAGCACTCATTTGACGTCATGCCTTTTGAACTGCCTTTTCCACGGAGCCTTTTTGTTTTAAATTGAGAACCTGTAAATCGCCATATTTCCACAACCCTTCCGGTATGTGACGCCGTGTCGCTCTTATAGTGGGTACCAACGTTCCTTTGAAACGCCATGAAGGGCTAACTAAGAGAAACGGTTTCATGTCGCAGAAGCCCTGAATCGTCGTGCTGGTGGTCCCTTAGTTGTTCAAAAAATTACTCCCTCCCCCCTCGCTTTACGGATGTCAACGATTCACTACCATGTTCACAATAGCCCACCTCTAGACCCCGTCATGACTCATTCGTCCTTTCCACGCGTAAATAATCCATATATGTCAGATAAGTTCACATTTTTCCCTCGTTTACGCCCAGACTTTTCATGAATTCCGGTAGGACATGTACAAACGCATACACCGTTATGCTATGCATTTTGCCTTCCCCAGCCATATTCTGTTCTTTGGGTAGAAAACCCTGTTACGTTACAGCGTCCGTTGTGTTAGGAAAGGACACTTTCCATGGTTTCTGTACCCATAAGTCAAACAAAGTTATTCATAGGCGCATCCCAGTCTCTACTGTCGTCGTCTTGCGGCTGTTGTAGTTGTGCTGGGATCCAGCATCTTGCTGACAACTTCGTGTGTTTTCGTGTCTACGAACAGTGTTGACGTCGTCTGTCGAAAAGTGCAGCTGGCCTACAACTTGCGAATGTTCGTTAGCCACGGGTTCTGGGCTTGAGCACTAGGTTACATCAGCACTTTATCGGGAAAAAGCTGTCAGTTGGTCAGTGTCCGTTCCGGGCCTGACCCACTTGGAGGCTACTGCCATCCAAGTTACACCGGCCGGCAAAACGGTGTTAATCTTTGCGGCTTACCTTCCCGCCCACTGATCGGAGCGGACCTTACCACCTGTTTCGGCGGTGGATTGCTGGTCTTGATGGCTGGAGACCTCAACGCTAAATACGAGGATTGGAACTCACGGCTGAAAACTAGACGGGGGAAATACCTACGTGATTATGCCGACGAGAACTCCTGTCTGACTTTAGGACGGGATTTGCCAACCACCAACCCATACAACCCCTCAGTTAATCCCGATGTCCTGGATATCGTGATAACCAAGAACCTCTCATTCCCGGTGTATTTGACTTCGCTCCGCGTTAAGTTTCGACCACCTCCCGGTTCTCACTGACACTTCGTGTCGCTCATCCTATCACCACCCATCGTAACGCCATGGCTTCAGGCGCAATGACTAGGCCAACTTCCACACTCACTTGAAGGAACTAATTCCGTTCGATCCGGAATTGCACAACGAGATGGCAATCGACACGTGCGTTGAGAACTTCTCCGGCGCCGTTCTAAAGTATCTGGCAGCGTCAACTTCTAAGCGTCGCCCGCGTGACAACCCACGGCCTCCAATACCGGCCGGAATTCAGGATGAGATACACCTGAAAAACCGGCTGCGGTGGCAGTGGCAGATCACCAGGGATCGCGCTCTGAAAGCCGAGATCAACCGCCTGCAGAGGTCGGTGACCCGCCGGCTCAACGTGGGGAGAAACGACCAGTGGAGTCCTACACTCGAATCACTCGATCTTGAAGACCAATCGCTGTGGAGGATAACCAAGCGGGTGATGAGAGTTCCTACTCCAACTCCCCCCTGGTCACCCCAGGGGGAATCGCTCTCTCAGACTCTGAGAAAGTCAAAGCCCTTGCAGACAATCAGGAGCCTCAGTTTCAGCTCGTGACCGATCATTCGGTCCCGGCAGTTATAGAGAGGGTTGACGAGGCGCTGAGGTCTTACTTCCTAAGCCCCGGCAACGAAACACAGTTAACCACCCCTGACGAGTTTCACGAAGTCATCATAGGCCTCAAGGTCAGCAAGACTCCGGGCCCGAACCGTATACCGAACAGGACATTGAAGCATCTTCCCAGACGAGCGGTTTCCCTCCTCACCCGTATCTTGAACGCTGTTCTCCGCACCCATCACCTTCCCCAAACGTGGAAGCACACTCGAGTGATCTCAGTCTTTAACCCGGGGAAGGATCCAGCACTGCCCTCTTCCTATCGGCCCATTAGTCTCTTGGACACGATTGGTAAATTATTTGAAAAGATCCTACTAGCTAGGATCTTACCTGTAATAAACGAGCGCGGATTGATGCGAGACGAGCATTTTGGGTTCAGACCCAGACATAACACGTCGTTGCAGCTGGTCCGCCTCGTTGAAAGAATAACCAGGAATTTTGGCCAAAAGAGGCTCACCGGCGCAGTTATCCTCGACGTGGTCAAAGCCTTCGATACCGTCTGGATCGATGGCCTCCTCTACAAGCCAACGCTCCTCAACTTTCCATCTTACATAGTCCATACAATCTCATCGTACCTCAGGGATCGGACGTTCGAAGCGTCCTTCTAGTCGGCTACGTCATCTCGTCGAGGCATGCGAGCTGGGGTAGCTCAGGGTGGATTGATCTCCCCTGTTCTTTTTAGTCTGTATGTCAACGAACTGCCCCCACCCTCGCACCACGTCAAGTTGGGCTTCCACGCGGACGACACGGCCATCATAGTCACGTCCCGCAAGCCGATGCTCTCTGTCAGCTACCTGGAGTCATACCTCAACGACCTTCAACGGTGGTTGAATGAATGCAGAATCGCCATTAATGTCTCTAAAAGCACCGCGATAATTTTCGCGCGTGCCGGACGGCGCTTTATCCAGCCCCGACCAGTAACACTCTTCGGGGAACCAATCGATTGGGTCGACACTACTCGTTATCTGGAGGTGTCCTTAAATAAATATACACCTGGTCGCCTCACATCGACCAGGTCAGGAAGAGGACTGCTCAAAGGATGGGTATGCTGGGTCCCCTCCTGAACAGTAAGAGTGATCTATCCGTCAGGAACGGAGTCCTGCTATGTAAGCAGCTCATCCGCCCCCTGATGGACTATGCGTGCCCCGTGTGGAGGTCCGCTGCCCGCTCCCATGTCCGGAAGTTACAGGTGTTACAATCCAAGTGTATTCGCCTCGCTACTGGTGCCCCTTGGTACGTAAGTAACAGGCAGATACACGAGGATCTGGGCCTTTCGCTTTTTGCCGACCACAGCATAGCCCTGACCGAGAGTTTTGACTCAAGGCTAGCTGATGTGGGGAACCCCCTAGTAGGGAAACTTGGCAGATACGTAAGCTGACCGAGGTTTGACCCCGTCGCCTGACGCGAAAGCCAAGGGCGGCAGGGGACATCAGGCCAGTCGAGGCCATCGCCCGCGATGGCCAAGTCGTCAAAAGGAATTGTGTTCGGCGTTGAACAGCCGAGCGCCATCCGGGTGTCATGACTGAGGTTTTCCGTGATTTTCCTCAGTTTAAAGGCAAATGCCAAGGTATTCGATGAAAAGTCGGGGCACGGCCCGCACTCCCCTGCCCCAGGCGCGGCGGCTTCACCTAAGCTCCTGACAAACGTCTCATTCCTCCAGTATGCGACAGAGCCAGTCTGGGCTCGGAACCCAGACAGCCAACCAACCAAAGTTTATCCCTCCCATAATTAGTCCAGGGTAAACTAGGCCCTAGTCTTTGTAATGATCAGTCAAGGGCCTCAGCCTGATTTCCAAGTTGTTAGCATCAGCTTATTCCCCTGTTAGAGTTTAGGTGTCTGTTACTGAGCCCAGCAATGCGGCCAAACGTAGGAATGGCTAACAGAGAGGAGGACGTCGACTTGCGCAAAGCGCAAGTCTCCGCCCCCCAGTTAACACTTTGGCTTGGCTTGGCTGGTGGCTTCGGGGCAGGGAGAAATATCTTATCCCAGGTCGCGTGTTCTGTAATCTGGTCACGATCATAGCTGAATGACCGTTTCTGTCTTCATCGTTGGTATAAATGTGTGTATAGATACAACAATTGCTCTCAAAACAACTCTTTATTGCTGAAAACCCAATCACATCTTATTTAAACTACTGTTTTGCTATCTTCAGGCAGTGTACAATGGTTACACACATATTGCCTTAGTTTCTTTCTGTTATATAAACCAAATTTAGAATAAAAAAAGACGAAGACTGAAAGTGACATATGTACGAGGAGGTATAGATAGCGAAGGGAAGTTGGAAGTGTTGACGATGATAAAGATGATAAGATAATTACATATATTAACTGAATAGAGTAAACGATCATTGAACAACGGAGATGCTGAAGTTTGGGCTTCAAAACCTACCCGTAGTAAGTACACATATCCAGGTTTTATTTATGTTGGTTTCCTACATTATATGTAATTGGCCAATCCGTCACCAGATTTACACTAAAACATTCAGCATGATAACTATGATGGTATCAGAGATTAAAGTAAAAAAATGAAATATAGATTTAGGTCTGTCTTATGGACATATTGCAGCCTCGTAGCTGGTCCGTCAAGCGACCCAGCAACGGACTGCGTGGCTGGAGATTATTGGTTAGATTCCTGGCAGGGGCGGAGACTTTCATTGACGTCACTGTGTGCAGTGCGAGATGTGAGGTTCTTCCAGCGGTGTGATTGAAACTCTAAGTCTTTAGGAAAGTTGTGTCATGTTCACTGCTAAATAGTTCCCGACATTTTGTAGAATCTTTGCATCGAGCAGTCCAAGAACGATCGCTTTTTTTTTGCTTCATCCTGAAGATGAAGGCACTACGAATCTCCGAAACTTCGGCAGCTGTTTATCACACGACACGGTGTAGTATTCTGGGAGAATCGATTCATCTTTGTATTTGTAGACTGGCAGTGGAGCCCGCTTAGCCTTAAAAAAATTTCAAAAAAGAATGATCTCTGCGCCTCTCCCCTCTAAATACGTAGTTACTGTAGTGGTGCTTCATTGTTTTATCGCGGAAGAAATTGTGTTTATTTAAGTTCACTTAAGAGGGAGTAAGTACTGAGCATTATATCGTCATTGTAATCATCGTCGTCATCATCATCATCACGCTTTCAAGGACTTCGGCTTTACATCCCATTCCATTTTCATTGTAACGGTCCAGATGTCTTCTTAATGGTCTCTCTGTTTGTCTTTTCCCTCCCGGTCCATTCTACTAAAACGCCACTGAATAGTTACTTATGTGACGACACATAATTACTAAAAATAACTAAAATTGCTAAATTGCAACGCGTACATGTACTTCAAAGAGTAATGCATCAACATTTAGTTATGTTTATGACGTAAATAACTATTTATGACGTACAATCCCAACGAGACACATGCGATAAAAATTAGTAACATTCTGTATCCATATTCACAATAATCAGCAGGAGGAGGACTAACACAACATCTGAACCCTTCGCAAACATGTAACGACATGCTACTACAACACCATCATACCAACAAGAGATAAGTAACTTTAGCATGAACTAATAGCTCCCTGAAGATGGTTTAAACGTAAACCGAAACATGTCGGAGATTTTAACTATTTTAACAAATTAAAGTTTCATAGTGTCAAATGAAAAAGTGTGCATGTGTTGGTGATTATTTGAATATTGACAATATGCACGGTGAAAAACTGAAAATATTCTGTATCCATATTTTGTTATATTTGTTGTTACGAAAATTTGTTATGTTCTAAGGTCTCCCAAAATGTATTGATTTTTCTTGTAGTCAAAGAGTGCGTACTTTGTGCTTTTCCTCAAAATTTTCATCTCTGCTGCTGTGATTTCAGATTTGTCATGTTTTTTCAGTGCCCAAGTTTCACAGTCCTGAAGTAATAAGCAAGTAACCACAATACTGTCCGATAGATACTTACAACACCACAGCCTCTGTGACATGTTTTGTATAAAGAATGGCAGTGAAAGGACCATAACCTGTATTGATAGCTTCTTGTACAGTAAAGAAAATAAGTGCTTATGGATGGAGGCTGCTGTTGCTATGGTGACCGGATGTATTTATGTTTAAATCAACGGAACGTTTTCCCAGAAGTGCTGTATGTTGGTGTGAAAGCCACGTGCTCGTTACTTTGGCTCACTACGGGTTGTAATACCGTGGTCGGACCTATAAATTATGGAGGCGTTAGAAGTGAAGTCATCCAACGGCCTGTTTGTATTAACCATGTATAGGCTTGATAGGGACAGTAACTCTCCAACCCTGTACATTGTCCTGCAGTGACACATAGCGAAGTCAAATTTGCAGTGGTGGTTTGTTGTGCTTGTCATTCATACACTTAAGTTCAGTACTGTCAGAAGAAGCTGTGTGTTTCTCCTTCCTTGACAATAGGGGCTTCACATTCTTCCGAATATTTGGTCAAATCTTACCAATCGGCAAGGTGTCATAAGGCAACATTTGCAACAAATTTGATCTAGAACGCATAGTCACATATTAGTGTTAAATAATTCACGTAGTACAATCTGGATCGGAGGATAAATTTAAATTTTAGAAGCTATGTAAAGTAATTAATTTATTAGGTTCGTTGATCTCTTTTTCGAAGCGGAAAGGTTTAAATAAAAATGGGTCTTATCCCCCCCCTCCAAAAAAAGTAAACTTCGTGTCCTCTTATGAGATTAGGCAGTCAGCATACTAAATATTTTTAAACGTTTTAAAACTGCTGTTTCAGATTACGAATTCTGAATTCACTCGGCTAAATATAATGTAAATTTGCAATGCTGCACAGTGGTGAAGACGTTTTCCTTGTTTACGTCATGGAGGCGTATACGGCGTAGGATTTAGAGATCCGCTTATTCTTAATCGCAGCGCTAGAGGGAGGTAAGTGGCCTCCGTCACGTGTCTGCCGCTGTGCCCCCGGGAGAGGACATCAGTACGCAATGAACAGGAGGAAGGGTGTGTCCTATAATCGGGCTGAGGCTTTTTGGAGAAAAGGATAATCTTTTGACCCTGTAGGAATTTGAACCACGGTTCGTCATACCCGTAGCCTGGTTCCTATACCGACTGTGCTGCCGCACACTAAAGATATTTTTATTTTAATTCCGTTAGAAACAGGTATTCAGGGGTGGCAAGGGGCACACGATATTAACTAACTTTCGAAGTGTTGTTGGTCGGGCAGTTTTGAGTTGTAAAGTAATAGCGAAAATACTGTTCTTTGCAATTAATACTCTGTAGTTTGCTGCGAGGCAAAGGAAATTGGATGCCGGGAGCTTACTAAGTCCGTGCTGTATAAGCTATTAGCACTTTCTATAAGCAACGTCTTAAGTACATGAAAGAATGCAGATCCGAGCATCAGCGCAGGAAGCCTAAAGTCCTAGTCATAGATGCAGCTAATCGTAGGGAAAAGGAAATAAGTGATATGTGACAACCGTGCGGTTTGGTCTGAACAGATTTGTGTGCCGAAGGGAGTTTCTGTAGTCGCTGGAAGGACGTTAAATGCCATACTTAACGGCTAGATAGGGCATGCCGCGGGGCAGTTGGTTGAGGCACTGTGCTACAAGTTGGAAGGTTGCTGGTTCGAGTCCCGATTCCTTCCGGCTGCACTGGGGTAGACTCAGCCTCTAACAGAAATATGTACCAGGGATATTTCCCGGGGGTAAAGGCGGCTGACGCGTAAGGCTGACAACCTTATCACCTTCATGTGTCGATTGTCTTGAAATCTGGGAGCCTCAGCCTCCTGGAACCATCAGGGCCTGTCCAGCCCTGCACAGGGATTGCTGTGGGATTGCTGTCCCTTTACTAACGGTAGATGGCAGAGTGAAAAGAGGGTGAAACATGTGTGTGGCCGAGGTGAGATGGATGGAATGAAGATTCAAGTCTTCTCCAGTATTTCGCTGTGTCGACGAGTGAGAACGTTTCGCAGGATTGTAGAGCCTTCATCTTCAGGGTACAGCAAGTCATGATTATATTGTCAGGTGAAGTGACATGAGAAAGACTAAATTGTTTTCTTTAAACGTGTTATTTAACGATGCTGTCATTATACCGCGTATGGAGCATCGGTGGAATGATACTGGTAGCGGATACCTGATATACACGGAGAAGCACTGTCACAATGTTACTTTGTACACCACAAATCCCATACGAACTGGCCCGGTTTCGAGCCCTGGCTACCACACTGAGAGGCCGGCCACTAAAAGCCTGAGCCATGGTAGCGTTTAGAAAAGACAGGAAAGATTAGAATAAGGAGAAGGGAAAATAGGAAACACAAATAGGTAATAAGAGTGTGTGCATGAAATTTTATGGCATCCTAGCAAGATGCCCAGCATGGAGTCGATTTTTGAACGCGGAAGTATGCTTTTACCAAAGAATGTAAGAATAAAGTTACACCATAAAAGCTGTGGAAAAGGGCTAAGCTACGAAAAGTTTGATGGCTTATAAACTGGACTGTACTTAATACTGCTGCTACTACTACTACTATTACTACTACTACTACTGCTACTACTACACTACCACCAATACCATCACTACCACCAACTGTAGTAGTACTAGTAGTAGAT
>Ga0123354_10016322_pt1 | contig 11634 bp, 10 predicted proteins | sample TergutLab28metaG_2_FD_97872 | JGI IMG/M metagenome (GOLD analysis project Ga0123354, IMG submission 97872) | Labiotermes labralis P4 segment gut microbial communities from Petit-Saut dam, French Guiana - Lab288 P4 | ecosystem: Host-associated > Arthropoda: Insects > Digestive system > Gut ... | reverse complement strand
TATTATTTAGGGTTTGGTATTTGTCCTTTCTCTCTTTTTGAAGTTTTTCTTCGATGCTGAGTTGTATTGTATGCCATATGTTGTCCCAAGTATTAGCCAATAATAAATGTAAGTGGAGTAGTAGTGAGTTGAGTTTCTGTTTCTTGGCATAGAGATATTTAATCTCATCTCTGATTCTAATTGTGGGTATCTTGTTCTGGGTGTGTTTGTGTGCTGGGGAGGTGTTCGGGATCCTGATTTTGGTGTAGCGTGGTGTTATGTGCCGTTTGAGACATTGTTTATTAAAATAGATGTTTGCATTGCACATAAAGATCACCAATATTTTTTGAAAATTGTCTTCGGTACACTATTATACTCATTTTTGGAGAGTTTTATAGGAATGACACGCGATTATGTTTGTAGAATCAACTGTGAAACTACATTCCAAATATGTAAAAAAAATCTGCAAAATTTGAATTTGATGTGCTAGTGTTGCTGAATGTTGAAGCCTTCTGAAATGTGATGCTGTATCTTCGACACATAGTTTCTCACGCTGCAAATTGTAGTGCCTTCGAAACGCTGAGAACTACATACGCAATCCCACCGTGTCACATAACAAGAGACCCGAGTCTTCATGACATGACTTACTAATCTACATTCCTTCCTGACAGGAAAGAAAAGTGCGGTTATGAGATGAACAGCTATCAGTGTGTTACGCCCTACTCCATTTTTTGAAGCAGTTCACCGATTTTCAAAGAAGTGGGTGTGAACATCATGCCATTGAAGACACCATTCTAAACATAACAACACATAATAATCAGAAAATAACATAAAAATCACTAAAAGGTTGTTTCTTTTGTTTTGTCATTGATTCACTTATTTTCATCTCTTAAGGACAGAAATAAGGCTTATCACTGTGCTACGTGCATGCATGTGTATGTACACACACACACACACAAGCATACACTTGCACATGTTCCTTTCAACTTTTGAAATCAATAGCAGCTTTTTGATAAAACTGGTATGATGATTATGCCATTGGAAAACTCCCATCATAATTTTTAATTTTCTGCAGTAATGACAACACAACAAGCATGCAAATTTGTGAGAGTGGGGTGATTCACTGCTCAATTTAAGTCCCAAACTACCATAGACAGATTTAAAAAAGAATTTTTGTCAAATTACAAACAAAAACAAGGTGGCCATGTAAGGTTTTAAAAATGACAACCTCCTAGGACGTAATGCTCTGCAGTCTGCCAGAAAGGTATAAGAGAAAATTACTTCTCCAACATCAGATCAGAGGATGGGGGAAGCAGTTTCCTCTGAAGTCAACATATAGTTACCAGACTACACATCACAGCTGTGAGAACCTTCAATCTCATATGTGGGTTTTCTTTAGCATTCAGATTGACAGGAATAATATACAACCATTGGAGCTAGGCATGATATTTGGTATGTAGGCAGTTAACATTCCTACACATTACCTATATTCTGTTTGTAACAATGAGGGTGTATGAGAATATGGTGTTGAGGAGAATATTTGGACCTAGGAGGGCCCAGGTAACGGGAGAATGGAGGAGAATGCATAACGAGGAGCTAAATGATCTTACTCCTCACCCAATATTGTGTGGATGATAAAATAGAGAAGAATGAGATGGACTGTGCATGTGGCGCGTATGGGTGAGGAGAGGGGGTGTATAGGGTCTTGGTGGGGAAACCGGAGGGAAAGAGACCACTGGGGTGACCTAGGCGTAGATGGGTGGATAATATTAGGATGGCTCTCGAAGAGGTGGGATGTGGGTATATGGACTGGACTGGGCGGGCCCAGGATAGGGATAGGTGGCGGATGCTTGTGAGTGTGGTAATGAACCTTCGGGTTCCGTGAAATGCGGGGAATTTCTTGACTAGCTGCAAACCAGTTAGCTTCTCGAGAAGGACTCTGCACCATGAAGTAAGTAAGATTAACAACAATAATCCTGATGGATTTGTTGAAAAAGGACATATTCAACAAATTTACTGTACATGGAAACTATGTAGGTATGTAATACATGTCACAAAAATAAAATAAAATGCAACCAGAAAGGAGCTTGTTGTGAGTTCTGAACTGAATTCCTTGTATTTTGTTCACCTCAGATTCAGTGTATCATTAAAAGACTGTTGATGATTGGCTTTAATGACTGGAAAGACAAGACTGTGGCTACCTATGAAATCAATTTGCAAAGAAACTGCACCATTTATTTTAACTTTAACATACAGCCAAACTCAGGAATTTTTCTTCAATAATGATAACATCCATTAGTAACAAACATCTCAGGTAAGCTGCTATTGCTAAGACTGGTTGTCATCCAATATCTTGTAAAAACTCAGTGTGTCGGATTGTCCTTAACAAAGGTTCATGCCAGACCTTTCGCATCTTACCAATTCATAGTTCACAATTACCATCCCAGCCCATATTACTTAACGTGTACACTTCAGTAAGTGTTGCTAAAACAAGTGAAGACACATATACATCTGTACGAAACACCTCACCACTGCAATGAGGACGGGTTTTATATATTCCAAAAAAGCAGCACTATAAGAGCAAAGAGTGGAGAGCTTCATGCTCCTATCATATTTACTCTGCCAAAGATTTTCCATTATTCCCTGCACAGCACTTCACTTGATGCTAGAAAGATCTCATGGGTCCGAGGTGTCAAAGAGCAGTAGTATTACTCACAAAACATTTCGAGACACACACTACCCATGGTTTAATTCAGTTCAGTAACTGCATGACAAGACACATTATCAACATCCTAAATATAGTTTGTCCCAAGACAAGTCATTAACTGCAATCTAGAAATTTTGAGAAAATTCATATAATAATTTATGGAAAATTACACATTTTAATGAATGTAAAGGCCCCAACATTACTTCATGGTATTGGATATTGCATGATACATTTAAACATTTAAAAAAAGTATCACATCATTACAAGCAGAGTTTGATGGGCTACTTAACATGACTTTGCTGAAATGTTAGGTAATGATTAGTCTCTAAGTTTGCATGGCAGTGTGGTTGAGGACTCCATTCTTCTAAGACAGGATGCCATGTCAGTGGTTAATCAGACCCTGACATTTTCAAAAACTTATATTGTCATCTTCACAGATCTGGGAGTCTGAGACACAGCATCATATCCCTGAACTGTGGAGTACTTAGTAGGACTTTCTAAAACACAAATGATATATAAAAAGCTTTTAAATTCTGCCCATTCTGCACTTACGGTCACTAGTAATAAATACAGTAGTCATGATACACCAGAAGCAATTTTATGTTTAGGAGGAGGAACATGTAAAAAGCAAAACACAAAAATTTTGTTGGTTTATGCCCATTTCCTTTAAAGAACCTAACACAGAACACAAAAAATATATTTATTCCATACCTTTGTCAATATGCATAGTAGCCATAAATGTACTGTAACGAATTTTCTTGGATGCAATTCAAATCCTTCCTCTTGGTTTATTACATGTATAAACTTGGCTTTCTTAGTTTAAGTGCCATTTCCCATTTTAAAGTTTTGGCTACTATATGCTCAAGTCTTTCAGTGATGTTATGCTATGTCAACTAATAGTAAATACTTACCAATGTTTCTAACTAGTGCCTTCAGGTCCTTGTCATGTGGTCCAACCTTGTAGGAACTGTACAGTTTAAATAGTAATAAGGAACTCAATGTCATCCTGGGTAAAAACAGGTACTTACATCTGTTTCTCTCAAATACTTTTTTTTTTCAGTGAAGTATTTATTTTATATATTGTTCACAGAATTCCTTGAAGACTTCTAATCCAACAAAACAAAGTTTAAGACATGTACTTAGAAAATGATATGTCATTCATATCACAATGTTCCTAACTTAAATGTAGAGTAATACAAGATTATATGGAAGCATTGTTCATGCATCAGCACCAGGCTTATGTGACAATTTTATTCTACTTATATTTGTCATACTCTTGGTAAAAAAACTGCTAACCATCGGAATTTATACCCCATTCAACAGCCTTCTAACATATATAAATATATCCTCTCATTCTTACAGAAATAAAGGCAGAAATGTGATCACAGTTACATCTAGTGGTAAAAACAAATCATATGAACTAAAGAAACAAAATTTGTTCCCTTAGTTACTGTACAGATGAGTTAAAGAATCTATTACCCATTACTTTCAAAATGTATAGAAATTAATAACATTTCTTATCAATCAATAAAACAGATTAAACAGGTTTGATACAATAAGCTATAATATATTAGCTACAGGAACTTCAAACTTTTATCAGTGAAGATGTTACAACAGTCTTTATGGAAGTGATCCCATTGTGTATGTGGTTTGGTTACAAGACTCATGGTAAGTTAAACCCTATGCAATGACGTGCTCCAATACAAGCACAATACTGCCTACCATTTGACAAATGACATAATACATGTACCATTCTGCATACTGTTTTAACACATGACTCCCAATAAAATCAAACTAGAATGCCCATTACAATTTCCTGTTAGTTAACAATTACCAATTAATTTGCAGTATTCTTCAATAAAATGAAACTTGTATAGACAAAGATACTTCTCCCTTTACAGTCCAGTGTTCACAATCCAAATAATTCTATGTCAAGCATCTTGTCTAATGTATTGTTAGGAGGGAACTTTTCATCCCAACAAAGTATTAATTTTATTGCATTCACCATGTAAAAACCTACAACCAGCTATATTCATCCAACTACAATGACACTTATTTTCCTCCACACATCTCCCAACAATTGCATATAATTGTCACACACATTCAAACTTTTATAACAATGTAGTGCAAGTTTTCCAAAGATGTTTATAGTTTCAAAGACTGCACACTATTAAAAAAAAAAATTGTTCTAATTGACATGCAAATTTTTTCCCTTCATGCTGCTGTCTTCTGGGATGTGATGCCATGGAGCATATTGGAGTGTATATCCTTCCCAAACAATGCTACCTATCTACCAAACTGTACAGCATCACATCCCACAAGGCAGAAGTTCAGAAACAATCTTAACACATGAGTCTGAACAACACATAACCTTTAAACTGTCCCATTTTCAAATCATTGCATATTCCTACAAGCAGGGCCCTTTTCCTCCAGAACTAATCTGAGTAACACCATTAGCATGATATTCACGTAACATGCCTCTTGGATACAGGTACAGTCAGAGATGGCGGGAGAGTTAATATGAAAGAATGTAAAGCAGCTAATGGTCAAAATAATCATCAACATTCAAACAGAGAGAGCAATAAAGTAGAGATTAGTAGCATAAAACAAATCATCTCACTTTTATACCTGGCTTTTGTAAATATCACAGAATAAAGGCGAACATTTTCTTCAATGTATCTGAAAAAATGCACAAGAAAGCACAATTCCAACATATTTTGTGGTCCCTGCATCTACAATGAACGATGCTGAAAAGGCATTTAAACTCACCGCACTCTTGAAATTCAGTTTATCTTCCAATGTACTAATACTAAAGCATATCCTACATTATCATTCCCAACGCATGTTTGACAAAAAACATTAACAATAGTGTAAATTATTTACAGCATTAAAAGACAACAAGAATTGTTGAATGCAAAATGAAAATTAAATAATGATGTTAATTACATATGTACCTGAACCTGCGAAGTTCTTTATTAAATAACACCTGCATTTCACCTACTGCATGAACCTCAATCTTACATCCAATTAAGACAATATAATCTGATACATAAGATAGCAAGTGTAGTCTATGATGCACAGTTTTAATATATTAATATTTCCTTAAAATAATAAGGCACAAATTCACAAGGTAACTGTTCATAACATACACTTATACATGGCCTGTACTTTTAACTGATCCACAAATATAATTTTTCTTCACAAAGGCCTTGGATTTCCTAATAGGCAATACTTGGTCCCTGTACTAGATAATGTATTTCAGCAACTTTAATTTAATTTTTCAAATCCTAACACACACAGTACTACTTAAAATGCCAAAATGGAGTCTCAAATAGAAAAGGCAAAGTGGTTTCTGTGGTTTTATAAAGTGAAGTTCAAGACTTAAAAGTGCAAAGACTGCATATATCAAGTGACAAAACCTGCCTGTGGAAAATGGTTTCATCTGTAATGGGAATGACAGGTGACCAAGGTCATATCGAAGCTGACAAAGTGTTATTTGTCCACAGCCTCATACTTGGTACTAAGAAGACATATTAATTGGCCAGGACTTAGCTCCTAATACTCAATACCCAACATTTTTTTTCTATAAAAATTATAAAATAATAATCATAACCTTTAAAAGAAAATGACATATAATTAATTTCCCATACAATGACCTGAATACACTAAGTATGCTAAGTGTTCTGTGACACATAGCCATTTTCATATTCCATGCGGTTTGACTCTCTACAGTATTGGCAAAAAATGTGCTGAAAGGTGCTGGACTGACTAATGATCTATAACTAACTCTAAACGTGTAAATTCCACATCTGACAGCAATTATATATGTTCAAAGGAGATTTTTCAAATGTAAAATGGAAAGTTGAAATAAACAAGAATTACAAATTTAAGTGCACTTAAATCTTACATCACCATGACAAAATTTCTTCCATGCTGCTATGTAACGTTGTACCTAGCACATGCCTTATGATACAATGCAGAATCAACCAGTATGACTTGATTACACTGCTTCTGGTACACATGACAACTTTCAAACTGCAACATCATGTAAGGAACTATCTTCCACTATGGAGGGTACTGATGACCATGACATCAAGCTATTAGAACTAAATGTCACTGTGCAAACATGGAAGATCTTCTGTGTTACTGCTCCCTAAAAGTAACAGAAATATTATTTCAGTTCACACAGCTGATTTCTGGACTAAGATCCAATACAAATAAAGCCTACTATTATACGACAATTTACAGTTGTCCAAATGTCATATTTTGAACTACATTTGAACTACACCTATGCAAATAAAAAGATTACTTAAGTGTTGCACTTTTTATAGGACTTTAAAACACATAACAAAATAAATGAATCTGGGCTTCCTTACACTTTGAGCAGCCTCAGCTATTCTTCTTAATTAGTTTTATTTCAATTAAAATATGGGCCAACCCACTCTGTAGCACACATCTGAGGATGGTCATAACAGAGATAATGACATTACAATATCTGCACTTGTCACAGCAGTGTTGCTGAAGATTCAAGTGTTCTGGGATGTGACACTCTGTTACTAGGTAAGTGGTTCCTGATGTTTTCAGAGAGGACCAGTGAAGTCTTCTTGGACTGTTCAACCGTGAAAGACAGAACTACTGATCCTTCGAAACCCTGGGAAATCTTACGCAACAACATGGTGTAACATCCCAGAAGACACAACACTTTGATAAAATTACTAGTTGAAAGTAAATTCTAATGCAGTAGGATCACAATGATCTCAATTACCTGCTAGCTCCGTCAGGAGGGAATTAAGGTCGAAAGGCACGTCTTCCACTTGCTCAGACACAGCACTTTTCTCAAGTGGACAACCTTTGTACCCTCCATTGTCTTTGCAGAAGAAGATAAGTTCTCGCCAACATACATCACACTGAAGAACATCTGGATCTCCCACAGTAATCAACAGTGCTTTTGAGCGAGTCAGGGCTACATTGAATCTCTGAAATACAACAAAAGGCTGTAAAATTGCAGCTGACACAGCATTCTGTTAAAGAGAGGATGGAATCGTATATAAACCACTACAATGCAGGAATACGAGATTTTAAATTTCCTGCCACTATGCAGGTCGCCATATTTTTATTTAGTGGTAACCATTTACACTCTTGGAGGAGGGTAATTTCAATCTCCCACACTATGAAGCCAGCAGCCACACTTTAACTTGGTGATAATAGTATCAGTACTGAAAAATGCAATGTTCAGTATTACTGCATGCACACAATGCTGTGTCAATTTCAATTTATTTTGTGTTCAATTGATCCACAGGAGTTGTGACCTGTCAGATAAGGAACTTGTCAATACAGAAATACATGATGTAAGATCCAATACAATTGATTTGAGGATGTATCTAAATAGGCAACATTCTGATTGTAATGTAGCTGCAGAGAATTATATTAGCTGTGGTGTATAATCTAATATTTAAAATGGTACATGATAAAATACAATGAAACAGTAATACCATATAAATATTGGATACTGATGCAATTACAGTATTATGTGATGTTATCATAATATTCATTTAATAAGTATAAGGAGTTTGTGTATAAAAAATTTGTTACTGCCTTTTTAAATGTTCTTGGAATATCAATGTATGTTTTGATGTCCCATGGAAGACTATCGAATAATAAACTCCTTTTTGGTAAATGTTCAAATGTGCCCTAGGTAAGTGTAGGTTAGAAGTGTGCCTGGTGTTTATGTTGTGTATTTCAGAATTTTCAAAATACTGTTCCCTACTGTTTGACACAAATGTAAGTAAGGATAGTATATACTCTGACATCAATGGTAAAATGTTTAATTCTTTGAGCAAGTTTCTACAAGATTCTGTTACTTCCCCCCATAATAATCTTAATTGCCTTTTTCTGCCTTCTAAATACCTGAATACAATGGGAGGTATTTCCCAAAATATCATTCCGTAAGTCATTACAGTGTGAAAAAGGGAAATGTAAATCATAATTTTTAGCATCTGTATTTACATAGGGCATAACAGATCTAATTACATAGCAAGCAGTACTAAGATTATTAAGTGGTCTATGTGTGGTTTCCAGGAAAGTGTAGTATCAACTATTAGGCTGAGAAACTTAGTGTATAGGTTGTTAGAAACTCCATTATTATCTAAACACATACTTATGTCAGTGGGTTGCCTGCTCTTTGTCTTGAAGTGTATATAGTAAGTTTTTTCATTGTTTAATGAGAGGCAGTTTTTTTTAACCACGTATTAACATTTCCAAGAAATGTTTCAGTACTCACATGGAATTCCACAAAGTTACGATAACTGAAAAGTATGCTTGCATCATTGGCAAACAAAACTGGTATTGCCTTCTTGTTTATAACTGCAGGCAAATCATTTATGTATAAAAGAAACAGTGTAGGACCCAGTATAGAGCCTTGCGGCACCCCATGTTTAATCACTGCCCAATTTGAAACAGCAGTATTGTGACCTGTTTTATTTTCTATTAGGACTCACTGGTATCTACCTTTAATGTATGATTGAAAAAGTTCCTTGTCCTTACCAATAATTCCATACTTTTCAATTTCTGATACTAATATGTCATGATTCACACAGTCAAATGCCTTTGTGGGGGTCACAAAAGATAACTCCCACTATTTGTTTAGTGTTTAAGGCATTTAATACTTCATTTATTAGTTTATAAACAGCATTTTCTGTTGTAAATCCTCTTCAGAATCCATACTGTTCCTTACTTATTATGTTTTTGTGCAAATGGTCCAGTAATCTTATCTGTATTACCTTTTCTAAGATTTTTGAAAAGGAGGTTAAAAGAGATATTGGCCTATAATTGCTTACATTTATTTTATTACCCTTTTTATATAAGGGCTTTATTATAGAATACTTCAATCTACCTGGAAAGATACGTTTAGTAAGTACTTTACTAATATATAATTAAGGGGTGCGCTTATAAAAGGAGCAGTTATTTTCAGCAATTTGGTTGAGATATCATTGTATCCATATGAGTTCTTTGGTTTAAGGATTTTGATTATGTTTTCAGTATCAGTAGTTGTAGTTTGTTTACTTTGAAATGTTGTATACCATAATTTTCTCATTTCCTTTACATACTGTGAGGATGTGTCAATAATTGCAGTATCTGGGGTATTTTTATTTTGTATATAGGCGCTTCTATAATAAAACATGGCCCTTAATGGTTAAATGAAGTTATAGCAATGAGCATGCAGGAAACACTCACACATTGCTTTTGTTCATTACTGCATCCATTATCAAGAAAAATGGATGTGATTACTCACTTTTAATGCTTGCAAAGCCTGTAACACAATGAACATCCTGTACGAAATGTTAACTGGTGCTCACACACATTTCTTGATGAAATGATGAGAATGAATGGGGTGTGGATTTTACAAAAGGGGGATTATGAAGGAACAGAGACTTGTCAGAGAGGCCTATGTTTGGAACATGCTGCACTTTCCAATACAGGGAAATTAAGAAACACTGCCTGGAGACTGCTATAAATAATACACGAATTCTGGAAAAATCATTAAGACTGTTAGTAAGAAAAATTAAACTTTATTAATAATAATTCTGACTACAATTAAACTTCACAAAATCTTTTATGCCTATACAAGCCTTTTAGACAAATACTGTGAAAACGAGAAGCAACAAATTTTAAAGTGGATATGGCATTGCAGGACAATGTTTTCCTATTCAGCTGTTGGAGGGAACTTAATTCCTGAGATAGTGTTCTCCTCTTCAGACATACAGAGTTAAACTTTCTAATATTAAACTTAAAGATGCACCATAAAGCATATCAATAACCATACCTTTGGATTTCTCAGAAAGCCAAGTTGAAACTTATAATCTTCCTCGAGAAGTGCAATAGTAGAACGAACTGTTGAGATAATGATCACAAGGCGTTCTTGACCCTGAAATTCTTCGACAGATCCCACAGTGATGTCATCCCATTTTTTCTTCTTGAACAATTTTTTGATCTTCTCAACCTTAATTGCAGAAAAGCTGAAGTTCAACTATCACATTACTTGAAGAGACAGGACAAGCAAGAGATGACAGTACCTGCATATCATATTTACTTCTACTCCCCCTGGAATCCTAATAAGAGAGCACAGATGCTGACAACAGGAGTACATATATTTTCCAAGTGCATTTGCTGACATTTCATTGAAGTGTGCTGTTATTATCAGAACATTTGTGAGTCCATCATTTTTTGCTTGGGGAATGAATTAAAATTTGAGTTACTTATGCTGATAGCATCATTATATAGCAGCAATATACATATCAGTGGAACACAAAATTTAGTCAGTATTGTAATAAGGACACTTGCTAGAATGATATTAACATCTAGATCACACAGTGGCACTTCTTACTCTATCAGACTGTCTTTGCTCTACTTAGTGGAAACTGTGTGTTTAACTTCACACCCTGCCTGCTTCACCCTTGGCAAAGAACTCCAGTACCCAGTAAATAAAAGGCAGAATGGGGCCCAGAAATGGTCTGGAGCTTTTGGTGAAGAAAAAGTCCCTTTGTCCTTCTACATTCGAATACCAGATCATCTAGGCCATAGCCAAGCCACAATACTGACTATACTAATCATAAGGTTTGTCATCTTCATTGTGTTCATAAACTAACTAGAGTGGAGTGTATGTACTTGTCTAACACAGCTTTATTTGATGGTACGGGTATATACAGTATTTACTACATAAGGTACAACTATATGTTTCGGCACTTGACAATGGCCATCTTCAGGTTGCACATGAACTACTTATTAAGCAGTTATACAAAACTTATATGGACTGTATACAGTGGGGAGGTAGGAGGGAGGTGGGCACGAGATCTTGTATATGTCATAGAGGTTGGGAGGTGTGGGTACTTGGTGGGACTCTGCTATTATATGTTATGACTAAGTTAATATAGTTAGGTCTATGATATCAT
>Ga0123354_10016320_pt1 | contig 11635 bp, 12 predicted proteins | sample TergutLab28metaG_2_FD_97872 | JGI IMG/M metagenome (GOLD analysis project Ga0123354, IMG submission 97872) | Labiotermes labralis P4 segment gut microbial communities from Petit-Saut dam, French Guiana - Lab288 P4 | ecosystem: Host-associated > Arthropoda: Insects > Digestive system > Gut ... | reverse complement strand
GGTTTTGCGCGTTGTGGCGTCCGGCCAAGGGGGAGACAATGCGCCACGTATGGTCCCCCAGGCGCATCTCAAGCTCCATGCCCCGATTGTCCTGGCGCGTGACGCGTCCGCGCAAAGCATGCGCGGGCACGGCTTCGTCTCCCAAACCATAGCCTAGGGCCTCGGGCATCTCGGCCAGGAGCCTGCGGCCGAACGCATCGTCGAAATTTATGACCGCGCCTGACGGGTCCTTCAAATACTTGGTGAAGAGCAGGCGCTTGGAGGTGAAGTAGGCCTCCATGGTTTTGTGATAGTCCAGGTGATCCTGGGTGACGTTGGTCAGTACAGCCATGTCAAAAGAAAGGCCTGCCAGACGGCCTTGATCCAGGGCGTGACTTGAGGCCTCCATGATCGCGGCGCTCACATTCGCGCGGATCATCTCGCCTAGCATAGCGTGCAGGGCAAGACAGCCCGGGGTGGTGAGCGATGCGTTCTGGGTATGATTCGGCCAGCGGTATTCCACAGTGCCCAGAGCCCCCGGTCTGCCGCCGGCGGCGCGGATGATATGTTCCACCAGATAGACGATGGTGGTCTTGCCGTTGGTCCCGGTGACGCCGGCCAGGGGGAAGGGGAGGCGCGCCGTGCCATACTGGGCCGCGGCTAACTCTCCGAGGGCCTGGCGGATGTTCTCGCGGATGACGAACGTGGCCGCGCGGGACTGCCCCGCGGGTATATTGCGTTCACTCTGGGTGACGATGAAAGCCGCCCCACGCGTAAGCGCCATGGCGATATAGTCCGCGCCGCTGACAGATGGACCAGGCAGCGCCACAAAAACGTCCCCCGGCTGAACCAGCCTGGAATCAGAGCGCACGGCAAGACCTTTGGCCACGCGGGTCAGCAATTCTTTCCAGGCTCCTGGGGCATTTTGAGTCGTATTCGTTATCACGAGGCCTTTGCCATCCAGAGCGTAACAGGTTCTTTTCCCACAGCGTCCCACGGCGTCCCAGGGGCCGGGTTCTGTTTGGCCACCACCAGCCCGCTGCCCTGGAGGATAGGGACGATGCCCTTGGAGGCGAGAAGTTCGGCGGCCTCCCGCAGCGGAAGCCCCACCAGATTCGGCACGCTGGGACTATCGGCGCTCAGGTTGACGGGCGGGAACGCCACTCCGAGCGTCTCGGCCGTGGTCACGGGTGTTGGCTGAGCGGATAGCGGCCCTGTCTGCGCCTGGGGATCTTCCGCCTGCTGTTCTTTTTCTTCGGCAAGTCTGACCGATTCGGGCAGGCGTCCGAGATAGGCCAGGGTTTTGAGCGCCACATCGCGAACAGCGGGCGCGGCGACCACGCCGCCATAGTGGTTAGGCTCGGGTTCATCCACCATGACCAGGATCATGTACTCCGGATTTATAGCAGGGATAAATCCCACGAAATCAGCGACATACTTGTCCCCGTAGCCGCCGGAGGCCTTGGCCTTCTGGGCCGTGCCGGTCTTGCCGCCGACCTCCAGGCCGTCAATATGCGCTTTAGTGCCTGTGCCGTTTTCCGTTTCGACCACATCGCGCATCATGGTCTGCACGGTATGGGTCACCTGCGGATCAAACACACGGGTTTCGGGCCAGGAGGCGCTGTCCTGGGGCGGATCAAGCACCAGGCGCAACGGCTTTTTCACGCCGCCGTCGGCAATGGTGAGAAACGCCTGGGCCAGTTGGAGGGGGGTCACGCCGACGCCCTGGCCAAACGAGGCGGTGGCCAGATCGAGCTTGCTCCAGGGCAGAGGGCGCATGATGCCTTTGGCCTCGCCGGGCAGCGGCAGGCCCGTGGTTTGGCCGAATCCCAGCTTGTCGAAATACGCATGGAGCTTCGCCGCGCCAAGGGTCAGGCCGATTTTCGCCGCGCCGATGTTGGAGGACTGGCGCACGATTTGATCCACGGTCAAGACGCCATTGGGGTGGGTGTCGCGGATGGTGGCGATGTTCTGGAAGTTCCATCTCCCTTTTTCGCAATAAAACGTGGTCCCCGGGCTTATGACCTTCTCCTGCAAGGCCGAAGCGACAAGAAGCGGCTTCATGGTGGAACCGGGCTCCAAAACGTCCAGCGCGAGTCTGTCGCGGGCGGCCTTGGGGTCCGGACCAGCGCCCTGGTTGGGATTAAATGCCGGATAGTTCGCCCAAGCCAGTATTTCCGCGCTTTTCACATGCACGACGATGCAGGTTCCGGCTTTGGCGTGGTTGTCGGTGACGGCCTTGGCCAGCGCCTCTTCGGCAAAGTATTGAATCTGGGTGTCAATGGTCAGGCGGACGTCCGCGCCGTCGGCATGGGCCATTTCAACGCCCTGGTCGTCCAGATAGAGCCTGCGGCCGGAGGCGTCGCGCTCCACCACATATTTGGCTTTTTTGCCTGCGAGAACCTGGTCAAAGGACTTTTCCAGCCCTTCCAGCCCCTGATCGTCATACCCCACAAAACCGAGCAGCTGGCCGGCCAGTTCCTTGTTGGGGTAGGAGCGGCCGTATTCCGGGGTGAGCGAGACCCCTGGGAGATTTAAGGCCTTGGCCTGAGAGGCCGTGCGGTCCGTTATGCGCCGCGCCAGATAGGTGAAATCGGCATGGCTTGAGAGTTTGCGCAACAGCGCTTTGGAGGGTTCGCCAAGGGTTTTGGACAGGATTTGAGCGGTTTCCGCCGGTTTTTTGACGTCGCGGGGATTTGCGGACACGGCCATGAAGTCCACGGACTTGGCCAAAAGCTGACCGTTTCTGTCCAGGATGGAACCGCGCCTGCCCCGGTCGTACTCAGCGGCCAGATGCTGACGCATGGCCTGTTCCGTCAACTGCGGCCCCTGCACGATCTGGAGATAGGCCGCGCGCACCCACAGGCTCGCCCAAAAAAGGAAAAAGAGTCCGCCCACGAAGATCAGACGGTAGCGACTGAAATCGCGTATCTCTTTTTCGCCGCGCTTCATGGCTTCACGGTCCCCACGCGTATCCCGCCGCGCTGCGCCTTTTTCTGAGACTTTTCCGGTACGGGCGCGGACGCGACAACAGGAGAAGGCAACTCCTCGCCGGTGGCGGCAAGGCGCCGTATCTGGCCCGGCCTGGCTTGGACCAGCCCGTATTGGCCGGCCAGGGAGCGCAGCCGGTCGGGAGTGGTCAGGGTATCGCGTTCCACTTCAAGCTTTGAGATGAGCGCCGCCTGGGTTTCGGTGTCGGTTTGGAGCCTGCGAAGCTCGTAGGCCATGTCCGTACGTTCGATGTTGACCCAGGTAAGCCCGAATGCCAGGGCCAGAAGGATGAGCCCGGAGAAGGCGAAGGTGAGCGCCCATTCCTTGGTCATGCCTTTCATGCGGCCTCCGGCAGGAGCCTTTCGGCCGCGCGCAGTTTGGCGCTGCGCGCCCTGGGATTGGCCGTGACTTCCTCAAACGAGGCGGTCACCGGCTTCTTGGTCAGGATGCGAAGTCTGGCCGCGTGGCCGCAGGTGCAATGCGGCTGTCTGGGCGGGCATATACAACTCGTTGCCTCATGCCTGAAGGAGTGTTTCACCAGCCTGTCCTCCAGGGAATGAAACGAGATGACGGCCGCGCGTCCGCCGGGATTCAACGCTCCAGCGAGCTTCTCCAAAAATTCCCGAAGTTCCTCCAGCTCGTGATTCACGGCCATGCGCAGGGCCTGGAAGGTCCTGGTGGCCGGGTGGTTTCGGGCGGTGGCCCGCCACTTGGCCGGGTAGGCCCGTTCCACAAGCGCGGCCAGTTCCAGCGTCGTTTCCAGGGGCTTTTTCTCCCGTTCGTTCACGATAGCCCTGGCGATTCGGCCTGCCTGGGGCTCCTCGCCCATATCCCGGATAAGATCGCGCAATTCTTCATAACCCCAGGAATTGACGATATTTTTCGCGGACTCGCAGCCCTCGGACGCTCCCGCCATACGCATATCCAGCGGCCCATCGGCCACAAAGCTGAAACCGCGATCGGCCACGTCAAGCTGTATGGAGGAGACGCCAAGATCAGCCAGGATGGCGTCCGCTCCGGTCCATCCGGCCTTGGCCAGCGCATCGGGGAAACGTGAAAAGCGCATTTCAAAGGCCGTCACTTGGCCGGGGTAGGCCCGCAGACTTTGCCTGGCCAAAGAAAGCGCCGCCGGGTCGCGGTCGATCCCCAATATCTCAAGATCGCCTCCGGCGCGCTCAAGCATGGCCAGATCGTGCCCGCCAAGACCGAGCGTGGCGTCAAGGACCCTCATTCCCGGGCGTATGGCCAACAGATCGCATACTTCGCGGGCCATGACGGGGAGGTGGCGGAGCCCTTCTGACATGGCGGCCTCAGAACCTGAGTTCAAAGCCGGCCTCGGCCAGTTCGGCCATGTCGGCGTCAAAGGTTTTTTCGGCCGCCAGCCGACGCGACTCGAAGGTGTCTTTGTCCCAGAGTTCAAATTTCGCGCCCACGCCGGCCAGGATGCAATCTTTATCGAGGGCGGCCTTGGCGCGCAGATAGGGCGGCACGAGGATGCGGCCCTGTTTGTCCAGAGAGACTTCTTCGGCGCTTGAAATGATAAAGCGCTGGAGGTTTCTTAACTTGGTGTTTAAGACGTTTATGCCCGCAAAGCTCTTCTCGATGCGTTCCCATTCGGGCATGGCGTAACCCGTCACGCACCCGTCGAACAGGGTGAGCATGAGTTTGCCCTCAGGCGATGCCTCAAGAATTTCCTCCCGGAACTCCGGGGGAAGCATGAGCCGCCCTTTCGGGTCGAGATTACGCTCGCAGTGCCCTCTGAACATGCTCTGCCCTTACCTGGCTCCCACTTATTACCACTCTTTCCCACACTTTTTGGATAATCTTGCTTCTGTGTCAAGCAAAAAGAGGAATTTCTTTGCCGGGAAGAGAAGAGAAAATGACGAAAAGGCGTGAGGAAAATGGACGTCCCAAAGGGAGAGGTATGGATGCGAGGAGAGTATGCCAAATAAAAACAGTGTGTTATATTCTAGGTGGGCTTACGAAAGGAAAAAAGTAATCTCTGCGTACGTGCCGGTTACTCTGAGAAATCGTACAGGTTACTTTGAGAAATTTGCGTTTAGATGCGGGCGCGCTCTTCTTCCAGCTCGTCCCAATCAAGCTGCATGAAAATGTCTTCGCCGGAGATGATTCCAAGCACCGAATCCCCTTCCATGACCACGGCCCAGCGCCGCTTGGTGGCAAGCATAACGTCCAGCACCTTGGAAAGAGAGTCCGCAGGCCTGACCACCGGCACGTCGTGTTCTATGGTTTCGTCCACGCGCCGGGAAAAGACTTTACGGATCGCGGTGGTGAATTTTTCCTCGTCGCCCGGGTCCTGACTGGGCTTTAGGGCGTCCTTGCGGGCGTATTTGGCCAAGGAGAGAAGCAGCCACCACGCCGTGACCACGCCCCTGAACCCTCCATCCTCCGTGAGAACCACGGCGCACGCCCCGCCTGAATGATCCTCCATGTGTTTCATGGCTTCGCGCAGGCGATTCGCCACGTCCCGCAGGTTGTCCGATTCGCGGACAGTGACGTAATCCGCACGCATGATGTCCCAGGCGCGCTCGCGCAGCAGCATACTTTTCTCCCTCTTTATTCTCGGGCCAGCCAATCAAAATATCTCCAGCCGGGCAGGGAATCAATCGAAATCAGCGAGAATCTCCCCTATATGTACCCGTCCCAGCAGTACGGCGTTGGCATAGGTGGTGTGGATGCGCCAGAGGCCCTGCTGGAGCTGGTCCGAGGAGATGCCGTTGCGGATGGCGGTATAGGCCTCCAAAAAGGCGGCCAGGGAGTCGCACATTTTCAGGAGTTCACCGTCTTTGGGGTCGAAGCGGTCGTCGTTGTAGCGATCCTGGAGGGTTTGCGAATCCACTTTGCGGACCTCTCCGTCCACCAGGGCGCAGGCCGCGAATTCCGAACCGACGCCAAGCCCCAGAAAGAAAGAAAGCCTGTCCACCAGATCCTCATGGCCTCCACGGCGTAGCGGCTCAAAGATGACCCGTGTGAGTTCATGTTCCTCATATTCTTTGATAAAATCGCCGATCGCATCCACGGATTTCTTCACGGGGGTGATGATGTCGCGGGTGAGAAGCTCCGGCAGATCGTGGAACAGGCCGCCAAAAAAGTTGTTCTGGCAGCGTTTGGGGCACGCCCCCGCCGTGAGCGAGAAAAAGTAGGCGTAGCAGGCCACAATGAACATGTGCCCCAGAACGCTCGTCTCCGGGATGCGAGGTATCTGCGACCATCTTTTCTGGAACCGCAGCTGCCCGCAAATTTGGGCGAAGTGGGCCAAGGACTTTCGGCCCGGCCCAAAAAGCCCTTCCCGCAGATCCGAGACCCCGGCCAGATCCTCATGGCGTTCAAGTCCCTTGCGAAAGGATTCCTCGATGTCCATGAGTTCGGTGTCGTGGGGGTTCAGGGATTTTATCAGGTTGAACTCCCAGCCGCTGGCATACAGATGCGCCGCCGCCAGTATCCTTCTGTCCAGGCTCGTCTCCTCCGGGGCATTGGCATAAGCGCACAGCCGCTCCCAAAAGCCCGCGCCCAGACCCCGCACCCTGGGCTCCAACTCGGACAAAACCCACCGGGTGAGTTTCTCGTAGTGGTCGGGATTCTCTTTTATACGGTAAAAAATAGGAGGTTTTATGTCGGTGATGACCAGCCTGTACAAATAGTCAAAAATGCCGCCCTCTATGATGCGTCCGCACAACCGGGTGCGTTCCTCAGCGCCCAAGCCGCCGCTGTTGCGCAGAAAGAGCATCCAGGCCACCATCATTTTATGGGCCTGCTTGTCCACCTCCATAAGCTCGGCCGGACGCAGCTTGTCGTTCCAGCGTTTCATGGAGGAACCGGAAAAAATAAGCTGCAAAAGACTCTTGCGTATGCTTGCCATGGTTTTGCTTCCTACTGCGCGGGGGCGCAAACCTCAAGGTGCCAAAAAATCGTCTTCCAGGTGTTGACACAGGCGCGTAAAGCCCGTAAGCAACATCTCTTCCCATTCGCACGGAGGCATTTTGCGATGAAGACCTATAGCCCGAGCAGTAAAGAAATCACCCGCGACTGGGTGATCGTGGACGCCAGCGATAAAGTGCTTGGCCGTCTGGCCAGCCAGATCGCGCAGCGCCTGCGCGGCAAGCATAAGCCCGAATTCGCCCCCCACATGGACGCGGGCGACTTCGTGATCGTGCTGAACGCCGACAAGCTCGCCGTCACCGGCCGCAAACTCGACCAGAAAATGTACTACCGCCACAGCGGCTGGATCGGAGGCCTCAAGGAAACCGTCATGCGCGACATGATGGCCGCCAAGCCCGATCAGGTGCTGATTAAGGCCGTAAAGGGCATGCTTCCCAAAAACCGCCTGGGCCGCCAGATGCTCAAAAAACTCAAAGTCTATTCCGGGACCGAGCATCCCCACGCCGCCCAACAGCCCAAGCCCCTGGCCTAACCCCTGGAGACATCATGAGCCAAAACTTCTTCTACGGAACCGGACGCCGCAAAACCGCCGTGGCCCGCACCCGCCTGATCCCCGGCACGGGACAAATCCTTGTCAACGGCCGTCCCCTGGACGAATACTTCCCTCGTTCCGTCCTGCAGGGCGTTGTTCGCCAGCCCTTCAGCCTCACCCATACCCAGGGCCGCTTCGATGTGAACGCCACCCTCGATGGCGGCGGCATAGCCGGTCAGGCCGAGGCGCTGCGCCACGGCATCTCCCGCGCGCTGCTCCAGGCCGACCCGGAGTTTCGCGCCCTGCTCAAAAAAGCCGGGCTCCTCACCCGCGACGCCCGCGCCAAAGAACGCAAAAAGTACGGCCAGCGCGGCGCCCGCGCCCGGTTCCAGTACTCCAAGCGTTAATCGCCGAGAGACTTACGCACTCACAAGGGCCGTTCCATCTGGAGCGGCCCTTTTTTTGGGGGCTCCGCCCCAAACCCCGCTGGGGGAATGATTCCCCCCCAGACCCCCTGCAACATGCTTCGCGGGCGCATTGGCCATCGGCCAATGCGCCCGCGAAGCATGTTGCAGGGGCCAGGGAGGGCGAAATTACCCCGGAATGGCACCGTATCCCACCGAAATAACTGGAGTCAAACCGGGTAAAACCGGATGAACCGTTTCCAGAACCGTTTCTAAGTTGCTGCCGGATCATTAAATCCGTTTATTCCTCCAACTGTGCGAGAGAAATTCCCAAGGCGTCCGCCACCTTGAGGAGAGTAGCCTTGCGCGTCCGCACTCCCGGCATTTCCATCTGGGCGAACGCGCCGCGAGAAATACCGACTCTAGTGGCGACCTCCTCCTGTGTGAGCCCCAGGTGTTCGCGCCAAGCGCGGATCAGGCTCTTGTCTTCCAGCAAAGCGATCTCCGCGACTTCCAAGGGGATATTGCCGGAGCCAAGGACCTTGGGCGTGGTCAACTTTATCAGCCGCTCGTATTCTTCAAAGGGCATGACCACGAACATGGGATGTCCCCCATGTTCAAGAACCTGGTGGCTAGTAGGTGCGTTCATTTCGTCTCCTTATCTCCTCCACCGTAATGGTTTCAGAGCCCACAGTGAAAAACGCCCGAAAGTCTCCGACCCGAAGACGGTAATCGTCCCGATCCTCCAATCTTTTCACATTCCGGCAATCCGGCCAATTTTTGAGCGTCTTCACCGCGCTGAGGATGGCCTTCCGATCATCCATTGGGATTTTACGCATCTGCTTGAATGCCTTCGGACTGATTTCAACGTGGTACATGAGAATATATGTATGTTTTTAAACGTACATTGTCAAGCGCGAAACATACAAAATCCCCATTGAGGGCCGCTCCATGAGCCTGCACGAGGAGCCTACACGAAGCGGGGTGGCAGGACGCACCGGATAGCCACAATCCGACCAGATAGGCGGGCGAGCGGACACTTGAGAACCGTCGTTACCTACTTTTCCTTCCTGGTGCCGGTGGTGACAAGGGGCATCCACTTTGCGAACAGAAACTCCCACCGCCTGCACGGCCTTTTCAGGGAACCCACAAACGCCATTTGATGGGGCATCGCCTCTGGCCTCCCCGAAAACGATATGGTATTAATCTGCCGAAAAATCCTGTGAAGTAGTCGTTCGTTCATCAGGGAGTTTGACCAAGTAGAGCGGCATGGCAACGCTCACCCGGGCGCGACCGCAAACGCAATGGAGCAAGAGAATGCGTGACTATAAAACAATCATTCAAGAGGCGGAGTTGTTGGCTATGTCGCCTGACTCTGTGGCTGAGTTTTTGAAAAAACGTGCCAAGCAAAAATTCTTTATACTCAATAATCCTTATTTTGATGATGATGCTGACCTAGTCGATGAAGAGACAGAAATGTCTCTTCATCGTCGCTCAGACCAATTGATTGATCTTTCCCTGACGAAATATGCACGATTTATTGGAACATTGCGATATATATTCCAAAATTCGCAACAAGACAGTGCGCTTCGACTTGCAGTTCTTTCAAATTCTACAAAATTATTCTTTGAGTCAGAATTTAATGGACATGGGGGAAGTAGATTCCCGAAGAAATTGTTTAGCGATAATGAGCAATTTGTACATTTCATCACCGAGGAAGCATCACCGGAAGAAGTACTGGCGTTGTTCATGAACCCTATGATTGATGAACTTTTCTTGCGTGATCTACTAGAACGCAAAAATCCATGGGATACTCTTTCCGACCAGCGCCTGATGAGGGTAGTATTGGGCTTAGGTAACAACGAGCGAATGTGGACACCATACGACGGCGGATCAATGCCGGACGGCTACGCCCATGCTCAACATAATGATGTGTTCAATGCAGCTTGGAAACTCGCTGAAATTGTCGAACCGAGCAAAACATGGGCTGTTCTGTTGTCACAACTCTACGCGAGATTGAGTACTGACACCTACAGTATCAAAGAGCCTTTGCAATTGATCAACCGCTGGCGGCTCGACCTGTCAAAACCTGAATTAGCTAAGGAAGAAACGAAGAACAATGACTTTGGTTGTATGTCAGACTATCAAGGTGTACGCAAGGGGCTTGCGAAACTCGCCCTAAGACAGAATAATGTCCTGTTGCCCCAACTATTGTCAAGTCCAGATATAGCTCTGCGTGCTGCCGCCTACGCTTATGGATATCTGACACCGGAACAATTGTCATCAGCCTACCAACAAGACGGTGGACACTTCATTTTCAAAGAGACAATAAACAACGCAAGCATATGGCATAATCCAAAATGCAGGGATGTGTTAGAAAATGCTAATCTTCGCCTTTTTAATGAAGTTCAGGAGAAAATAGCAGGCGATGATAATAGTATAGAAGCTAGAGTTAAGAGGATTGAGTCGAATATTGTGTCTAGTGCTCAAGATATTCAGAATCTCAAAACCACGCTTGATGATTTAAAATCGGGCATGATGAATCTGGCCCAAGAGGCTCTCAATAAAATAGAGAAAGTTAATGGATTCATCAATACATTGCGCTATGTTGCTATTGGCATAGGCATTTCCTACCTTGTTATACGCTTTGGGAACTGGTTGGGCTTGTGGAAAATAACTCTATAACATTCCTGTAGTTTTTTTGCTTACATCTCGCTGATCCTCAGCCCCGCTCAGCCATGCAGTCAATTCCTCTGGTGAGCAGCATACTTCCATACGGATGGCATGGATGCGGGTACACGTTTCGGCCATGCCTTTCCTCTTTGGGGTTCGAAGGGGCGGCAGCCCCTCGCCAGCCCCGTAGGACGTCATTTGCGGAGCAAATGTACGTACACGGGTAGGCTGGCTTACGCGACAGAATACCCCGACACCGAATGGAGTTGACGACCGCCGCAATAGGGGCATGAGCGGGAGCCGTGACGCGGCTCCCGCTCCAACCAGGCGGCCTCCTCTTTTTTGTGTCGGCTCAATCTTGACGTTGACGCACTCCGGCGTCATTCTCGCTGCCGGTGGGGTACGGCCCATTCCGCACGGGCGGATTTCGTTCTTTGGGCGCATGTGGCGGACGCTTTGCGAGGTTCCGAACATGCCGTCAAAGATTATGAAAGACGGGCGTATCCGTTGGAAGGGACGGGTTCAAAAACAGGGCCAGATCAAACAAAAGCTCTTTGACACCAAGGCAGACGCCTTGGAATGGGAGGCGAGAGAAAGAAAAGCTGATTGGGAAGCGGGGACAGACACGGCTTGTTCCCTGCGGGAATGGGCGGAAAGTTATCTGGACTACGCCACAAAGTACGACCGAAAGACGTACAACGTGAAACGGAAGGCGTTCCGGGATTTCTTTGCCGCGACGGTCGGCAAGGGCAAGGCCGCGCAGCCGATTGTGAACCCATTGGCCCCGGTCACGAGCCTGACGCCGGGCAAGGTGCTGGCAGCCCTCACGGTACAGTTTGAAAACCGGGGCGGCAACGCGGCCAACAAGGACCGCAAGAACCTGGTCGCGGCCTGGCATTGGGGCATGAAGTACCGGAGAATGCCCGCGCCAAACCCATGTCAGGTGGAAAAATTCCCGGAGAAGCGCCATCCGCGCTATGTGCCCTCGGAAGAGGACTTCTGGAAGGCGCACGCGCAGACTGACGGGCAGGATAAGATCATGTTGTTGACCTTCTTGCATCTGGGAGCGCGACGCGGCGAGGTGTTCCGGTTGAAATGGGAAGACGTGGACTTCGAGAACGCGCGGGTTCGGCTGTACACTCGGAAGCGCCGGGAT
>Ga0123354_10016319_pt1 | contig 11635 bp, 8 predicted proteins | sample TergutLab28metaG_2_FD_97872 | JGI IMG/M metagenome (GOLD analysis project Ga0123354, IMG submission 97872) | Labiotermes labralis P4 segment gut microbial communities from Petit-Saut dam, French Guiana - Lab288 P4 | ecosystem: Host-associated > Arthropoda: Insects > Digestive system > Gut ... | reverse complement strand
TTCGTCTTCCAAATATTCATTTAGTCTGTTTTTATTATGTTTGCAAATAATTTGTAAGCTGTAGGCAGTAAAGAAATTCCTCTATAATTTTCACATTTGCTTTTCGTTCCTTTTTTATGTATGTTTATCACGATTCCATTCAAAGGCCGACATGGTCTCAGGGGTTATACAGATGCTGATATGTAAAATCCATAAATCCTGAGAAAACCAACCGCAACAACAACGGCGGCTCTGTCGGCAAATCCTACTCCCACGTCCACGACAGCTATGGCCGCGTGACCCCTGGGCAATGCAGCTGAAACTGCAGCAGACAGGAGAGGGTGCAGGCGAGAGTCCAGCGCCTTAAAACTGGGCCCATTCAGCTAAGGGAGCACACCCCTACTGAAAAGCATGCAGGTCTAGAGGCCTCAAGGTGGCAGCCCCACCACTAGACTCACCCTGCAACGGGCCGGTAACCTATCCAGGGGACACCAAGGTACTCGTAAAATCCTCAAAAGGAAGAAGCGGACCGACACTCAATACAACAATAAATTTATAAAACAACAAATGTGATTACAACATAAGGATAAACTTTGGTACTTTATATAATTTCTGTCTGTTTAATAAGTGAAATTCATCTTAAGAACTAAAGTTCCGGAAAAAAATGAAATTAATAATTTTTCTAACAACAGTTACGAAAGTTGTTTCTTAATAATTCAATGGCCCGGTATCTAAGGCAGATGTGGTGAATTAAAGTAACAGTAAACATCCAACCATTCTTTAAAATGGCATTATGTCTCAACGATTGGACAGGTGCACATTCCGACTGCCTTAACTCCCATCGTCAATGAATATGATTCTAAGCAGACCTAAAGTCTGCTCTTGCAGGGAGAGAAGAAAACTTACTGACAATAGGAGAAATAGTACCCTGGCCATCGAGCCATTAGCCAGTAACTTTACCGAGTTGTCCCGTACCATAAAATATAAATGGTTCAATTCTAACACTGGCCATTTTTGCGTGGAATGTTTTTTCAGACAACCCTTGGGTTTGCGCTTTTCTAATAATCTTCATCCCCTAAACGTCTTTACTTATTCATTACTTGCTTTTCCGTCATAATTATTAACTCGTATTATTTCACGAGATAAAATTTTGGTCTCTAACCCAACCCAAAACCGGAAGACAAGGGGTTGTATTGTTTGTAGCCCATGCCTCTCGGCTAATAAAACTTGAATAAACCTACCTGAACAGGAGGCCTTCTGTTAGCAAGATCGGAATGATTATAATACAGGGTGAGGATAGATTCTTTCCCTGATTACAAACATTTGTTACAAGAAAACTACGTGGAATACAAATATATTTTTTTTAACATTACTTAAGTTAGTTTCTAAAATGTTATGTCATGTGTTTATTGTAACATTTGTAACATTTGGTTTTTTAATACATTTCCAAACAGGTGGATTGGAAGAGATAATCGACACCCTGGTCACCACGATCGCCGGATATCACACCTCTTGACTTCTTTTTATGGGGGTATGTTAAGGACAAAGTGTTTTCAACACCAGTTCCAGCTATTACAAATTTTAAGGCAAGAATAAAAGACGCTTTTGCTGCAATAACTGAAGACATGTTGGAGAAAACGTGGAGAGAAATTGATTATCGATAAGACGTTCTCCATGCAACAAAATGAGCACATGTTGAAGTGTACTGATGTGTTGTAAAAACTTCTTGAGTTACATAAAAAAATATGTTTGTATTCCGCGTACAGTAGTTTTCTTGTAATAAATTTTTGTTATCAGGGAAAGACTTTATGCTCACCCTGTATGGTTTTTAATAATCCCTAATGTGGAGCTAAGTGTATTACTCTGGGCAATCAATTTGCTAGCCTCTGTTCTTTTCTGCAGCAGCAATATATTAATGTTATTAACATTTCTCTTAGCTTCCAAAAGCCACTGTCTTTTAATTTGGGTTTCTGATGCAATAAACAGAGAGTCACAATTGTGAACACATTTTATCAGTTATATATTTCCTCAGCGCGGTCGCGACATGTTTCCAAAACAACGACAATTTATTCATCCAAAAACATTTTATACTGGCGTAGAGAAAACTATACCATCTATCTTTGAAACTAGAAAAAACATATTCTTTAAACAAACAGTAAGATATGCAAAAAACGATCACATTTGGGACAGTTCTAGTATTTCAAATGAATTTTTTCATAACCAGCTGAGACCAGTTCTAACAGTCATGCGTGTTTTTGGAGTCTTTCCGGTTAAACTGCCAACTGAAGGTAAGTACAGTCTTTATAAATAATTACTGTTGCATTTTAAAACATTCCAACGCGGGCCATGGCCTCTTCATTCTTGAAATTTCTAGATCACACACAACGACGCATCACAGTCGGCAGATTTTCTCTGGACGAGTGATCAGCTCGTCGCAGAGAACTCTATCTGACAACATACAACACTCACAACAGACAAATATCCATGACCCCGGTGGGACTCGAATCCAGGATCTCAGCAGGCGAACGGCCGCAGATCTACGCCTTAGATCGCGCGGACACTGGCACCGTCATTTTAACAAGTGCATTACAATAATATTCAGTTACATTTCAATTGTGTAATTTAGTGGGTGAAGAAACCATGTTGCGAGGAAAGTAATCCGCATTCACGACATTCTTAAGGAATCCATAGATTCCAACAAGTAGTGTGTATTTCGGTGTCCTCTACTGAACTGTCACAGCGCGTATTATTTTCTACGCTTTTGTAATATCTACAATGAAAGACAAGATTCTGCTGACTTAAGTACAACAATCTTTTAATTACTTCGTATTATACGAGATATTTTAAAATCCCCTCCTGCATTCTGTATTCAACATTGCACGTTAAAGTGATCCGTGCCGGTACAGAAGGTTCAACTCTTCTTGGTTGTTATGCCGTGTCGACTGGTAAATGATTACCGACGCTTCGAATGTACCACCCTCATTCGAATACTCTGTAATTATTTACCATCTAACTCAGCTTAACATTCCCATAAATCATGAATGTTTAACAATGCGGCTGTTAGAACTTCAAATCTAACGCTGTACAGACAATTCAGAAATATTCAATCCAATTTCAGAAGTTCCATCATTCAAGAAGTTCTCGGCGATCATGGCATACTCCGTGTGCCTCTATGTGTCAACAACAGTTATAACTTGCTTCATCTTCCGCTATATTTTGTCTGCATTGCTTGCAAAAGATCACGACTTTCTGACTACAATCTTCTACTCAATGATGATGTCGCTGTTGCTTAGTGCCATATGCATTCCTATATTTGCATGGCTGGACATCTCCAAATTAGTTCATTACATGGGCATGTGGTTTGAATTTCAGGTAAGCAAAATGCTTGTGTTTAACAGATGTTAAGTACTTTTGGAAAACATAAAATAATTTTACTAACAGGAGTAACTCACACATGGCAAGAGATCTGAGCTAGATCAATCTTTAAATTTCCATTTCAGATGTCATACCTGAGAGCTACTCGGAGACCACTCGTACTTAACATGAAGAAGACCTGCAATTTGGGTGGCATTTTCTGCTTCGTCTTTGCGGCCTGTGCCATCTTATTCCACTTCTGCGCACCATACATTCCCCTGTGGCAAATTCCGGGATATTACGTCATAATTACTTTGCTTAACTGCTTCGGAACCTTTTGGATCATCACCTGTAAATTTATCTCCAAAGCCGGGAAGGCTTTAGCCAGGAATTTTAAGGTCTGATGCACAAAAAACTGACGACAAAAATTGAGCCTGTTTCTAAAAAACTCCAGCAACACCATATTAAAAATAATTCAGAAAAACTGGAGCCTTCAGAGGCCTAAAGAGAAATCACAAACAAAAAAATATTATACTTTTTATATTAACTCTTTAAACGCCGAATCAAATCCCATCTGCCATTTGCTAGCTTTATTAGGAGCTCACCATATTCTCTACTTTAGCAGGATAAGGGTTAAAACAGGACGAACATAAAATACCTTTAAACTTTCAAAATGGTACACGAAACTTCACATCCGTATCTGTCGATTGAGAAACTTTCAAATTTGTGCACATACGAGTAATTTAGTGAGTCGACTTTTGCTTCCAAACCACAAGGCAGATAAACTCACTCACTGTGTAGTGTCTAGTGACGGTAACAGTGGCAACTGTAACTTGCTCTCTAAACTATAGCGGAAGAGCGGCAGTGGGACGAACATTTCGTCGTTTCTGTTGTCCCACCGCTCTTCTAAGATGGCACAAAAAGTATTCCTTGCGGTGAATCTCGTTTTTGATTGAGGGAGTCATGAGAAATTATGTTTCCTCAAACGCTGACATTATGCCGGGTCACTTGAAGTTTGATGCGGCAAATGGCCCCGTCACTGCACATGAACCTTGTGGGAAAGTAACGGTTCTAATTCTGGTCTGCAGCTCATCAGGATTCAAAACTCATGGCCAAATCTTATGCTTTTAGAGCCTGAAAAAACTGAGTTTCGTAAGCGAATGTTAACACTAGAGATGGGAGAGAGCATGTTGAGTTTGCTGCAAAACACCACACTTTAGGCGCATTGATTTTTAGGGGCTGTTTTTGAAGCAAGGTTGAACAAGGTCAACAGATGTATCAGACGCAGAAGCAAACACGGACTCTTGTCTTCGCACATGGAAAATTTCTTTTTGAACGTCTTTTACCAGACGCAAATGTGTACTCTTCTGCGTGGTTCCATATAGTTTCTTGTTCTAAATGCACGTTTCACAGCTGTTACCTTCTCCATTTTTTCTAAGATCAGAAAACGCCGTAACTCTTTTTGTGGAGTAGCCACTTTCAAAATTAGTGACAAATGATGACAATATCAGTCGTCCAGACTATTTGAAACCTAAATTTGAGAGTTCCGTGCCATAAAAAACCAACTTCATGTACAACATTCTTAGTATATTTCGTCAACCTCTACATGTTTCGGACGTATCTAGGCCCATCATCAGGAGGTACAACTGTATGTATATAAAAATTGCTACTTATTATTCTTCTTAGAAGACTGTCTGTTGTCCTGTTTGGAATAAAAAGTACAAATTGTTGTATACATACGGTTGTACCTCCTGATGATGGACCTAGATACGTCCGAAACATGTAGAGGTTGACGAAATATACTAAATTATAAGTTGGGGTTTCTTTACACGATTATATCGAGATGCACGGTCATAAAAACACAAAATTTGGGAGTTTCTTTATCGACTGACACAGGCCTATTTTTTTTCTTTATCATTTGGGTGGCGCAAAAGCCCTTTGTATTAATTACGTATTTGCGGCAATAATTAGAAATTTCGATCCCAATCAGTCTCATCCCATATAATAACCATAATACTGTGTGTTTTCTCTTAGCCCTTCCTGCTATTGCCATCAGTGTTTTAAGGACACTAATTATATATTGTTAAATTAATAAAGAGTTACGTTACATTCTGAAATACCGTTAGGAATATTTTCTCCCCTATGCAAATATACAAATGAAGCGCCAAGCACACTAGCGTTAGTCGTACGTTATGTTTCCAAATGGCACCAACCTGCTGAAGTTTTAACGAGATATTTGTGCGGTTATCAAGAGAATTATCGATCTATTGACGTAAAATCCGTCAAGAAAACTGTTTGCGGGTGTAAATTTTTTCCATATAAAATTGTTCCTTAAAACACCTAACTGAATTAAATAATAATCAGATAAAGAGAACTCGAGAATAGGCAGTCATTTAATGACCAACTTATAAGACACCAAACGTTTATCGTGTATTAATAAATAATTTAGAACTTTGACTTAATGTGTTTCAGACACGTCTTTATAAATCACGCGTAACTCAATTTATTATAAAAAACAATTATCAATCACGTGTTGAATGGAATACACGCTGTTACGTAACCTTTATTTAAGAATTGTCATGGTTTGCCAGAACGTTTAAAAATTAAGCATTATCACTTCTCAGAATTTTAAACAAGTATTGCTCGAACAACATTGTAAAAAAAAAATAAAACACTCGATAAGAATATTTTGTAATTGGCAATTTGCTACATATATCGATGCCTTCAAGCTATCGATTAAAATATCTTTAGAACCTAAGCCTAACATTAAAAATTTGTGTGTCTTCTTTCAAAAAGAAGCATTAATTGCATCTATCGAAAACTGCAAGCAAATCAAGTGTGTGTTTGTGTTCATCTATTAGAAACAAAAGGACTATTAATGAAAAGTAATAAGGTGTAACTTCAGTCATAAAACAAGCCTTTTGTTTACTGGGATAAAAATTAACGAAAGTCGATTTACATTTTGCCTACAGGATGTACACTAAACGTCTGTTGACGACTTTCTTTTTGGTTCATAATAATCCCACATTTCAAAATTCTGTATGACGATGAAACAGGGTATGAAATATAGTTTATCAATGCATTGGTGCTGTACACAAAATATAAATGGTTAGTAACCTCTAAATGGTTTAAATTAAAAGACTTTGGGTCTATGAGTGATAAAGAAACGTAAGAAGAAATAATGTTTTCCTAAATGGTTTATGTCTGATTGGCTGCTTAAACGCAACAAATAAGTGATGAGGTCAAGAGGGGAGGAAATAATGCTAAGCACGCATTTAAAATGTAGTGTTATTTGAAGAATTCGGGAGAATCTCGACCTATAACTTCAGAGTGGAAAACCCTGAGAAATGAGGAAACGACTCCTCAAAAATGATAAATATACTTAATAAGCCACAAATTGTCACAACTCGGAAGACAGTAATATTCTTGTATCTATTTTGATAGCAGTGGATATCTGTCCAGCTGTCCGCATTTGACAAGTGAAGAGTCAGTGTACGGGGTTTCATGAAATTTTGTAATAATGTGTTTTATTCAACAATGTCAACATGACCTAATTTTCTAAAAACCTGGGCAGAAATAGCAGACATTATACTGGCAAGCAAAATGTCAGCTGCTGTGCCAGTAATGTCACAAACTAAAATCTTACTCATGTATTTTCATGACGCAATGCTTTATGATCATAAACATATATTCACAATAGAAGGAGGTGCTCTAAAACAACTCTACGTTTTCGTGAAGAATTTCATGACAGAAACTATGGCAGTTTAACACAAAAAGCAAAACTGGCTAGAACTGAACTCAACTGCAAAATTCAGGAATATTTAAAAAAACGCGAAATATTCACGCCAAAAATCGTGGATTATTTAAAGAAGAAAACTTGTTGCGTTGTCAGAGGATATATCCCGGACTTCAGGATGGATTAGGTAAACGAAACTCACGCCCACATCTTACGAAATAGGCTTGGTTTGTGTGTGAGTCACAGCATGTTTACTTCCACCAACGTCCGAAAGATGTCAGTAATGTTTAAACGGCCTTTACAAGAACATAGTTCCCGCTTGGATCGAACTTAATGCAAATATAAGTCAAAAGATGACACATAATGTTAGAGCAAAGTGTTGCTGCGCTCCAGCGCAGAAAAAGTAAGGTTTGTTTCTGCTGGCAAGTTCAGGGGTTTCGAGAAAAAACAATTAGATTAATATGAGGCTATTTGGTATTTGTAATACTTACAGAAATACAGCTAAAATGGTTTAAATTGTGTTAAGAAAACAATAGCAATTAAATAACAAACAATTATTGTAACTACTCCATCAGTAAATATGGAATAACGCATGCCTGATCAAAGACGCCTACACTGAAACTTGAATATCAGCTTTTCTTTTTGTACGATTTCTTGCTACAGGGAGAAATGAGGCAGGAGACTTGCACAGCAGAGACTGTAGGACAGTACAGAATTGTCTGGTTGCGGCTCAGCCAGCTGGCCTCGAGTTTAGGTAAGTTCTCTGGACAACAGGTACAGCATGGAAATCATCTCGAGATTAAAGTGGTTAACGTATAGGATTTTAAAACTAATATCTTGATACAGAATAATAATTGTGAATTTTATTCAGATTATTCTTTAATATAAAACACTGAATATTTTAATCTGGAGGCGTATTGAACTTTTTGATGTGAACAGAAGAATGAGTTGTTTGGAAAAAGATAAATACTAACGTTCAGACAGGTTTGTTGCTATTATTATTAATATTATTATCATCATCATCATATCCAATATTACTGTGTATTACTCTTACTGTAAGTGTGTAATAATATATTAATATATTGACACGCAGCAGGGTCATAGCGCCACCACAAACTAAAAATGATACCAGTTGCCCGCCAGACCCAAAAGCCCAAACATACCACACTAAGTGCGCAACCTCAGTGTCTTTTCTGTCCTGCTGATTTTAAGGATGTATTTCTTTAGCTACATGTTTTTTTCCCTGGTGTCTGCAAAAAAAAAACCCCCTCGCCATCTGCATTATTGCGGTAGCGGCATTTTTGCAACTCCAGTACCATTCTGGATTACCTAAGACACTGACAATAAGCTGTTTCCCTTTAATGGTTATTCGCACGATATTTACCTACTTCTCAGGAGCTCTCCAATACGCCTAACTTTATCAATGTCATTCTACACCCTCACACACATACTACTCATTTCAGATCCATTTTAATATTATTCTTCCATCGAAGCCTAATTATTACAAGTGGCATAGTCCACTCACATTTGCTGTCTCGAATTTTGGAGAATGTTCCATATCCCCCCATTCGTGCTACTTGGTCCCAAAAATCCTCCCTGACATTTATCATTCTAATGATATTTGGTACTATTTAAAAATAAATCTTCATATTTGTTGTTCTCGCCACAAATTTGTCACTTCCATTATGACGTCTGAGTGTGTCAGCTCCTCACTTTGCCATTCGTTGCTCTTTCAGGTGACGCCACCGGAAAGACTTCGTGCTTCTTCTTTGCTTTTCACTTGTTCATAATGACAATGTGCATATATGGGTTCATGTCTGGAATCGTCCGAAAGGCGGAAGAACCAATGCAGACCATCTCTTTGGGCGTCGGAATACTGATAAATGTGTGGGGATACTACCATGTCTGTAATGCGGCCCACAGAGCGTACCTGAATGTAAGGTTATAGTAGTGTTTGTTAAAGTCGGCCTCTAGTATGCGATGTATCGAGACAAAGTTGTCCCTGTGCTTAATTACCCGCACGATATGAGGAAGTAGGTTGGGAATGGAGAAGTAGATCGTGGCTCTCTTATTCTCTACACTAGATGAAGATCAAAGATCACCTTCAAACCTCGACCAAATTAACCAGGTGAAACACTCACGGTACGCGTTTTAGGAATGCTGGGAAGAGCCTAAATACGTCCTGGATGCTGTGGAGACGAATTTCTTCCAGTAGGAACCAAACGGTTATTACTCTTTTGTCCAGCCCTTAAACTTGGTACTATAATGACTGAGCTATTCAAGATCCGTCACTAGCATCCAGAATTATTATTTTGCTGCTAAATTCACTCTGTCTTCCCACCGATGCACCTCACATCTTTGCCACACAAGCTAACTAATAGAGGTCATTATGCATATTGGTCTCTAACAATAATTGTTATTGAAATGTAAACGAAATTAGAACCTGCATAGATTAAGAACATTTTTACGTTTGGGCCTGTAGGATGTCGGCACACTTCTGTGTCGAGTTCACCCTGTTCTAACTCTCCTCTTCAGCTTCATCTGATTCGACACCAATTGAGCAGTACTGCAGATTATGTGTACCAAATAATCAGGCCTGTCTTTGCAGCATCACAGTGATCACACTTGGTTCGGTTAATGTGCCAGTTGTTTTGGTTGTTAGCATGTTCTGTTTTTGAAAAGTTGCCGCAAAGCTGCAATATATTACGGCCTAAAACTGACTTTCCTTAGTACGTGACACTTATTCAGAATGTTCTTGTTTCAATTCAGCTTTTGCCAGTCTTAGCCTGCATTAAATTTTCACGCAAGTATTATGAACTTTGACATATGCTGTGGAGGTTTGCAAAATTATTTTTTAAATTTCGCCACTAGATAAAGATAAAAGTAGTTTCACGCTCTATTTATCTTAACCTAAAGCCGTTTACTTCAACCTAGGAATTGCGCCCCAAATTATTGTCTCAAAGCTGGCTCAAGAAATATTGTTATTAACATTCTTAATAAAAAAAAAGGTAAAGTGATCCCGTTACAAGCCCCGGTGTGGCCCACAGGGGGAGTAGAGGTATAGCTCTACTGTTCCATGACCGCGGCACTAGAAGGGGGTGAGTGGTCAGCAGCACGACCCGGCCGCACTTTATCCCCGGGAAAGACTCGGTACCCATAATACAGGGGGCTGGGTGGGCCCTCAGGGTCGGTCTGGACAGGCGGAAAATCTCGTCCCCACCGGAATTCGGTCCCGGACCGTACAGTCCGTAGCTCAGTCGCTATACCGACTGAGCCACCCGGCCCACAATTAATCTCCTTCATACTGACACTAATTCGATAAACGTATTGTTATATTTTTTTTATAGTTATTAACTCGCTTTAAAATTGTAGAAATATTAAAACCATTACTTTCTGAAATTCGTTCACCTCAAGTGACACTGCAGCAACGTCGGCTTTAATTTTTTATTAAAAAAATGACACTTAACTGACTGCCAAGTTTGCCAGCCTCTCAGCGAAAAATTGTGTGATCAGATAAATAATTGTGTGATCAGATAAATAATTGTGTGATCAGAAAAATGATTTTTTTTCGGCCCAGTTATCTTACCGTTAGTAATTTTTTCAGTTTAAGCAATATCCCGCAAAACACGTAAAAATTCAAATTTCTTAGCTCAAGGATACTCTCTCTAGATGTAACAGCCGTAAGAGGATTGGCAAAATTAAACTCGTTCAAGCCAAAGTAAGTGTTCATGTCATAAAATGTTTAAAATTCCATATGTGTTATATCTATTTTTTTTAGAAATTTCTTTATTTCTGAGACAAAGCTATTGGCCCAAAGAGGGTTGTGTTCCAAGAAGGTTGAGAAACACTTATCTTAACGAGTTCATTAGACCGACTGCAATTACACTGGTCAATTCCTGGAACCTGCCTGGACACAATGATAAAGAGAAAAGTACCTTCACTTACAGGCAATACACACATACATACATACATACATACACACGTACATACATACAAACACACACACATACACACGTACATACACACATACATACACACACATATACATACATACATACATACACACGTACATACAAACACACATACATACAAACACACATGCATACAAACACACATGCATACATACAAACACACATACATACACACGTACGTACATACATAATACATACACACACGCATACATGCATGCATGCATACATACATACACACACACACACACACACACACACACATACATACATACATACATACATAAACAGATGGCCAATTACCAAAAGGGACTTGATAAGAAGACACTACAATGAATTTACAAAATTTATTAACGACATAAAATTTGATAAACTAAATGTAGAATAAGCAAATAACTGTACGAAATCAACTATAAGATTGTAAAGCTTGTAGTATTACCACTGTAATGCGACAAGCAATAAACCATATACAGGATGTCCCAGGAGGAATGTGCCAGACTTCGGGAGAGTGTTCCTTATGTTAAAGTATACCGATATAACCCAAAACACCTATATCCAAAGTTGAACGGTTACAGAGATAATGGCCAGAGAAGTTTGA